>WNFC01005336.1_pt1 | contig 14100 bp, 17 predicted proteins | sample 5400541 | NCBI WGS metagenome assembly WNFC01 (sample SAMN13153342, study PRJNA577476) | soil metagenome | isolation source: 120 cm saprolite under Douglas fir tree site 2 hole 2 replicate 1 | place: USA:California | collected 2015-04-18
CAACGCGGCGGCGATGAATGCCCAGGGTGTGGGGTTCGTCGCCCCATTGGGCGCGGCCCGGGTCCCGGCCGGGTTGTTCGCCGCGCTGCCGCCACAGGCCGGCGCCGCGGTGGACTACACCGCCGGGCGGGACGCCGGCAAGCCCGCCACTGCCCGCGGCAGCTACCGGGTGCTGGAAGACGGCGGGATGGACCTGCCCGGCCCGCGCAAGGCCGACCCGCCGGTGCATCTGCGCCGGATCCTGGTGCACTCCACGGCGAACGCCACCGGCGCGGCCAAAGCCCGCGCCCGCAAACTCGCCAAAGCCACCGAAGACCTCAACCGGCTGGTGCGCACCGCCGGGACCCGGTTCCACCCCACCGCGGACGCCGTCGCCGCCCGCGTCAACGCGATCACCACCAAGCGCCGCGCCGGGGCCTTCCTGCGCACCGCGATCACCTGCGACACCACCGGCAAGCCCGTCCTGTCCTGGCACTTCGACCAGGCCGCGATCGACGCCGCCGCCGCGGCCGACGGCTGGTACGCCCTGCTGACCAACCTTGCCCCTGGCCAGGCCAGCCCCGAAGAGGTCTTCCGCCGCTACAAGGGCCAGTATGTCGTCGAACGCCGCTACGGCGAGTTCAAAGGCCCCCTCGCGGTCGCCCCCCTGTTCCTGAAGACCAACCGCCGCATCGCCGCTTTGATCACCGTGATCTGCCTGGCCCTGCTGATCTTCTGCCTGGTCGAACGGCAGGTCCGCAACGCCCTGCGCCCCCACAGCGAGATGATGACCGGCCTGCCCGGCTACCGCCGCACCCCGGCCAGGCCCACGGGCAGAACCATCTTCCAGGCCCTCGCCGACCTGCGCCTGATCCCCGCCCACGACGGCAACCCCGTCCTGATCCCCAAACCCACCGGCGTCCAGGCCCATCTACTGGACCTCCTCGATGTTGACATCAGCCGGCCCCGCTGGCTCACCCAGTGAAATCCCATGTGCGAAGACCGGGACTAGCCGTGCCGCCTGCGGCTCTGGATCCAGTGCTCTTCAGCGACTACGAGCAGCTCAAGCGGTTCTTCTACCTATTCATGTTCCGGGATCCGCTGGGGTTGGCTGAAGCGGTGGCCGCCCGGGACGGGATGTCGTTCATCGACAAGCTCTGGCTCGACTGGTCGCCTGGCTACCAGCCGGGCGATCACCTGGCCCGGGTGAAGGACTGCCTGCGCGAGCCCGCGAACCTGGCCGCGGCGATCGGCTACTACCGGGCACCGGCAGTCCCGGGCGCGCCCGGCGGATCGCCCGGGACTGCCGCACGATACGCGGGCGAAGAGCAGGCGGCCGCCCGCCAGGCCCCGCAGCCCACTCTTTACCTGCACGGAGCCAGCGACGGCTGCATCCGGGTGGAACTGGCCCGCGGCGCGGCGCGCTTCCTCGCCCCCTCCTCGCGCATGCTGGTGATCGATAACGCGGGGCATTTCCTGCACCTGGAGAAACCCGGCGAGGTCAACGGGCACATCCTGGCCTGGGTCAGCAGCTAGCCCAGTCCTGGGCCCGTCTTGGCCTCACAATCGCCCGAGTAGCTCCTGGTAGAACGGACGGAACCCGTTCCGCTCGTAGAGACGAAGGGCGCCTGTGTTGGCCGCCACGACGCCAACCGACCAGTAACCGGCGCCCTGTGCCCGCAGGAGATCACGGGCCGCGTCGATGAGCCTGGTACCGGTTCCCTGACTGCGGGCGTGCCCGGCGACCACGAGGGATTCCAGTTGGCCGATCGCCTCGCCGAGATCCCACGTCGGTCCAGGCTCGGTCAGGCGCACCATCGCGTAACCCGCGGCAGCCTCCCGCGGCGATATTTCGTTGACGGCGAGCAGCAGCCAGGCCCTGCCGCTCGACAGCCAGGCGGCGTACTGGCGCCGCCGCCGATCCCAGGCCTCGTCGCCATCTCTGACGGGCCACTGGTCTCCGGTCACCATGCGGTGATGCTCAACCATCGCTTTGAACAACGGCTCTACGTCATCCAGCCTGGTCGCGTCCGCCACGATGACGCTGTAGTCGATTGCCACATGACCACGCTACGCACCCTGGCACCAGCGTCCGCTACCGGTCTTTGGCGGCGATCGGGCGGACCCATAACGCCGGTTGCTGCGATGAGCACAGGGATCACCTGGCCAGCTGGATGAATTCCTGGTAGAAACGCCGCTCGATCTGCCAGCTGCCAGGTGGCGGGGCTGCGTCCGCTCCCATGGCGGCGAAGGACACCTCGTAATCTTCCGGCCCGGGCTGGCCGTGTCCGCGCCAGCGCTCGTACAGGACTTCTAGCTCATCGGCCAGCGACGCGTCCTTCCACCACCGGATCCCGGCTGGGCTGGCTGCTGCCCACCCGTTCACGCCCGCGCTCAGCCCCACGCCCTCGGGTGCCAGGCACGCTCTGCGGTCATGCAGGCCCAGGAAGAACAGCAGGCCGATCTCGTCGGCAGAACACCCAAGAGAGTCCACCACGCCGCCGGCGCCGAACCCGGGCCAGGGCTGGCGCTGGCCGACCGGCTCGCCTGGCCACGCCATCACGATTCCCCGCTCCCACAGTCCCTCGATGTGCAGCTGGCCGCGAATGGGGATGAACCCGGTCCACGCTGCGAAACGGCCGCGGAGCTGGCCATGTTCCTTGCGGAGCAGGACCAGCGGATGGCCGCCAGCGTGGGCCAGCGGCACGAGCATCTGGCCGCCGTCGCGAAGCTGCCCGGCCCAGGCAGGCGACAGATCAGAACAGCCGACAGTGGCCACCACCCGGTCGAACGGCGCGTCACCGGGAGCGCCGTCAGCGCCGTCCCCCGCCAGCACGCGGATGTCCGGGTAGCCGGCCGCGGCGAGCAGCCGCCTGGTCTGCTCTACCACATCTTCCTGGACATCAAGGGTCACCACCAGGCGCTGGTTCCCGGTGAGCTCAGCCATCAGCGCCGCGTTGTACCCCGTTCCCGCGCCGATCTCCAGGATCTTCATGCCCGCAGCGAGCCGAAGGAACTCCAGCATCTTGGCCATCAGCGACGGCTGGGAGGTAGAACTCGACGGGAACCCGCCCGCATGCCGGGTGGCCAGCGCATTATCCGCATAGATAATCGCCAGATGCCCGGCGACCGGCCGACCGGGGTCATGGCGGATCACTGCGGCCTGCGCGGAACCGGCGGGCCGGTAATAGAACGTTTCGAGCAGCCGATGACGCTCGACCGCAGCAAAGGCACGCTCCACCTCAGCTGACTGGATCGCACCCGCTGCCGTCAACTGCCGCACGTAGCGCTCCATGAACGGCCGGACGTCGGCCACCGCATCCGGCAGTGGCTCCGCACCAGTAACCGGCACGCTGGCACCGGCCGGTCCACGCCGCGCATCAGGCTGCGGGCCTCGCGGTTTCATCGCCGGGTTCCTCCCACGACAGTGCCGGGACGGCAAGGCTGCAACCACACTAGTTGCCTCCGCCGCCTTGTCGGCGGGTCAGCGAGCCGACTGTGAATCTGCGTAGGCTGCTGGTGTATGGCCGATCGCGGCCCGGAAGTCACGGATCAAGTAGGAGGCCGGGCAGCGTCACCGCCTGACGTCGTGCCCGTCGGCGCGCAGGGCAGCGGCGATCTCGTCCCACGCCCACGCGCCGAGCCAGAACCCGGGAACCAGGACAATCGGTGTGGTGTTCATTCCCCAAACCTAGGGTCAGCCACCGACATCCGAGTCCGGGACGGCGGTCAGACCGTTATGGCGGCACCGTGGCCGTCGTGTGCGGAGATGGTCTCGTCGTCGAACCACATCCCGCCCTCGGCGAGGTAGCGAAAACGCAACGTGCTGCCGGACCGGACGGTCACCGCAGCGCTGCGGATGCCGTTCGCGCGCCGCCGCAGCGGATGGGCGAAGGGATCCCAGTTGTTAAAGTCACCCACTACTGATACGGCTCCGCCAGGCTTATCGGCCGGTAGGGCGAAGGTTACGCGTACCGTGCCGTCACGTCCCGGCTTGGCTGTTCTGATCAACTGCTTTCTCCGTTCCGGCGCTCAGCTAACCCGATCAGGGGAAATATATCGAACTTGTGTGCGATAGTCACTCATGATGCCCGCCGGAGCCACGACGTGTCCCCGGCCGACCGGCATGATCGCTTATCCAGCAGCATTGGCCCCGCGCGCCGGTGTGCCGCTTTTGTCGGAGGGCTGGGGCAGGATGGGGGCATGACTGTTACAGGACGCCTGGAACTCGTCGCGCTCGACGCGCCGGACATCGAGAAGCTCGCCTCGTTCTACGCCGAGCTCGCCGGCTGGGAGATCATCCGGAAGGATTCCGACTGGATCACGATACGGACGGGGGAAGGTCAGGAGATCGCGTTCCAGCTGGCTGCGGACCATGTCGCGCCCCAGTGGCCCGGGCAGGAGCACCCGCAGCAGTTCCACCTCGACCTGCTGGTCGACGGGTACCAGGCGGCGGCCGAGCGGGCCATCGGCCTCGGCGCCACCCGGCTGGCCGACGGCCCGACCTGGGTCACACTGGCCGACCCGGCCGGCCACCCGTTCGACCTATGCCAGAAGGACGGCGTCGGCCCGGTGATGGGGCTGTTCGCGGTGACGATCGACGCGCCTGACGCGCTGGCGCTGGCCCGCTTCTACGCCGGCCTCCTGGGCATGGAGGTCACGTACGAGGGTCCCGAGGGCGCGCTCATCGCCGGTGACGGCAAGAGCGTGATGTTCCAGCAGGTGAGCGGGTACAACCCGCCCCAGTGGCCGGACCCAGCGCACCCGCAGCAGGCGCACCTCGACATTATCGTCGACGACCTCGACGCCGGCGAGGCGCGGGCTCGGGAGCTGGGCGCGTCGCGGCTGAACGGGGGTGGGGAGCGGTTCCGGGTCTTCGCCGACCCCGCCGGGCACCCGTTCTGCCTGACCCTGTAGAGCAACTCAGCCTGACCGGCAACTCGGCCTGACCAGTGGCTCGGCCTGACCGGTCGGCGTATGGCCTAGCCGACGTACCGGTCCGGCGTCATCGTCTCAGACGTTCCACCGTGACCGCTTTCCGAAGGTACCCGGCTTCCGCTCATGGCTCGTAGCCGCTGGCCGCGCGTTCGGCAACGTGCAATCGTGAACGCGGAAGGTGCCCGACAGCCTGACTGTGCAACGCGCGGGCCACCGCGTTGGCCACAGCGCGGTGGCCAACCAGGCGGCGGCTAGGATCACAACGTGATCACTGGCATGCATGCAATCGTGTTCTCGCCTGAAGCTGAGAAGGTTCGTGCGTTCTTCGGGAACGTGCTCGGCTTCTCGTCGGTCGACGCGGGCGGAGGCTGGCTCATTTTCGCTATGCCCCCCGCCGAGCTTGCTGTCCATCCAGCTGACGGTGACGGCCGCCATGAGCTTTACCTGATGTGTGATGACATTCACGCTACGCTCGCCGAATTGAGGGACAAAGGAGTCGAAGTGGCGCGGGATGTCGCCGATCAGGGCTGGGGGCTACTGGCCGCAATCCGCCTGCCGGACGGCTCAGAGTTCCCCATCTATGAGCCCCGGCACCCGTCGCCCCTGCAACCCTGACCAGGTGGGCTCTGGCCGCGTGGAAGGCGGCGGATCTGAGTCGCTCATCCCGGTCCAGGGGAGGAGCCGGCTGGTCCGCGACCGCTGCTTGGATGCGCCGGGCCATGGCCGCGGCGCGCTGGCCGTCCCGGCGCAAGGCCGCCCCGAGTTCGGCCATCGAGCGGGCGCGCTCAAGCAGCGCCGGAGAGTCGTCAAGCGCGGCCACCGATTCACGAAGCAGCGCAAGGCCTTCCTGCCCGCCGCGTGCCAGCCCGGCGGCCCGCAGCGCGATCCCGAGCGCGCGCGGCGCGCCGAACACCCGCACGTCAGCGAGTTCGGCGTCGGCCAGCTGACACGCATGCTGGCGCTGGCCCAGCCGCAACAGCGCGAGCGCCGTGCCCGAGCGCGCATGCACGTAACCCGTCTCGCGGATTGGCATGCCCCACACCTCGGCGCCGAACAGCGCCCCCGCAGGCCTGAAAGTCGGCAAGTGCGTCGGCGGGCCGCCCCTGAGCCAGTCGCAAACGTCCGCGGGCGGCCGGGATGAGCACCGTCCCGACACCCGCGGGCCACCCCTGCTGAGGGAGCAGGCCAAGCAGCATTTGCCCCTCGTCAAGCTCACCCGCCTCGACAGCGATATCGGAAGGACGGTCGCGGCGAAACCGAGCCCCGGCGCGAAGTCACCTTCCTGCAGCACCCGCAACGCCACCCGGGCCGCCGCGTCGGCCTCAGGCAGAGCGCCAAGCCGCAGCTTGAGCAGGCCAAGGTGGAGTAAGCGGCCACAAAGCCACGCGCCGAACCGCAGCGGTGAACCTGGGTTCAATTAATAGATCACAGAATGGTAAGAGTAGCTGAGAACTTGCTCTGGAAGTCGCTGATGGCCTCAATGCACCCGGCACGCTCCTTTACCTGTGCGTGCTCGTCCTGCCGTATCCGTTCGAGGTCCCCGCGCTGTAGTCGCGGCCCAACATCGCCCTTCATGAGGCTGTAGGCCCGCAGCACCTCCCGGTAGGTCTCCAGAGCCATCAGGGCGGATTTGTAGAAGAAAATGAACTCGTCCTTCTGCTCCTGGTAAGCCTCCCACAGATCGTTGTCTACTCGGAGAGGACTATTCTCGGCATATACACGAGTCTTCATGATCCGGTAAACCTTGGTAATCGTCGTCTCAATATCCGAAGCGTGATCAGGGGTGTTTAGCACATCACCATCGATAACGCTCGGCTTCTCTTGATACGCATCGACCATAGCCTGCAGCCGCTCATCAAACTCACGAAGATCGTCATGCAGCCTGCGGCGCGCATCTGCCTTAGTTGCAGCGACGCCGCCACCGGGATTGGCCGTCCGGGCCATCTCCTCGTACCTTCCCTTGATCTCTGACCTCTTGTCATGATTAGTTCTTGGCGACTGGAGCGTCCTTTAGCTCTCACCCAGTTCTGCGGGGGGCCGTTGAGTGATCAAGTGCCGGATCTCGCTGAGCACCTTCAATAGCTCGGACCTGTTGGAAGCAAATATTTCAGTCCCCCGGGCGCGCTCCGCGAGCGAGGTCTCCATACGCTGCAGCGTATGGAGACACACGTCGATGTCATACAGCCTTCGCTCGGCCTCAAGGCAGGCATCGTTGAGCTCAAGTGCCCAGCGGGCACCGTCTTGCTCGCCAAGAAGACCGCTACTGACGAGGTCATCCAGCCTCTTGCGTGCGCCGGTGAGCCGCATCCGGAAAGGGGTGGACGCGATCATGCACCGCTGCGCCGACCAGCTCAAGTGCGGCGAGAGCTGCTGCAAACGGCAACCCAGTTCATCAAGCTGTCCGACGGTGGCTCGCAGGGCCTCGACGCGCGCTGGCTGCCTCTTGCCTGCCCCTCCTCGGCCAGAAAGCACAACCACGTTGTCAGAACGACCGACCATACCCTCGTCACCTCCTTGCCCGGGTAGCCTGAACTGGTGCTAACTCAAGCGCTCACCTAGAGATGGATAGCGAACAGTTGTTCGAACACTACCACTTGACCCTGCCGAGGTTCCAGTACACGCTGAGACTCAAGGCTCGTGTGGCCCGTCAAGTGAGGACAGACCAGGTGCGCTCACCTTGTCCCTGCCCCGCGGGTCGGCACCACCAGGATGGCGAAGCCCTACCGGCCTGACTCGCAGGTCCGCTACAGCGAGCCAACGCAGCGCGGTAGCGTTCGCATTGTGCAAGACGCCGAGACGAAGGCCCAAGCTTACGCGTGGAACTGGTTCGCGCTGCACGCTGGCCAGCGTCTTCAGCTCGTAAACTTCTGGTTGGTTGCAGTCGCTTTCTTGGCGTCAGCCTACGTCCAAGCTAGCTCAAATCACATGCCGGCGATCGCCTTCGGCGTCTCTGTTACCGGAGTCGTGTCCAGCCTCGCCTTTATAAGACTCGATGTTCGAACACGGCAACTGGTTCAGGTAGCGGAGAACGCTCTCAGATACTTTGAAGCAAGCGGCGTAGCTGCGGGGCTGGGCGAAGTTACCGAACTGGTGAAAGCTTCTCATCAGGTGCGCCGATCACGCTTGGATTCCTATCGAGTGATTATCCAGGGACTCCAGCTATCGGTTGCCTGCATGTTCGTTCTCGCGGCCGTCTTCTCCTTGACCTCCGCTTAGCCGGCTTATCCCGTCCTGCACCCGGGCACGCAGCCCCGTTCCTGTAGTACACCCTTCGCCGCAGCGCCCTCCACCTGCGACACGATGAAGCCAGCGTCCCCCGGCCAAGGACCAGCCACGAGCCTCTTGCCTAAGGCGTTCACACACCATCACACTTGGCAGAAGCGGGAGCGCGAGCTGCAGGAGGCGGTCAGTCAACCGCCGCGAAGGGGGGTGAGCTCGGTATGACCAACAACGACACGCCCGAGCGTGCCGACTTCGCGGTGGTATGTGCCCTAGAGGTGGAACGCGAGGCGGTCTGCCGGGCCTTCCAGCTAAAGGATCGCGACCGTGAACTGCGCGGGGAACGGCGTTACTGGCGTGGTCGGCTCCGAGTGGGCAGCAAGACGTTCGGGGTGGTCGTCACGCAACTTCCAGAGATGGCGAACGTTCACGCGGCCATCCGGACCAACGTGGTCCTTCAGCAATGGAATCCTCAGGCTCTTCTGCTCGTGGGCATTGCGGCTGCTGCGCTTGAATCCCAGCGGCTGGGCGACGTTGTAGTTGGCAGGAGCGTGTACTACTACGAGCTGAGCAAGGTTAGCCCCGATGGGCCGCTTCCCCAACCGGACATGATCCATGCCGATCCCGTACTGCATGACGCGGCGGTCACCGCGCGCAAATGGCCTGGGTCCGTCCGGATTCCACGGCCTGATGGGGCCGAAATCCGCCCCGAGCGCTCGTTCGGAGACATTGCGTCAGGAGAAAAAGTCATCGGCGACCCTCGCTTTCGAAAGGAGGTGACCAATCCCAATCGGAAGATACGAGCTCTGGAGATGGAAGGCTACGGTTTCAGCGTCGCCGCATTGCAGGCTGAAGGGAATGTAAGGCATCTCGTCATCCGTGGCCTCTGCGACTATGCCGATCAAACCAAGGGAGATGAGTGGCACGCCTATGCATCCGCGTCAGCGGCCGCATATGCTCGCCACCTGCTAAGGGACTGGCCATTTGAACCTCTGGACAAAGGAGATGAGCGCGAGGCATCTGTCACGCCCATCTGGGGTAGCTCCGCGACCAGCGAAGCCAAGACGGTGGATGACGTGGCGTCCGCAAGGACCGCTGTGATCGAACTGACCTCCCTCGCAGCGGAGATCGTCGATGGTACTGTCGAGGCCATGATGGGGCGGAAAACGGCGCCCGCCCTAGGAGCTACCTTGGCTCTTCCCCGGTATCGCTTGGAGCGAGCCCAGGAGATCGTTCAGACCTTGCACGATCTGCCGCGCAGTTGGCCGGACGAAGGGGCGTGGCGCTTCCGTTACACCGATCTCGTGGAGGCAATTCAGGAGATCCTCGACATGCTCACCTCGGTCTTCGATTCTCTTGTAAGTTCTGACCAGGGCGGGTCACATGAAGATCCGGTGACGCTCGCAAGGGAGATTCAGACGAATGTCATCGAACTGCAGGCGCTACTGAACAACCCCGCCGTGTAGGCGCCTCATGCCTGCTCGGCGGCGAGCCCCAACCGTCACCAACTGGACGCGGGAACTCCAAAATGCTGGGAGTGGTGGCGGGCTCGAGCCGTTGGCACTCGCTGAAATCCTTCGAAAAGCCGATGGGCGGCTGGATGAGATGTGGGGCTACTTGCGGGAGGTTGACGCCACTTCGGCGGAGAATCTGAAGGGATTCGAAGCATTCCTCGAACTTGTCTATCGCTTGATCAGGTCTGGCGTTCCTACCTGGCCTTCGGCCCGAGAGGCCGTGGTTGACGCCGCGAATCGAACCCTGACCCAGATCGACGCGACCAAGACAGCATCGCGAGTGTTGCGGCGTGTCGCCGAAGCGTCCCGGGTGTTGCGGCGCGCCGCCGAATCAGCGGCGGCACACCCGGGTACGGACATAAGCCCCTTGTCACGTCTGGGGGCTGACGAGGATGAGCTGACAATGCGGCAACACGCCGTTATCACTAGCATCGACTCTCTCCGCATCCAGGTGGCGGTGACTGCCAAGCTCTTTGAAAAAGAGGCAGAAAGGGGCCTTGGAACCGGCTCTAAGGGCAGCTCATCCACGAATACACCACGTCAGCGACACCATCACCAACCATGGAGCATCGCAGGCTGATGGTGCGCCGCTCGTGCGCCGTCAGCGCGAATCAGGTGGGCGGGCGGTAGATCCAGGACGCGAACACTACCTTTCGCGCGAGTTCACGGCCTCCTCGTCGCTGACCTGAGCGAAGCGGCCGGTGGCGGCAGGCCCTGGCTTGGTCAGAGATGTGATGCTTGTAACAGCGGTCATGATTCTGCGCCGCTGTCGACGGCCGCGAATAGCTTTGGGTTCTTTGCCTCGCATGAATGGGCCCAGCGGGTGGGCTGCCGTTGCCGTCGTCCACACTCTGCTTGGTGTGATCGTGCGCCTCCTAACCGGAGGCGATGAGCGGCAGCCCACCCGTCTGTAAGCTGCCTAGCAGCCGTCGTATGGCGCCCAGTTGGACTGGCCGCCTTGTGCGATGGCGTTGGCGAACACCTGGTCTTGCTGGGCCGGGCTGGCGTTCCCATAGGCGGCCGGGTTGCCGCCGTACGCTGCCCATGTGCTGGCGCTGAACTGGTACGCGCCGTAGTAGCCGCCCGCATTCGTCGCCTGGTAGTTGCCCCCAGACTCGCGGGCCCGCACGCACGCGCCGAACGAGCCGCCCGGTGCGCTGCCCTGATACGCCGCCGGTGCGGTGACTGCCGCGGGAGCGGTAGTGACCGGCGCAGTCGCCGCTGGAGCCTGCTGGACCGCGATCACCTGGCCGGTCTCGCCGTGTGGCGCGAGCTTCACCGTGAGCCGCTCACCTGGAGTGATCTGGTCTGGGTAAGCTCCGACGACCTTGATATTGGCGGCGTAGAACCTCGGCCACAGACCAGGGTTACCGAACAGCCGGCCCGAGATGCCTGATAGCGAGTCGCCCGGCTTGACCGTATAGGCAGCGGGCCGGTCGTTGACCCGCTTATGTGCCATCGAGAACCTCGCGTGGTCGTTGTGAACTGTCGCAATGAGCTCGACCGGTGCGTGGGCGCCGATGCTGTGGCGCGCGGTGGTGGTAGCTGGCCCGGTTGCGCCGGCTGCCGTGGTCGCGCTGGCCACTGCGCCTGAGGCGATGGCGGCCACGGCGATGGCACTGCCTGCTGATGCGGTGAGTGTGGAGAACTTGCGGACGTGTGTCCTCTTGCTGGACAACATGACCCTTCGGTCGTGCACGTAGTGTGCTCGGCTTCCACCCATGGACATGCCCGCCGCCGGCTAAACGGGCGGCATTAGGGCATCGGCGTGCGCACGTGTCGCGGGTCAGGGCGACGGGTCACTGTGGCAACCTCGCGCACGCAGGGTGCTGGAAGCTGCCACCATGCCAAAATTCAGCCCAGAAAAGACTCAAAACCCCGAATAAGACGCTGTGATCTAAATCGTACTGATTATGACTCCCTGCCCGGATTTCGCTTCTACCTGCGAGTTTGCTATCCGGAGCAGGGCGTGACCGCCGAATGTTAAATATGTCACAATATTACAAAATCGACCCAATGTGTCTACTCTGTGTAGTCATTGTCTGCGACGCACTGTGACGGAATGATCACATAAGGAGCAGCGAGGTCAGGCCCGAAACGGCAGCCGGCCCGCATCAGATGACAGCGATGGCGTCGATCTCGACGAGGAACTGTGGGTTGGCCAGCCCCGAGACGATGTAGACGCTGATGGCAGGCGGGTCGGCGGCACCGCCCCATGCCTCCCGGAAGGCGGCGAAGCCCTCCATGGCGGGCTGGCCCTCGACGATGGCCACGGTCCAGCGAACCACATCCTTCAGTGTCGCCCCCGCGGCGGCGAGCGCCGCCTGCACGTTGAGCAGTGCCTGGCGGGCCTGCTCGGCCAGTGTGCCGCCGACGATCGTGCCGTCGGGCCGCACCGCGTTCTGCCCGCCGACGTAGATGGTTTTCGCCTGCCCTTCGACGACAACGGCCTGCGTGAAGGCGGGATTGCGGACCAGCGACTCAGGGTTGAGATAGGTCTTCATGTAACCATCTAAGATGGTTACATGGCCAAGCTGCAAGGCCTCACCCCGGACGAGGCCCGCCGCTTCCGCACCGGACGTCCCTGCCTTGACCTGGCGCACACCGGCGGTGACGGGCCCTACGCCGTGTTCGAGCTTGTCTACGAGCCCGGCGACGTGTCCCGTTGGCTGGGCGTGATCACCGGCCTCGACGCCATCGAGGCCGCCGAGCCGGACGTCCATGACACGCGCGCTCTGCGCCGGGCAGTCTGGAACGCCGCCCACAAGGCGATCGCTGAGCGTCCGCCCGCTGGCCCAGACAGGACGGCCATCAACCGGGCGGCCGCGCGCCGGCCGCCAGTTCCGCTGCTTGAGGTGTCGGGCGGATCCACGGTGGGCCGACCGCTCACCGCGTCGCAGGTGCTGTCGATGCTCGCCCGGGACGCTGTGGACCTGTTCGCCGGGACACTGGCCAGCCGGATCCGGGTCTGCGCCGCGGCGGACTGCGGCCTGCTGTACCTCGATCAGTCACGCACCGGCAACCGGCAATGGTGCTCGATGCAGCGCTGCGGCACGCGGGCCAAGGTTCGGATGCACCGCGAGCGCAGTCGCGGCCGCGATGGCCACCCTCAATAAGGCGATTTACCCACAGCCCGCCGGCCGCCTCGGGGCCTCGTCTACGGTGGGCCGTTACGTGCTGGTTTATTTGCCTTACCGATTCAGCAGCGTTACTTTCCGATGGCACGCCTGAAATCCTCGTCAGGGAGCGGCAGAGTGATCATGGTCAACCGCCAGGTGCGGCTTGCTGCCCGCCCGTCCGGGCTGCCCAGGGCCTCTGACTGGGAGGTAACGAGTGAGCCGGTGCCGGCCGCCGGCCCCGGGCAATTCGTCGTAGCGGTCTCGCATCTGTCCATCGACCCGGCGATGCGGGGATGGATGAACGCCAGCGCCTCCTACATCCCGCCGGTCGAGGTTGGCGCGGTCATGCGTGCTGGCGCGATCGGACTCGTCACGGCGTCCGGGCATCCTGGCTTCGCCGCAGGTGATTACGTCTACGGCGCCTTCGGCGTCCAGGAATACGCCTTGTCCGGCGGCGAGGGCGTCATCAAGCTTGACACCTCACTGGCGGAGCCGACGACCTACCTGGGTGCGCTCGGGATGACCGGGCTCACCGCCTACTTCGCTCTTCTTGACGTAGGGCGGATCCGGGAGGGGGACACGGTCGTCATCTCCGGTGCTGCCGGGGCCGTAGGTAGCGTCGCGGGCCAGATCGCGAAGCTCAAAGGCTGCCGGGTCATCGGTATCGCGGGCGGCCAGGATAAGTGCGGCACGCTGCTAGAGGAGTTCGGCTTCGACGCCGCGATCGACTACAAGAGTGAGAACCTGCCTGCAGCATTGCGGGAGCACGCGCCCGGCGGCGTCGACGTCTATTTCGATAACGTGGGCGGAGATGTCCTCGACGCTGTCCTGACCCGCCTGGCCCGCGGAGCCAGGATTATCATCTGCGGCGCGGTTTCGCAGTACAACGCCGGGCAGGTGCAGGGCCCGGCTAACTACCTGTCGCTGCTGGTAGCGCGGGCTTCCATGACCGGCATGCTGGTGTTCGATTACCAGGACCGGTACCCGCAGGCCATGGCTGAGCTCGCCCAGTGGCTCCGCGACGGTCAGCTCGTCTCGCGGGAGCACATCGTGCACGGCAGCATCAGTGACTTCCCTGACGTCCTGATGATGCTCTTCGCAGGTGAGAACACCGGCAAGCTCATCCTCGCCATCGACCACGGCTGATGACATGCGCCTGACGTCCCGGACATCTGCCTGCCGTCCAGTCATGGCATCCCTAGCACTCCACCCGCCGGCGAGCCGTCGGCAGCACGCGGCCCGGGCACGTTACGAAAATTGAAAGGCTCGCTGGCCCGGCCAGGCTGGACGTACCAGGCCTGGCCGGTGTGGTCGCTGGCCAGGATGGACAG
>WNFC01008640.1_pt1 | contig 14099 bp, 16 predicted proteins | sample 5400541 | NCBI WGS metagenome assembly WNFC01 (sample SAMN13153342, study PRJNA577476) | soil metagenome | isolation source: 120 cm saprolite under Douglas fir tree site 2 hole 2 replicate 1 | place: USA:California | collected 2015-04-18
TCGAGAGTAACGGTTACGCCTTGGAATTTATATCCTTAGCGTTCGTTTCTTGTGCGACCGTGACGGTCGGTGAAGTGTTTTTGATATAATACTGTCGGAAGTAGACAGACGGGTCAATTCCTGCTGCCGTTCCTTCGGTGCCAGTGCAAAGGAAGCTCACAGGTCCACTTGCTCCTTTGGCTCCACGAACAAAGGCGAGTGCTGGCACTGGCAGTGCCGGTACGGGCCCTGCACAAGTAGTACGACACGGGTGTTTCTCGAGTAGGTTAGAAGTCGAGGAGGATGAAACGTTGGCCAGCCAAATAAAACCCACGTAACTTGATTTTGACACCTCCTGACCGGGAGCAGATAATAAAGCCGCGATTATGACCGAGTAGCCATTCACATTCAAACACTGAGCGCTGAGCGATGGTGCAGGCAGTAAGAAATCAACGTTATGCGCAGGTCATGTACAATATTATCACCAGTTGGTCTATCCGAGGAACAACATACCATTAATTCGTGATCAGCAACTCTATCAGACAATTAAGCAGAAGAAACTATTTGATTGAGCTCCCCATTGTCAACCATCTCTTGGACGATGTCCAGTCCGCCGACAAATTCGCCTTTGACAATAAGTTGCGGGAATGTAGGCCAATCATTAAGCTTCTTGAGACCTGGGACAAGGAAACTTTAGTCCAAGTGACTACGAGTGCTTTAATGGGACAACATTACCCTGCCGTACTGATTCATCGGTGAGGATGTCGAAATGTGAAAACTCGATCTTATTCTCGCTCAGCAGGCCACAGATTTTCCGCGAGAAGCCACAGCGTGGAACATCGGGCGAGCCCTTCATAAAGAGGACCACTCTTGACTGGTTCATGAGTCCACGCAGGCGATTCTCAAGTTCCTCAGGCGTCTCTGTCTTCTCCACGGCTGGTGGAGGTATAGGAGGCTTGTCTGAATGAGAAAGCGGCGTGGTGGAAACAGATGGCGCAAGATGGTTCGTGATAGCCGTGGTGAGCGCGGGGGCGTCGGCTCCTGTGATGCGTCCAAGTAAAGTGTGACCCTGGGTAGTTGGAACCAGGTGGTGAGATTCTCAAAGAGGAAGTGGATGTGTAGCGTACCCGAAGGACGATAAAGGTCGGAACACTCTCAATCTCAAAGGATTCGGCGATTTCACTCTGTTCTTCTGCTTCGATCTGGAGAGACAGCAATTGTTGGTATTTTCTCGAGAGTTCGGCAACGACCTCGGTCATCTGCTTGCAGGGTTCTGCCCATGGAGCCCAAAAGTAGAGAAGGGAAACACGCTGGAGATCCTCTGAAAGAAGTTCTTTAAAGTGATCCGGTGATTTAACGTAGTGGAGGTTTGCAGGAGTATCCATTCCGAACGGTAGTATTGAAGTGAAGAAGGATGATGGATGATGGGTAATCAGGCCGGGCAGGTCAAAGACGACTCGGACTCGTGATTACCTCTACCTCTTTCTCAGCCATGCGCTTTCGCGCTACTGTCCTGAATGTACTCACCTTTTATCGTCCGTTATCCTATTCATATTCAATTAAAAAAAATACTTGACTCGTGCCCTAGGTTTAATCCAAACAGTTGAGAAACTGCAGAAGAAATGTATCATCAAGTTTAGCGAGACTGCCATGCGTATCATCTGCAACCACGAGCAAGGGGGTGTCCAAATCTGGTCGTCTGTCGCTCTTTCTATCTCTCCTCTTTCTCTTTCTCTTGACTTTGCTGTCAAAAATCCAGGAAAATCCGTTAACGAAGTAGTTATGAAACTCGCGAAGAAGAACAACCTTCCCGTCTTGAGCTTCGAAATCTTTGGTACGACTCACATGGGACGTAGGGTCAAGGTGGCTCATGACGTGCGAATCGAGGTGATGAAACCTGCGGATGTGGCACTGCTCACTGAACCGCGATGCCCGGAGCCCGATGTGCGTTTCATAAGGTTGGCATAGAAAACTGCGCTTATACAAACCCAGATTTGATAGGTCCAGATCATGCTCCCGCCTCTTGCCAGGATGCGCACCGTCGTCGAACGCATGCGCAACCTTTCCGACGTGATAGCGGTGCGCGCCAACTCTTCTGGTTGCCTGCAGCTTTCCGCAAGCACCGAAGTCTTCAAAGCGGACATCACCTGGAACAACTGCACACACCCTCGGATAGGTAAAGTTATGCGCCTTCCCATGCCCGCTGTCCTTGCTTCTCGTTTTTTTTTTGATTCTGTAGCCGCGGATGGTGCTTCACAGGCCAATAACGAAGATGAGGAACAGGGACGCGAACGGCCTGACCCAAAGCAACTATTCAGCGTCCTTGTTCACACCCGAAGCTTCTTGAAGTTCTTGAATGCCCATGCTGTGTCCAAAACTACCATCGCATGTACGAAGGCGCCATTTCTTCACCTATTCTGCAGTGACAACTTTTGCTTTGTAGGTATATGCCAAGGACACTGTCTGATCTTATTTGTGTATATCGGGGATTCGGCGGACATGGGGGGCGTCCTGACGTTCTACATCCCTTCTGTGCTCGACAACTGAGATGGGGCAAGATGTGGTCATATTCCATCCACACACCGTGTGGTATACTTCTCACCCTGGTACCGTGGGCCCGGCTGTGAACACTACCACATACAGCGATGACGTTAGAGACTCGTTAGAGGGGTGGATTTGAAAGATCAAGGTCGTCTCCGGATATGGATATAGGTCTTTCCTACACTTCGGAGCCGCAGCTCCTCACATAACCGCGACTCTGTCTCGCGCATATCGCCCTTTGTTGATTCCTTAGCGCTAGGCCTTAGCATTTGATGGGTCTGCTTGACGAAAGCTTCTCACACCTTTAACAAAATTCAGGCTTCGCATTATATCTGCGCTCGCCTTTTTGCGCTGAGATTTTGTCCGACCCTGACTCGGACTGTCACGGTATCTAGCTAGGGGGTTGTCACATAGTTAGGCCTAGTTAGGCCCCATACTCCTGGAGTGGACCGTTTGAACAAATGTAGAGCGTTGTAGGGCTAATCCTCTCTAGACAAGACTGAGACTAGTCAACCAGTAGCCTTAGGGTTAGACATCGAGCAGCCAAAACTTTCGGGCGGCGGAGGACGACACAACGTTAATAACTTGAATGCTAGCCCGTACGTTTGGACCCCACACATCTTCAAACAAAACTGTGTCCATCCGTGATCCCCCACTGAGTCACGGTGTGCAGTGGCATGTACACGTCCAGAAACGGTGCTCCGCACTGCCATTCTTATCCAATTCAACGATAATGGTGCTGGCATTAGCTGATGCTCGTGATGATCTGTGCCTCTGAAATTAGCCGGCTCGCGTTATCGTCGAAGACAAGGCATGAATGTACTACGATAGCCGTCTCTCAATACCAGCTACGTGTGCGTCGTTTCAGTTTCTCGTGAAAGGAACTAACACCCTATTCGGCCCAACCGCGACCCATTAATCGTCCTTCTCGGCATCCTTCACAGTTGGTAACGCCGCAAACCCACTCAATGGGGAACGCGGGGTGGGAGGGAAATGGCCGTATGCGGATGTGCCCTGACCAGGGACCGACGAGCCAGCTGTAGCTGCCGTCGTCGGTGTGCGCGTGCTACCTGGTGGACCGGGCCCAAACACGCTAGGGGACAGTCCCAGTCCAGAGGTGGAACCTGGGACCGCGAAGCCAGACGTCGGCAGCGTGCGACTAGAGAGGGGCGGTGGCGCGACGGGTGAGTAAGGGGAGTAGGGCAGCATCGGGGAACCGACGGGGGAGCCAGCGTAACTGGAGCCGCTATAAGTCGAGCCGTATGGCGATCCGCCACTGCCATTACTAGAGCGAGCCCGGAGGGCCGTGCCAGTCCATTTGCTTCGTATGCTGCCACTACGCACGGAATCGGCCATCGGCGCGATACTGTCAGAATCGTCTGGTCCTGCAACGACGGTAATCACGCGATCTGTTGCGCGAAGGGCCCAGGATGCGCACACGAATACGCCGCCGACAACGCCGGCCCATCTGTTTGTGTATGGATCAGGGTTTTGGGGAGCCAAGAAGGGAACAAACGCACCGAATAAAGAATTGACCAAGGGTGGTCGTACGTTGGATGATGGTGAGACGGACGGGCTCAATGTCAAACTTGAAGAAGATTCCCGGAACGCCCTTGCTGTGACTGACTTTCCGTTCATAATGCGTCACACTGTACTGGTTCGTTTGCAAAGGTTCAGAGCGTGGTGCGATGTATGTGGTTGGGACGACTCGAAGATAGTATTGATATGCAATAAAATCTGCAAATTGTTACACGCGTCATGCTAAACGTGTAAACGACACACCATCATGTGTAACCTCGAAAGAGTTGTCAAGGGGTTGAGTAATCTCTGGGAAGTGTTTGCCAAAGGAAAATTCAGTGATGACATGGGAAAGGTTCATGACTATTGGAACGTATTAGGATGTGAATAAAGCGGCGGGCAGTGACACGTACGGCTGTGGTCGACATGAACGTTGCTACTGTAGCCATGGCCGAGAGTAGTAATGTGAAGGTTTGCTAGTGGGAAGTCGTGGATAAATGACGAGTACGGATGAAGGAAACGAGAGAACGTACCCGTCACTCTTTTGACGGTGAGTGAGCCATATATGCGACATGCACTGCCGTCTGGTACATAATTATAGGTAGGTTTGTACAAGTCTTGAGAGCGACGGAAGAGACCCGAGAGAAAACCGCGCGATTTGCGGGACTCCGCGATGGCTTGCCGCGCAGTGAGAGCTTCCGCGTGTTCTCTAGAACGGAACAGATAAGAAAGGCTCACTTAGGTCGGAGGGTGAGACACGGTACTCACTTAAGCGCGGTAGCTTGTCCAATGTCGAACAGGGTCTGCACAAGGTCAGGCAAATGTGCAACAAGTGAGAAGGCACTCACGCCGTCCCTATGGAACCCTTTACTGAGGTATAACCTATCTCCAACGGCGTCACGCAGGTCGACGGTCAGGTCTAAGGCAGAGCGGTTAGTACTTCTCTCGGATGAAGGGGGGAGTGTGGTGGAATTCGCACATCTGCACGGCATATTGACTATCAAGTCGACGTTGACGTCCAAAAAGCTGGCAGGAGTATGGTCCACACCAAAATCAAAGTCTGGCCAGCCCCAGATAAACTCTCCAATGTCATTTGCTACAAGAAGAAAGGCAATGAATGCGATAAAGAGGGTAAGGAAACCCCGCTCGCTCGAACGGGTACGATAGGTAGAAGGGAGTTTTGGGAAAGCGTCGAAGCTTTTGAGAGGTGTGGGTGCGACCGCATCTATCTTGTCAAGAAGGGAAAGCCCTTCCTGGGAGTCCATTCTGTCCTATGGCGAGGCACCGCGATAGAGTCGTGCTTGGCTTGGCTTGCTTGCCAATTTTGGGTAGTGCAGTACAATGACGTGTGAGACCCCGGAACTACACTTAACACGTTAACCCATACCAGACCTTCTGGCACCACCACCTCCATGGGCAAACTTAACATCGCTCACCACAAGTCGTATCATCCCTATCGACTCGACAACATCGAGCGTGTCCGTCGCGATGAAGCTGCAGCACAGATAAAACAGACAGAGGATGCAGATCGCGCTTTTGTGGCGGTACGTCGCCCCTCCCATGTTCACCTATGCCGGGCGCGCGACGACGACGGCTCTTTTCTAGGATGCAGAGTCCCGTCTAAGCACGCTTCGTGCTCGTGCGGGTATCACCCCACCCCCCTCTCCTCCACACGATACGGATGTAACTAGCGCGGCACCTGCCGCTTCGGGGTCTGGCATGACCTTGAGTAATGGGCACATCAACCTTTTTGCCGATCTTGAAGATCACGCAGCAGCTCTCGCTGCACGCGCATCGAAATCTAAGCCTGCGATGACAGATTCGGACCACGGCGTGCCCCTTGCACCTACTCAACAAGATCTGCACCCGTGGTACTCGGCCGCTCGGACTGGGGGAAAGGACGACAAAACAGCCGAGGCGAGGAGGTGAGCCCCAATGTTACCATCTTCCGTAGCTTGTGGCTCTAACAACTCTGCGTCGTTAGACAGCGAGACCTGGCACGTCAACTCAAAGCCGACCCGCTGTCCTCTATTCCTTCACATCTCAAGAGGCCCGCGCGTGGTGCTATGCCTCCACCTCAATCACACTCACACTCACCAATGCAACAATCACCGCAACCACCTCTATCTTCGGCTTCGCTCGAAGGCCGCCTTGCCCGCGAGTCGGTCGAACGGGCCCGCGCGCTAGCACTCTTGCGGCGAAAACAGCGGGAGCGTGAGCGCGCGGAGAGCTCCACGGCGACGCCAAGCACTGTTCATGGTGGCGACAACGGACCGGGCTATGTAGACGTGTTCAATCGACGTGAAGTAGAGGAGGCGCATCGTGGGCGTGACCGCTCGTGGCGTCACCGCCGCTGGGAGGATGACGGTGATGACCGCCATCGTCGACGGCGCTGAGTTGCTGTCGACATGGTGTACTTCTCTTGTTGTATTACTATCGCTCGGATGTACGCCAGCAACTTTGCTCTCAATTATTTAAACCGGAACACATTATTTGAAAGGGGAAGAGGTCGTCTAACACATCTTTATTGTTATACGATCATCTACTACCAAAGTCCATGGGCATCAACTTGACCTAAAAGCACGGAAATCTATTACCGCGAAGCTGGACATTGCATGGATCGGTCTATTCACAGTTTCCCTGTTGCAGGACGTTCCCGCACACGGACGACTGCCTTGCCCCACGTCCTGCGATGCTCAAGGTCATCAAGGCCTTTGTCGAGCGTGTCGAGCGTGTACTGCCCCGTGTAAAGGACCGGCTTGAGCTTGCCGGAGGCGAGTAGCGCGAGTAACTCCTGCCACACCTCCGCAAAACGCTTCGGGCTTTTCGCTGAGTTCGCGGAGGGAAGGTGAGCGCTCTCAGCATGCATCTAAACGATCAACGTACAAGTATACGAGCCCCAGAAGATGCCGACAACGGAAACATTCTTGAGAAGGACAAGGTTGAGCGGGAGCTGATGACGACATTCATAAAATCGGAGATGGAGATTCGGATGATCAGAGTCACTTTCCCTCTCCAACAGGAAAGAGTAAGAGTACATACCTGCTCGATCGCGCCGCCAGCAAAGCCGACAACAAGTGCGCGCCCTCCCCACGCAATGCACTTGAGCGCGTCTACAGAACCCATCAATATTCGGGTGTATTTGCACCATTTCCCCCTTCTTTCTGGGGGACACGAACCTTTGATTTTTCCAACCGGATCATAGACTACGTCGACGCCGCGCCCGCCGGTGATGTGCATCACGTACTTTTGCCAACCGTCGTTTGTATAGTCAACTACAACGTCTGCGCCGCCCGCCAGGCGAGCAACGTCAAGCTTGTTTGGGGATGCTGCAGCGATAACGCGCGCGCCCAGTGCTTTTCGGGTTTTAAGTTTAAAGGGAGAAAGGTAAGGTGTAATTGGATGGTGATGTGCCTACCTTTAGCGATTTGGATCGCGGCAATCCCGACGCCGCCCGCAGCGGCCAACACGAGGACCCATTCGCCTATACAACCCTATTCAGCATGGAAGAGGATCCTTCGGAGAGCGGATGGGGGGCAGTGTGGGGCTATGCCGATGGCTGAAAAATCCGATAAGCACTAACCTGGCTGTAACTGTGCGCGTCCCACGAGCGCTTCATAACTCGTCGGATATGTCACATATAGCCCTGTCCAACCTGTTTATCCACGAGTCGTCCACAATGGAGAATGGGGACTCGGAACATACCAGCCCCTTGGTCAAATGACAGCGTGTCTGGCAGCGGAAGTACCAAGTCTGACTTTACAACCACGCGTTCTGCCAATGACCCCTGCGCGCTTCCGAACACGCGGTCACCTCGCTTGAATGGGCTTCCTGCAGGTGCGGCCGCTACTGTGCCTGCGAACTCGGTTCCGAGAATGAATGGGCGTGGTGGCTGGGTTTGGTAGCGGCCTTGGGCCTGGAGGATCTGGAGGAAGGTTGTAGATGGTGTAGCCAACGGGCATGGACTCCGAGGGGCCACATACATCAAAAAAGTTAAGCCCAGCACTGCGAACGTCTATGAGCAAGCTATCCGAGTCGTTCTCGAGGACAGGGTCTGGCGCGTCGAGTGTGAGGGGGATCTTGGAATGGTGGGCATACTCGGAAATCACGTATGCTTTCATAGTAGGTTGACTTTGTGGGTTGTCCGAGGACAGAGGGTTGAAAGTCCAGCTAGCACGACGCGACAGAGGGGGTCGATGAATATTTATCCATCGGCGCGATTCACATGGTTGTACTCTCGGAGTTCTGTAAGAGCACGGAACTGGTCAGTATGGTTGCCTGTGCGGCAACGGGATAAGACGAACGGGCATCGCAAGGGCCGACCGTGACAGGCGCCGCTTGCCAACTACTGTCCGAAAAATAAAATGACAAGATTCAATTCATCTCTCCTGCTGTAGTGGTCACACAGGACCGTTAAATACAAATGGATCGTGTATCAACGACCCGAAGCGCAGGAAAGGTAGGGAGAGGACATGCGGACGTAAATAAAGAGGGGGGGGGGAATGTGTATACAGTACCACTATAAGATATGGGTCACCTCTACATATACCGTTCGTCCGTAAAGCGATGTATATATTGTATTCGGACACTATACCACGCGTTCAACGGTAACTTGGTGGCGGCGAGAACGCGCGTGGCGGTACAGACTCGGATCCAGTAGCGGGGGGTGAGTGAGGGTTGTAATATGGCTGTGCTGCCTCCGATCCCATACCCAAGCTGCCCGACATGGGACCTAAAGCAAGGTGCTCCGGTTGGTATGTCGCATATTGCGCTGTCGTACTCGACGGCGTTGATTGCGTATGAGCGGAATGGGTTGACTGTAGTGGTAACGGGATGGACGAAGTGGGAGGCGTGGCGGTGTTTGAGTACTCCGAAGGGGGAAAAGACACCGGAGGTGGGATGGGCGCCAGCGCAGGCATAGGTATGGTTGCCACATCTGGTGGCCGTGACGCCTTGGGCGTGTGGGCATTCGACCATTCGTCCTCAGACTCTCTGGACAACGTCTCAACCACAGCGGCGTCAGGCGATGCATACAGTGCTGATGGCTTAAATGATGGCTGTCGTGGACGTGGGGCATGGAGGCGAGGATCGGATGCATAGCCAACTGCGTGTCCCCTCTCATCCCATCGCTGATGGGTAGACTCCTCGAAGTCAGGGTCCCGCTCCGGATCGTACGGGCGCAGCGGAATGTCCGATTCAGATGAGTTTGGATTGAACGCCGACACACTCGACGGGTCGTGACGGTAGTATGATCTCGCGAGTTCCATCTTCGCTTGCCTAGATAGCACACTGTTAGGTCTCAAAAGACACGGAGGACAAGGCGGAGTGCATGTACCGGGCTTTACGACGCTCATATATTACGGTGGGCTTGACACGATTGAGTTCCCGGTAAATATACCATGCAGCGATGATAGTAATAACCGTGGTGACTGCGATCAACGAGTAACTCGCTATACGCTGAAGAGTCGTCTCCTCTGTAGGATCATAAACTGAGCTGGAGCGAGTGCCAAGGGGAAGTCTACAACTTACGCTTTCCTGAACCCTCGATAATGACGCCAATGTACACGGTGACAAATTGTTTTGGTGAAGATAAAATCGCAGCGAGGGCAAACGTCAAGACGTTCATACCACACGTCGCGAAGACAGCAGTGGTAACTATGAATGATATGTAATTGGCAGTTTGTCGAACGAGAAACGAAAAGAGGACGCACAGTGGCCTGGAATGGCACTAAACCGTGCGATGAGGGCAATTCTGAAGCCACCCTCTCGGACGACCTGGGCAAGGCAGCCATATTGCATATTCGTCTTTTCGAGCTTTTCTCCGCGCGCACGACAACAATACTTGAATGCACTTCACATAGGCACATTGATATTCTACTGTCAGCTTACACTTCGAAGGTGGCGGATCACGCACTAGAAATTGCCCAACTCTCCGAGAAATGAGCCTGCTGCAACAATCGCGAAACCTACCCAAAGGCCCCAAACGACGCCACATAAAATGGCGACGATTTCGTGACCGAAGAGCTGCGGAACTTAATGGTCAACGGGTGGCGGAGCAGAACAAAAGGCGGGTGTGACTTACCGGGGGAAACGATATGATGAAAAGGAGCGCTATGGGAATCGCCCAACCTCCCGGAAGACTAGCAGGAGAGAAGATTGTGATCAGAAGGTGAGTAGGAATGATAGAGGAAGAAGCAGGATCGTGGATGCCCAACAGGATTGTTTACCGAGAAAAGTCATGGGAATCCATGGTCCGAAGGGGAAGAGAAAGAGAGGGAAGGATAAGATGCATAAGAAAACCGACCTTTTCACCCGCTGGGCTGTAGGGGTGAGCTTGTCCACGATTTGGTGATGGAATATGGTGATGAGTGCGGTTATCGCGACGAGGAGAATAGCGATCACATAATACCCTAACAGATGATCAGCCATGAGGGGACATGAACGTCAGGACTCCACGCACATAACCACTCCCTACGTAACCAAAAGCGCCAGCTGGCAACCGTCTTCCAATCGACCACACTCTGTCGTTCGAGCTCCGCAGCCTCGCTGGGGGTGGGGCTAGGTGTACGTGAAATGGGGACTTGGTTAAACTCGTGCTTGCCAGGGATGGTTGTTGAAGAATTAGTAAAGGAATATTGGGATGAAGAGGCGTTCGGAGGGTACATGTAGGGACTTTGGCCAACTTGGGGTCGAGGGTTGCCATATGCCGGATATGGGATGGACATGGTTGGCTATCTGGGGGAAGAGAGAGGGAAGAAAAGAAAAGAAAGGATAAGAGAGGGATGCTTGATAGAGAGGGGGGGAGAAGGGAAATGGAGGCGATGATAATCTGGAAAAGGAACAGGACGAGGCCACAGCCAGCCACAAGGGAATAAACTCGTCGTCAACCCGGCGGTTACCAGCCTCGCCTCGGCCTTGGCGCTCACTGCTCAGCGCTCAGCGCTCGGCACTCCCGCAGCTACATAGTAGCTGGCCATCATCCATCAGGTTTCATGCAATTTCATGATTCATGTCTGCAATTCTGCGTCTCCATCCGACACCCAACTCGCACGCACGCAACAACAGATCACTCCATTTCATACTGAAAAAATACGTTTCGGCATGGGAGGCTCATTTCAACAGGCCGTCCGAGTAGTCCGTTTTGGTATTGTAGCCTCGCTAGCCAGGCGTTCGGACTCTTCGGAGAACTCCTACGGAGTGAAATCTTCACGTCTCCTGGCTCGCCGTACCTGTCCTCTCAGCATCCGCACCACAGATCCCACCTCGTGCAATGCTCTCCCAGGCGCACACTCAAACGTCTTGGCACTGACATCCCACCCGCTCGGCCACCTGCTCGTCTCCACGTGCGATTCAACGGTCGAAACGCGCGTCTGCACCAACGACCAGCAAGTAGATAAGGGGGAGTAAAGAAACGAGAAGAAACGCAGTCAGGGAGGGGGGAGAGTTGGATATCGATGAGCGGGGAGGGAGGACGAGTCGCAGTCAAGAAACGAGAACAAATCGCAGAAAAGGAAAGAAAGGGGGCATAGTGGAGGGGAAGAGATCACAAAAACAGACGCCGTGGGACTGCTCGCCAATGCCGTCAGTTATAAGTACGAAATGTCGAGATGGAAAAAAGAGACGATCCTTTACAGCCGTCCAACGATCCAAGCACCTGTCTACGCCAATAGCCAACCAATAGATAACGGAGCGTCAAGAAACGAAAGCGAGTCACAGCATGAGAAGGGGTGTGAAGATGGGAGAGCAGAAGGCCGACGATGTCGTTCTTGCCATTATGCGGTTGAGGTCGGCGTGCTTGTACCTCGCCTTGATGCGGGGCCAGACCAAATGCATGGGGGTCACATACGAAACGTCCGCCCTGTCCAATCCCCCCTTCGAAGTCCCAGCGTGCAGAAGGCCAATCATGCGACCAAATCCGTCAACGACAACGGAGCCGGAGTCCCCCTTGGCTGAGAACACGCCAGACTTCTTGTCGTAATTGTAAACAGCCAGCTCGGTGGACTCCTCCTCGGTGTCGTCGTCACGAACAAACGACTCCATGCCTGTGGCGCGTCCGACGGTGAGGTCGGTAGTGTTACCATCTTTGAGGACGATGAGGCAGGGCAGGTCGTTGTCATTGATGTAGGTCGGGGTTGACCAAGAGCTCTTTTGAGACGATGCCGTTGATCCGAAGCTGGCGACCCTCGGGATACTTGAAGGCCTTTCTACTGTCGTTGCGAGGGTACATCATAACAGTAAGTTTGTCGGCAGGAATCACGGTTCCTGAATAAGATTGATCTCGTCAGACGAGGCAAATGTGAGAAAGATGAATCAAAACGCACCCAAATCCAGAACGTTGCCCTCGAATACCGCCTTCTACCTATCCTCGTGGAGCGCGAACGCACCCCAGTCCTCCGTAAAGTTCTCACCCCCGACGCCGAAGGAGATGGGTGGAGAGAAATCGATGGTGCCGATGTTGCGGTGCTCACTGTCACCCCAATCCTTCATGACGTTGGTGTAGAACTTCTCGAGGTCGTCGATTGCCTTGTTCTCGTCAGCCAACTCCTGACGAGTCTCGCCAGCTCCTCCTCCTCCTCCTCCGCCACCTCCGGGTCCTCGCTCTTCTCCTTCGCCTCTAGCTTCCTAATCTCCCTCTTGTGGACGTCGACCATTATGCCATGACGACCGATTCGGAGCTTGATATCGTCGAGGAACCGACGGAAACGACAGAAGCCGTGCAGTCGGACGTACTTAGGAGGTGCACCGGCTCCCTTGAGCTCTTACTTGACGTTGTGGGTCTTGGTTGTCTCGAAAAGAACGTGGTGGCAAGTGACAGCCAAAACCCTGTCGCTGACGTTGCCTTGCTTGTCGCGGCCTTCGTGGAAGCCCTCGATTTCATAGCTCTCGAGAAGGCCAAGGACGTTCTCAGATACGTCGTGGGCGGTATCAGCAGTGGTAGGGCCGGGATAAACCCCGATCCATATAACGACGGGACCAGGGATGTCATCAATAAAAAAAGTCCGTACCAGGGATGCCCAAAAAACATCCATATAACCAAGGGGGTGCCGGAATTGCAATGGACAACCAGGGTCGGTTCTTTCCGAAGTGGCTCTGGGAGCTGAACTAACTACTTACATAATCACCAATATTTCCTTTTTGGGATATATAAGATTAGATTTTAACAAGAATTGCACCAATAAGCCCTATTGTTGTTCTGAGACACAAGTGCATTCCATAGGTGCAAAATACCTTGCAAAATACAGATAAAAAAGTATAAGATGGGCAGCCTTTTTTGTTAATGCACAAGCATCACAGGTAGTGATGTCACAGCTCAGCTTGGTCTGGCTTGGCCAAATTGGGCAAGCTAAGCTGCACCAAACTGTGGCTTGTGGTTTGAGCCATGGTTCACATATATTACTGTATTTGGATGTCTGCCTTTTTAGGTGATAGGAACAGCTCAGGGAACACTCTTTTGGATGAGCCAAGCTGTGAACCATGTGCATGTGCATCCACACTCAGGCTTGCAAGGTCCACAGACAGCAGCCTGAAGCAGCTCCACACTCCTACAGCTACCTGATTGTGAGTCCCAGCATGCTGCTTGGCCATTCATCCTCATGGCCACCTTCCTCCTCCTCCTCCTCCTCCTCCCTCCTCCCTCCTCTCCATCCCTTCCCTGCCACTCTTCTCAATCACCTTGCACTTGTCCTCCTTGTGGTTTGTGTAGGTTGCCCATCTATGTCCTTATCCTAATCCCCAACATCTCACAGATGTTCTCCCCCATCCTCTCCCTTTATAGCCAATAGTGCCTGCGGATGCTCTCTATTGGGACCTCTTGTGGTGGCATCCTAGGCTTGTGCGACCCTTCTTGCAGCGGTGTCCTAGGCTTACCCTCTTGTGGTGGCATCCTAGGCTCACCCTCTTACGGTGGCATTCTAGGCTTGCCCTCTTGTGGTGGCATCCCAGGCTTGCCCTCTCATGGTGGCATCCCAGGCTTGCCCTCTTATAGCAGCATCTCAGGCTCGCCCTCTTGTGGCAGCATCCTAGGCTTGCCCTCTTGCGGCGGCATCCTAGGCTTGCCCTCT
>WNFC01005337.1_pt1 | contig 14098 bp, 12 predicted proteins | sample 5400541 | NCBI WGS metagenome assembly WNFC01 (sample SAMN13153342, study PRJNA577476) | soil metagenome | isolation source: 120 cm saprolite under Douglas fir tree site 2 hole 2 replicate 1 | place: USA:California | collected 2015-04-18
AGCGCGGAACTCGCGTTTCTCTCTGACTGTTGGGACCAGGCGCGCAACGAAGGTCAGCCGCAGCTCGTCACCGTCCTCGGCGCGCCGGGCATCGGCAAGAGCAGACTCTTGCTCGCGCTCAGCGAGCAGGCGCAGCAGCACGGCGCCGTCCACTGGGGCCGCTGCCTCTCGTACGGCGAGGGCATCACGTACTGGCCCATGACGGAGATCCTGAAGAGCGCCACCGGCATCCGCCACGACGACGACCCCGTGGGGATGTCGGAGAAGCTGGGGACACTGCTCGAAACCCTGCCGACGACCGACCTGGACGAGCTACGCACGATTGCGGCCGCGGTGGCGAACCTCCTCGGCATCCCGACCACGCCGCTCGCGACCTATTCGGCAGAGGAGATCGGGCAAACGGAGTTGCATTGGGGAGTCCGCCGCGTGCTCCAGCTGCTCGCGAGGAAGAGACCCCTTCTGCTCGTGTTCGAAGACCTCCACTGGGCGGAACAGACGCTCCTCGAACTGATTCGTTCGCTCGTCGATGCAGACGAGCGAACGCCGATACTGCTCGTCGGATCCGCCCGACCCGAGTACAAGGACACCAGTCCGGAAATGGTTGCCACAGTCGGGAACCGACGTGTGGTCGAGCTCGGGCCACTGGACGAAGACGAGAGCCGGTCACTTCTAGTCGAGCTCGTCGGCGCGACGCGGGCAACCGATGCCCGAGTCGAGGCGCTGCTGCGGAACGCCCGTGGAAACCCGCTCTTCCTGGAGGAGACCGTTCGCATGGTCGCGGACGCCGCCCTCGACCCGGACTCATCAGCGGAGGCGCTTCCGATTCCCGACAACCTCCAGGCGCTGATCGGCTCGCGGCTCGACGCATTAGCAGCACGGGAGAAGCGCGTAGCTCAACAAGCGTCGGTCGTCGGCAGCGTCTTCTGGGCCAGCGCGGTCGCCCATCTCGACGGGTCGGGCGACAGCCTCGCCGGCAGCCTGGCGACGCTCGAGCGACGCGATTTCGTGCAGGCCAATGAGCAGTCTTCGATCGCCGGCGACCTCGAGTACGCCTTCAAGCACATTCTGATCAGAGACGTGGCCTACGAACGTCTGCCGAAAGGGCGGCGGGCGGAGTTGCATGTTCTCTTCACAGATTGGCTCACGGGACTCCCCGGGCCCGACCTCGAGTTCATCGAGATCGTCGCGTATCACCTCGAGCAGGCTTGCCTGCTCGCTGCCCAGATCGCACGCAGCCCGATCGAACCGCCCGTGCTCGCCGCGGTTTCGGCGCTGGCTCGAGCCGCCGACAAGGCGCAAAGGCGAGAAGGCTGGCGCGAGGCGGGACGCTATTACGAACGGGCACTCGCCCTGCTCGGTGACGCCCACCCCCAGAGGACGCTCGAGCTCCGCCTTCTGCGCGCCCGCACCTTTGCGGGTATCGGCGAGGTCAGTCAGGCGTGGGACGAGTTGCTGACCGTGGCGGAGCAGGCGCTCGAGCTCGACCGAGGTGACCTCCGCGGATCGGCACTGATCACGCTCGGGAACATCGACCATCGACAGGGCCGGCCGTCCGACGCCCGTCGACGCCTAGTGGAGGCGCACAACCTGGCCGAGGAGCTTGGCGACGCGTCGCTACGCATCCGCGCCACCTTCGGGCTCGCTGCGGTCCAGGGCGACTATCGAGGCGAATTCGACGAAGCCGTCGAGGGCCTACGGCACGCGATCGCCATCGCCGAGGAAACGGAAGACCGCGCTCTTCGCGTCGAAGGTCATCTCAGGCTCGGATTCCACTTCTTCAACATGGGAGAGATCGCCCTCGCCGAGCAGGAGCTCCATCGGTGCATCGAGCTGGCGGGCGAGCTGGGCAGTCTCCGTGACGAGGCGCGGGCCGCCTTCCTGCTCGGACTCGTGAAGTACTACCGCGGTGATTCTGATGAGGCGAAACGGCTGAACCTCCAGGCCCGCGACTGGCTCGAACGCACGGGCGAGCGTTACTTCCAGATGCAGAACTTTCGCGCGCTCGGCATGTACGCGCTCGCGCAGAACGACCTCGATGGAGCCGAGCGCTGGCTCCGGGAGGCGATCCCCGTCGCGATCGAGGAGGGGGGCCGCTACATGTTCGAGGTCTACCGGTTCCTCGCCGAGACGCTCGTCCGGCAGGGACGAAACTCGGACGCTGCGGTGCTCATCGAGTTCGCCTCGCGAAGCGTTCCGCCCGAAGATCTCGTCGCTCAGGCCTACGTCTTGCTCGCCCGGGCCGCACTGACGTCGGCTAACGGAGATCGAGCCGGCCTTGAGATGTACGATCAGGCCATCGACTGGCTCGTCGAGCAGAGTCTGCCGATCGAGGCCGCCGACGCGCGCGTTGCCCATGCAACGGCGCTCCTCAAGCTCGGGGACTTCGGCCTCGCTCGCACGGAGCTCACGACTGCGCTCGAGGCGTTCGAGCGCATGGGCGCCAGCGGCCCGTGCGGACAGATCGTCGCGTTGCTGGAGCGTGCGGCGAGCGGGGCCGGGGCCGGACAAACCGGCCCCGCTCGGTCTGCGTAGTTCATTACCCGGCCGGAGGCACGTAGTCCGACGGCTCGGCGGTGTAGTCCGGCATCGAGATGTCCGCGCCGTTCGTCGGCGACGTCTCGAGGCTCTGCAGCGGAATGCTGAGACCCGGGGACTCGACGACGACCGGAGGACCGCAAGCAGTTTGTGTTTGAGCCGCGCTGTCCACCGATCCGCTCGTGCACACCGTCGTCAATGTGAGGGAAGCGCACTGTCCGCCGGTGCCGTCCGCGTCGAAGTGGCCGGCACCGCTGTTGTTGCGTCCGTGCTGATCGATACGGCAGGTGCCCTGCGGTGGACCAGCTTGGCTCGTAGTGAGGCTAAGGGTCTCCGGAGCGACCTGGTGCTGGTGCACCTCTCCGAAGAGGGTGCTGGACTGGATCGCCGCGGTGCCGCCTGTCGCGCTCTGCGTCGTCGCCTGGTTGATGTCGGAGCTGTTCAGCTCCCCGCCCAACTGGGTGCCGACACCACAACAGCCGGGGTCGGTGGATTGCGTCTGGCTCGTGCCAATCGGAGCCGATTGACGCTGCTCGAGATCCTGGTGGGCGATGACCTGGTTCTGCCCTGCGTTCGCCGGATTGAACTGGTCGAGGTCTCCTTCCTGACCACCGACGGGCACTCCCGCAACGAGCGCGCCTTGCGCTTGGGAGCCAGGCGTTGCGGTCGTGGTTTGGCGTTCCCCGATCGCCTGGTGGAGCTGTGAGAGGTTTTTCCCTCCCGAGCCTACCGAGCCAGCGTCCTGGAAGACGTTGGCGCACTGGTTAGGATTCGGAGGTTTTTCCGGACCGCAGTCAGCGGAAACGACCGTGGTGTTCTGCTGCTGCACGTTACTTCCCGACTCCTGCTGGTCCTGAGTCTGGTGGACGTGCGAGAAGTTCTGGCCGCCCGGGACCGTCGACTGCACGATCGATGCTGTTTGGTGCGCATCTTGTTTCTGATTGCCAGTGGCGCTCGTCGACTGCCTGACCTCTTGATAGACCTCGGCCTGGTTGTAGACGCTGTTCTCTTGCGTCACTTCGGCAGTTTGGGTCGCATCTTGGGTTGACCCTTCCGTCGAGGCGATCGACTCGTGAATGATCGCATGGTTCCGCGCATACGCCTGAATTGCGTTCTTGCAGTCCTGGGTCGCCGTGTCGGTCGTGTCCGTCCTGTCGCAATGGAAGGTGTTGTTGGTCGTGCTTCCACCTGACGAAGCCGGGCCGACCTGGACGACGACGCACGGCCCTGTTCCGCACTCGGCGAGATTCTGTCCTCCCTCAGGGGCAACCTGCACGACCTGAGTCGAGGTGGTACACGTCCATCCGGCCCCGGGACAACTTGGGCCGGCGTAGTTCTGCGCGCCCTGCTGCTTGACGACGCTCGATGGGGCAACGCCGATCGACTGCAGATACGTGTCGATCGCCGCCGGCGACGAGAGGTCGATCTTGGGCGGCTGGCTCGCGGCCCCCGCGCCGCTACTGCCAGCAAGGGTTAGCGCCGCAACAAGCGACGCCAGCAGCGCCGTTATTCGTACGGACATTTGGTGTCTCCCCCCTCCTTTGTGTCCAACTGGGCTGCCCCACGGCCGGGACCCCAGCCGCCGCAGGCGACACGGAGGTAACGCCCGAAACCCGCGTTTGGATTCGGGTTGCCAGGAGTCGAAACCGATGCTCGAGCGAACCGAAGCCGTGAAACGCTCCAGGCCGGTTCGAGGCAATCGGCACGAGCGATGTCTAACTTCCGCCCGATCGGGGCAGTCTTAGCTTCGACAACCAGCTGTCTCGAGCTGCGGCACAGTCACGAGGCGGCGTTGATCCGGGGGGATCACTCAGATGCACCCAAAGTTCACACTCGCGCTCGCGTGCGCCTGCGCCCTTGGGGTCGCGCTTGCCTGCGCGGCGACGATCCGGGCGGACTCGACGCCCGAGCCGCCCCCGGAGACCACGACCACGGAACCGCAATGGACCCAGCCCGACATTCAGCGTGAGATCGACAGGTACCGCCACGAGACCTGGCGCTGGCAACGCACGATGGGACGCAAGCTCACCATGAACCTCCAGGACCCGCCGGCGAACGTCCAGGCGCAGATCGCCCTCTGGCACCACGTCGCGCTGAAGGCGCGCGCGCGCGCCCAGAATCCGCCCCACAAGCGCCAGTGGCTCTGCATCCATCGTTTCGAAGGCGCCTGGAACGATCCGGGTCCACTGTATTACGGGGGCCTGCAGATGGATCTCAGCTTCCAGCGCGCGTACGGTGGCGGACTGCTGGCCCGCAAGGGGACGGCGAATCACTGGACGCCGCTCGAGCAGATGTGGGCTGCCGAGCGCGCGCACCAAAGCGGCAGGGGCTTCTATCCCTGGCCGAACACCGCGCGGTACTGCGGTCTCCTCTAAGCGGAGAGCTTCGCTCGCAAGAGCTCGTTGACGACCTTCGGGTCGGCCTTGCCCTGAGTCTCCTTTATCACCTGGCCGACGAAGAAACCGAGCAGGCCGTCCTTCCCACCTTTGTAAGCCGCGACCTGGCCCGGGTTCGCCGCGAGGACGCGCTCGACGAGCGGCTCGAGCTCGGCCGCGTCGGCGATGACTGTGTCGCGGAGATACGTCTCGGCGCGAAACTCCGGGTCGGCGCTCTCGGTCAGAGCTCGTGCGAACGACTCCCGCGGAATCGTCGCCCTCGCGGCGATCAGCTTCGCGAGCTCCGTCCCGTCGACGGCCGCCGGATCGACTCCGGCAGCGACGAAGTCGTTCATCAGGACGTTCGACGCCGCCTTCGCGTCGATGCCTTCGAGCGCGACCTGCTCGTACAACGCTGCCAGGGCGGCCGAGCCGTTCAGCACCTCGGCGTCGTAATACGGGAGCTCGTACGCCGTCTCGAAGCGCCGGATGCGTGCACCGGGCAGCTCGGGCACTTCGCTCCGGAGCCGCTCGACCACAGCGTCCTCCGGTTCCAGCGGGACCAGATCAGGCTCAGGGAAGTAGCGGTAGTCGTCCGCCTCCTCCTTGCGGCGGCGCGGCGTGACCGTGTCCGACTTCACTTCGTAGTCCAGCGTCTCCTGCACGACCTCTCCGCCTGACTCCCACGTCTCGATCTGGCGACGGAGCTCCGCCTCGATGCCTCGGGCGATGTGGTTGAAGGAGTTCATGTTCTTCAGCTCGGTGCGCGTGCGGTAGCTCATCTCCCCCACCTCGCGTACCGAGACATTGGCGTCGGCGCGCAGCGTTCCCTTCTCCATCTCGGCATCCGAGATGCCGAGCTCGACGATGGTCTGGCGCAGGAGCTGCAGGAAACGCTTCGCGTCGTTCGCGGACCGGAGGTCCGGCCGCGTCACGATCTCGACGAGCGGCGTGCCGCCGCGGTTGAAGTCCACATTGGAGTGGGCCGACCCGACGATCCGGCCAGTCACACCACCGACGTGGATCGTCTTCGCCGCGTCCTCCTCGAGATGCGCACGGACGATGCCGACTTCGCCGTCACCTTCGGGGCCCGGCACGATGAAGGAACCGTCGACGCAGAGGGGCTCGTCGTACTGAGAGATCTGGTACCCCTTCGGATTGTCCGGGTAGAAGTAGTTCTTGCGGTGGAAGATCGCGCGCTCGGCGATCCGGCAGTTCAGCGCATGGCCGAGCTTGATCGTCCACTCGACCGCAGTCTCGTTCGGCACAGGCAGGGCACCGGGATATGCGAGGCAGACCGGGCACGTGCGGGTGTTCGGCTCGCCTCCGAACCCGGCTTCGCAGCTACAGAACATCTTGGTGCGCGTCTTCAGCTGCACGTGGATCTCGAGACCGATGATTGGTTCCCACTCACGCATGGAGAAACTCCTTCGCCCGGAGCAGCGGCACCTCGATGTCGCCGCGCACCTCGAAAATCGCGAGGTACTCCTCGAGCAGGCCGTGCATTCGGATCAGGCAGAGCTCTCGTTCGCCGGCTTCGAGCGACAGCCGGACGTCGTCGATCTGCACAGCGCGCGAGCCGTCCAGCACTCGCGGCGGCGTGCCGAAGACTCGCTCGACCGCGAGGACGAAGTCCGCCGCGCGATCGACGATTGTCTTCATCGCAACCGCTCCGGGACGGTATCGAACCCGATCGCGCGCTCGAGCGCGTGGCCGGTGCGAAACAGTGTGTTCTCTGCGAACTGCGCGCCGATCAGCTGCAGGCCGACCGGCAATCCTTCGGACAGACCACACGGAATCGAGAGCCCCGGCAGCCCGGCCATGTTCGGCGGGATCGTCAGCACGTCGGTGAGATACATCGCCAGTGGGCTCTCCGCCTTCTCGCCGATCTTGAAGGCGACGGTCGGAGAGGTCGGACTCACGAGGACGTCGAAGCGCTCGAACGCCGCGGCGAACTCGCGCGCGATCACGGTGCGAACCTTTTGGGCCTGGCCGTAGTAGGCCTCGTAGTAGCCGGCGGACAGCGCGTAGGTACCGAGCATGATGCGGCGCTTCGGCTCGTCGCCGAAGCCGGCGTCACGCGTACGGGCGACCATCTCGTAGTAGTTGTCCGCCGGAACGCGCAGCCCGAAGCGGACGCCGTCGTAACGCGCGAGGTTCGAGGAGGCCTCGGCAGGAGCGATCAGGTAGTAGCACGGCAGTCCGTACTCGACCGACCGTGGTAGCGCACACTCGCCGACCTCCGCGCCGAGCTCCGCGCAGAGATCGATCGCCCGGCGCACCGCCTCTGCGACCCCGGGCGCGATCCCTTCGGCCTCGTTCAGCTCCTTGGGAACGCCGACACGTAGACCCCTGAGGTCTTCCGCCTCTGGCAACTCGACGGGCGGAACCTCGACCGTCGTCGAATCGCAGTCGTCGCGCCCGCTGATGATCCCGTAGAGAAGAGCGTTGTCGCGCACGTTCTTCGTCACCGGCCCGACCTGGTCGAGGCTGGAGGCGAAGGCGACGATCCCGTACCGCGACACGGTGCCGTACGTCGGACGCAGGCCGACGTTCCCGCAGAGCGCCGAGGGCTGTTTGATCGAGCCGCCGGTATCGGATCCCAGCGCCCACGGCGCCAGACCCGCGGAGACGGCCGCCGCCGACCCTCCGCCCGAGCCACCGGGAACGCGCGTCGGGTCCCATGGGTTGCGGGACGGGCCGTAGGCGGAGTTCTCAGTCGACGAGCCCATCGCGAACTCGTCGGTGTTCGTCTTTCCCAGCAGCTGCAATCCCGCCGCCTTGCAACGATCGGCAACGGTCGAATCGAACACCGGCACGTAGTCATCGAGGATCTTCGAGCCTGCAGTGGTGCGCACGCCTTTCGTCGAGATGACGTCCTTGAGGGCAATCGGCACGCCGTCGTTGTCGTCCCCGTCGACGAGTGTCAGGAAGCAGTTCAGCTCCTCGTTCCGCGCGTCGATCGCCTCGCGGTAGGCCGCACGCAGCTCAGAGCCGGAGACCTCGCCACGGTCGAGCAGCCCTTTCGCATCTTGGGCCGTCAGGCGGAGCGTGTCGATCATGCGAGCGACTCCTCGACGGCGCCGGTCGGGGGCACCCGGAAGAGATCGCCGTCGCGCTCCGGGGCGTTGGCGAAGGCGTCGTCGAGCAGGAGCGAGGGCCGCGGAACATCCGGACGGAACACGTTCACGATGGAAAGCGGATGAGACGTCGGCGGAACGTCCGACAGGTCGAGCTCCGACACCTTGCCCACCGCGGCGAGGATGTCGTTCAGCTCCACCGTCAGCCGGCCGATCTCGGGCTCGCTCAGCTCGAGCTGCGCCAGCGCCGCGACGTGCAGTACGTCCTCTCTGGTGATCGCCATACCTGTCCTCCGCGATGAAAACAAAAGGGCCCCCTTCCGGGGGCCCTTGACACTTGGTTCCGAAAGGAAAGCTAGACAGGCTGGACGTTCGCGGCCTGAGCGCCCTTGGGGCCCTGCACGACCTCGAACTCAACTCGCTGACCCTCGGTCAGCGACTTGTAGCCCTCCTGCGTGATGGCGGAGAAGTGGACGAAGACGTCCTCGCCACCCTCACGCTCGATGAATCCGTAGCCCTTCTCGTTCGAAAACCACTTCACGGTGCCCTGAGCCAAACGACTTCCTCCTTCAAAACATGCGACGGCCCGGGCACCGAGCCGCCACTACTAATACAGCGGGCCGGAGTTTAGCTCAGATGCGGGGGAACGCAAGCTGCCCGCGCCGATAGCGTGCCGCGCGCACCGTGTTCCCGAGCAGGGCCGCGATCGTCATCGGCCCGACCCCGCCGGGAACCGGAGTGAGGAAGGCGGCCTCCTCGGCCACGTCTGCCTCGACGTCGCCGACAAGACCGGCCTCCGTGCGCGTGATCCCGACGTCGATCACAGTCGCTCCCTGCTTGACCATGTCCGCGGTGATGACGTCGGGAACGCCGACCGCAGCCACGAGGACGTCGGCGTCGAGCGTGTGCCTGGCGAGATCCTGGGTGCGCGAGTGACAGATCGTGACGGTCGCGTTGGCCTGCAACAGCAGCAGCGCCATGGGCTTTCCCACCAGCGCGCTGCGTCCGACGACAACGGCGCGCGCGCCGGTGGTCGGGATCCGGTACTCCTCCAGGAGGTGCATCACCCCGAGAGGAGTTGCGGGCACGAGAGTCTGTTGACCGAGATAGAGCTGGCCCGCGTTGAACGGATGGAGGCCGTCGACGTCCTTCATCGGATCGAGCGCGCGCATCACGTGGGCCTCGTCGATCTGGTCCGGCAGCGGCGTCTGCACGAGGATGCCGTCGACGGAGTCGTCCTCGTTCAGCTCCTGCACCAGCTCGACCAGCTCTTCCTCCGTGGTCTCGGCAGGGAGCCGGTAGTCGACCGCCGCGATCCCCGCGGCGTCCGACGCCTTGTGCTTGAGACGGATGTAGACGTCTGACGCCGGATCGTCGCCGACGAGCACTGTGGCCAATCCGACGTGCCCGAGCTCGGCGACGTCGTGCTTGACCTGCTCCCGCAGCCGCGCCGCGAGGCCGGCGCCGTCCATCAGCGTCGCGTTCATGGCGGTTTAGGGGATGGTGAGCTGGACGCCGCTGACGTCGAGGCCCAGCGACTCGGCGAGGCGCACGCCGAGCTCGAGGTCCTCGCGCAGACGCTCGACGTCGCGCGCTTCCATCGCGCGCCCGATCCAGGCACGTTCCCGCGGCCGCCACAATGCGTGCGCTGCAAACTCGGGTAACAGCCGGTTGGCGGCGTCGACGAGCTTCTGGTTCATCTTCTTCGAAAGGTTCTGCAGGAGCACACGCTCGTAGGCCATGCCGGCACCGTGGTGGATGCCGTCGTCGGTGGCGAGCCGGCCACAGAGGTCCTCGAGCACGGTCCCGCGCGCGGACCGGGCGATGAGACGGAACCTCGAGATGATCAGCCGCTCGTAGAACACCTGCATCAGGAACACCTTCTCCTCGAGGGTGTCCGCCTCGAGGGTCGTGTGTGCGAGCTTGTCGAGGTGAGGATCGCGCTCGGCGGTGCCGCCGGCCTCGATCACGAGCTTGAGCCACGCCTCGGTATGACGCGACTCGTCCTGAACCATCGTCGAGTAGTAGAGCTTTGCCTCGACATCGGGCGCCAGATTGAGAAGCTGCGACGCCATGTCGGACGCAAGCATGTCGGCCTGGAGCTGCTGCGTCAGCACCGAGCGCCACATGTCTCTTCGCCGAGCCTTGCTCTGCGGAGAGCCTTTCCCCTCCGGGATCGGCGGGAGCTCACCCCAGGGAAGGTCGCGCACCTGCCATTCACGGCGCTTCGCAAGCTCGTAGAAACGGACGACTTCGGCGAAGGCCTCGCGGCCTTCGTCCTTCATCTCGATCAGCTGGCCTGTGGCCACCGCAGGAGATTATCCGCCGCGGAGAACTAAGCTGGCGGCGTGGAGCTGAAACGGTGGCCGCGAAAAAATGATCCCGAGTCGATCGACGCCCGACAGAAGGCGCTCGGGCTCAGCGACGGTGTGACTCGAATCGACCTTTCACCGTTCGTGAACGCCCAGGAGATGCTGACCGGCGCGGCCGTCATCCCCGTGTCCGTCGTCGGCCCGCTCGAGATCGAACTCGGCGAGTACGAGCTCGAGGAGCCGTTCGGGCGGGTCACGGAAACGAGCCGAAACCGGGATCAGGTCTTCGTGCCGCTCGCTCACACAGAGGGCGGCCTGTCGGCTTCTCTCTACCGCGGTGCAAGAGCAGCGGCCGAGTCCGGCGGCTTCAGAACGTACGTGCTCGGGGACCGAATGACCAGAGCATCCTGCTTCGTCTGCAAGTCGGCGGAGGAGGCCGTGCAACTCGCCCGCTTCCTGGATGCACACGTGGCGGAGATGCGCCGCTGGTTGGCTGAACGCAACGAAGACTGGATCTCGAGGTTCGCGCGCCTACGCGAGGTCGAGACGCACGTCATCGGCCCGATGTGTCACGTGATGTGGGCCTTCACGACCGGCGATGCCTGCGGGCCGAACATGATGACGCGTAATGCGTACGCGCTGAACATCGGCTACGTGATGGAGCACGCGCCGGTGAAGCCCGAGCGCGCCATCCTCGAGGCGAACATGGGCGGTGACAAGAAACCGTCGCACCGGTACTTCGAGCGAGGCGGGCACGGGAAGACCGTTCTCGTGGAAGCGACGCTCACGGAGGAGGCGGTCCGCCGCGTCCTGCGCACCACGATCGACGACCTGCTCGAGCTCTCCTTCGCGGGGACACACGGAGCGGTCGCATCGGGCATGCAATCCGTCGCGTTCACGCCGGCGTCGGCGATCGCAGCGATCTTCGCGGCGACCGGGCAGGACCTGGGCATGGTCGGAACGAGCTCGATGGCGCACGGCACGGCCCGCCGTGTCGACGGCGGGATTCAGTGCGGGCTGCGCCTGCCGGGCCTCGAGGTCGGCACCGTCGGCGGCGGGACGATGTTCCCGTATGCCCACACGTGGCTCGACCTGATGGATTGCGCCGGCGCCGGCAAGGTCTACCGCTTCGCACAGATCGTGGCGGCGGCGACCCTGGCGCTCGAGATCTCGGCCAGCGCGGCGATGGCGACCGCCGGTTCGGAGAACTTCTTCAAGGCTCACCACGAACGGGGCGGTCTGCGTCCCTAGCGCTTGAGGCAGATGCCTCGAATGCCGATATTCGCTCCGTGCGAGGCGTACTCATAGGAGCGGTTCTGATCTTCGCCCTGATGCTCGTCATCAAGGACGGCCGCGCGTCGCGGAACCTCGGTCTGACCGGCAGCTGTCACGCCGTGGCCACGCCCAAGGGCCAGGACGGCCTCTGGGAAGCCTGTGTCCCCGGCAAGCTCGAAGGCGCGCCCGACCTCAGCAGGCACGGTTGCAAATCGGTGAAGCTCGTCGGGAAGCGCGAATACTGGCGGTGTCCCGCCGGAATCAGGAGCAGCAACAACACCTAGTCAGCGCGTGCCGATCTCCATGCCGAACAGTCGCGGTAAGGCTGCACCGAGCCTCGCCGGGAACGGGGCTCTACGGTTTTCTTCGTCCGCGCGCTCGCACGCGAGGATCGACGAGCGCACGAGTGCGCCGCCGAGATGCTTGAGCGGCTCCGGCGGTAAGGACGCCACCTTGCGGGAAGCAAGTGGCAAGGCGGTCCAGTCGTCGTCGCGGCGCAGCACGAGTGACGCCAGGATCTGACCTCCCAGCCACGTCGGCCCGACCCCGTGTCCCGAGTAGCCCAGGCCGTAATGGATCCGCTTGCCCTTCACCGTCCCGAAAAACGGGAGGTGGTCGGCGGAAACGTCGATCGGTCCGCCCCACGCGCGTTCGATCCGCGCAGCGGCCAGCGCCGGCAAGAGACGGCGCAGACCCGCCTCCGCCCGCGCCGCCGTCGCGTTGTCCGAGGTGAAGCGCTCATCCACACGACCGCGAAATCCGATCGGGCCGGAGGCGCTTCCCATCAGCACACGCCCATCCGCGGTCGTGCGGAAGTAGTGCAGGAACATGCGCGCGTCGAGGACCGCTTCTCCCCCGGTCCACCCGATCTCCTCAAGTAACTCCGGAACGGGCTCGGTCAGGACGACGTACGAGCCGAAGTTCGTCACGTGGCGCGCAACCGGCCGCCACCCGGTCGCGGCAGCGTTGATCGCCACCACGATCTCGGGGGCGCGAACGCTGCCGCGCGGCGTTGTGATCCGTCCGTCCCCGATCCGGAGCGCCGGCGTGTGTTCGTAGAGCTCGACACCGGCGTCGATGACGGCACGCCGCAGTGCGTGCACGAGGCGTGCCGGCTGCACGGTCGCGCCCTCCGGGAAGTAGACGCCGCGGCGGAAAACCGGCGACCGGATTCGCTCGACGACACCGTTCGCGTCGAGAGCTACCGCCTGCTCGCCTGAAGCCACTTCGGCGGCGGCCGCAACGGCACGATCGACGGCATCGTCCTGCGACGGCGAAGCCGACACCATCAGCATTCCCGATTCACGCAGCCAGACGTCCTCCCCGCGCGACTCGCAGAACGCGCGCACGGCGGGCACGATCCGCTCCCCGGCGCGTGCGAGCTGCAGCGCACTTTCGCGTCCGAGAAGTGGCAGCAGATCATCGAGCTTGGCCCAGTAGCCGTGCAGGAACCCGCCGTTGCGTCCGCTCGGCCCAGCCCCGCAGGCCTCGGCCTCGACGAGCACGACGTGAAGGGAAGTGTCGCGCTCCTTGAGCGCCAGGGCGGTCCACAGGCCCGTGTAGCCGCCACCAACGATGCAGACATCGGTTGCGGTGTCGCCCTCTAGCTCGGGCATCGCCGTCTGGCGCCCAGCCTCGTCGAGCCACCACGGCGGGAGGCGTGGAGCGACCGAAGGAGTGGTCACGCGGCCGCGGCTGCTCGTTCCCGGCGCATCTGAACGAGAACGTTCACGACCATCCCGATCACCGCGACTCCGAAGATCGCGGTGCCGATCACGTTCACCTGTGGCGGCGCACCGACGCGCGCCGCGCCCCAGACGAAGAGGGGGAACGTCGTCGACGAGCCGGAATTGAAGTACGTGACGACGAAGTCGTCGATCGAGATCGCGAAGCAGAGTAGGAGCGCCGCGAGGATCGCCGGCGCGATCAGCGGGAGCGTCACTTTCCGGAAGGTGGCCCATTCGTTCGCGCCCAGGTCCATGGCCGCCTCCTCGAGGTGGCGGTCGAAACCGATCAGCCTGGCTTTCACCGTCACGACCGCGAAGCTGATGCAGAACATCACGTGCGCGATCAGGATCGTCCAGAAGCCGAAGACGACGTTGAGGTTCAGGAAGAGCGTGAGCAGCGACGCGCCGAGGACGATCTCGGGCGTCGACAGCGGGAGAAAGATCAGGATGTTGGTCGCAGCGCGGCCCCGGAAGCCGTACCGGACGAGCGCCAGGGCAATGAGTGTTCCCAAGACCGTCGCGACGAGACTCGCGAGCAACGCAATCTCGAGCGAGAGGACGACTGCGCTGCGGATTCCGGGGACGCCGTCCCAGTACTTCCAGTTGTCCCACGTGAACCCTTGCCACGTGTAGTTGAACTTGCCGGTCGGATGGTTGAACGAGAAGGCGATCACGATCGCGATCGGAAGGAGGAGGTACGCGAAGAAGAGGAACGAGTAGAGCGTCAGGACGTGGTGTCGGACGAAGCTCCAGGCCGCCGCGAGCAGATCGCTCTTCGGCTGCGTAGTCACTGC
>WNFC01007877.1_pt1 | contig 14098 bp, 9 predicted proteins | sample 5400541 | NCBI WGS metagenome assembly WNFC01 (sample SAMN13153342, study PRJNA577476) | soil metagenome | isolation source: 120 cm saprolite under Douglas fir tree site 2 hole 2 replicate 1 | place: USA:California | collected 2015-04-18
ACGGTGCTCTTCGCCAATCCCAGCCGCTTCGCGAGGTCGCTGATGCCGATCTCGTATTCGTCCTCGGAAAACGCCTTGATGAGCCGCAGGGAATTCGCGACCGAGGACAGCCGCGTCCGAAATCTTGCGGAATTGGGCTTTCGTTCCATCGCGGAGATTTTCAAGCGGGTCTGGTGCGGCAGGGACGAAGTCATCCTACCTGGCCGTAACGAGCTCGTTCCAGAACTTCAGCCACTTTTCGTCCTCGTCGATCAGGGTCATGGGGTCGAGCATCAGGTAGGGGAAAGCGCCGATACTGCTTTTCACCTTTTGACTGGAGGGAAACCGCCCCATCGAACTGAAAAGCTGCTGGCCTTCCGGGGACAGCAGGAAATCGGCGAACAGCAAAGCGGCGTTCGGATGGGGCGCGTTCGCCGCGAGCCCGAGCGCCTGCGGCCTGCCGATCACCGGCTCGACCGGCTTCCAGTCGATCGGCTTGTCCCGGCGTTTCATCGAATCGGCGTTGGAGGCGTAATTGGTGAGGCTGACCGGCACTTCGCCCGCCGCCACCATCTCGGACAGGAGCACGTGTCCCTTGCGCACGTCCGGCTTCATCGCGGCGAGCCGGCGGAAGAACTCCAGGGCGCGCTTCTCGCCCCAGTGCTTCGCGAGCCCGGCGAGCCACTCCTGATCGGTCGCCTCGATCCCGATGCGCCCTCTCCACTGGGGGTCGAGGAAGCCTTCATAGGTCGCCGGAAGCTCCTCGCGGCGCACCTTGGCCGTATTGAACGCCACGACGAAGAAATCGACGCGGTCTGAGATCCACATCCGGTGCGCGGGCACGCCCCAGGCGGGAATGTCGGCGATATAGGGACTGAAAAACCGCGCGGTCACCCGCTCGCGTGCCAGCGCCTCCAGCTGCGGGCCGTTGGTCTCGACGACGTCGACGTTGTGGCGGCGCGCTCTTGCTTCGTTGAGCACGCGCTGCACCACCTGGTCGCTCAGCGAGCGCCACAGCTCGACCTTGACTCCGTACTTCTTATCGAACGCCCGGGTGAGCGGCACCGACTCCGAAGTGGCGAGCGATGTATACAGCACGAGCGTCCCTTCCTGCCGCGCCCGCTCCGCGAGGCGCTGGGCGCGATCGCCGCCCTCGTAGAGGTAGACCGCCGCGTTTTTCTCCGGAGATTGGGCGAGCGCGAACGGCGCGCACGCGGCGCCGAGAGCGAGCGCCGCAAAAAGACCACGGATGATCGAGCCGTTCCCCATCGGTTCCTCTTCGCCGCTGCGCTCTGTACCCGGCTGCCGTCGATTGACGCTGCGAGCGATTATATGGTCGAATGAATGCGGGTTGCAAAAGATCGGAACCCGGTTCCATATCAAGGAACACACAAAAGCTCCCTGAGGAATTCCCATGCCGCATGAAAAGGACCAGACCCACTGGCACGAGCCGACCGGCACCCGGAAAGCCGGATTCGGCGAGTTCAAGAAGCAGCCGACGCCCTACGACGCCTTTATGGAGTCCGAGGGCATTCCCGTCTTCCGAGGGATCGGTATACGAAAGGTGCAGGATCTTCCTCTCGCGCCGTGGAAGCGTACCGGCGGACGCGGGCACTTTATCCAGCTCTATGGCACGGAGACCAAGTGGGGCTGCTACGTGGTCGAGGTGCCGCCGGCAGGAGCGCTGAACGCCGAGAAGCACATGTACGAGGAGATCTTTCTCGTGGTCGAGGGACGCGGCACGACCGAGGTCTGGCTCGAGGGCGACGCGAAGCGGCACATTTTCGAGTGGCAGAAAGGATCGATGTTCTCGATCCCGATGAACGCCTGGCACCGCCTCGTCAACGCGACCTCGGGCGGTGCGCTGCTCCTCGCCGGCACCACGGCGCCGAACGTCCTCAACATGATCAACAACGTGGACGCCGTTTTCAACAACCCGTTCGTGTTCCGCGACCGCTTCAACGGCGCGGACGATTTCTTCAAGCCGAAGGACGATATCGAGCCCGACCCGGTGCGGGGCCTGGCGATGCGGCGAACGAATTTCATTCCCGACGTCGTCGACTGCGATCTTCCGCTCGACAACCGGCGCTCGCCCGGCTGGCGGCGCGTCGAGCCGTTCATGACCGGCAACTGCTTCTATTTCTGGATCGGCCAGCACGAGAACGGGCGGTACTCGAAGGGACACGCGCACACCTCGGCCGCGGTGCTCATCTGCGTCAAGGGCAAGGGCTACACCTACACCTGGCCCGAGCGCATCGGCGTCACGCCGTGGCAGGACGGCCGTGCCGGCGAAGTGAAGCGCGTCGACTACGAGCCGGTCGGCATGGTTTCGGCGGCGCCCGGCGGCGCGCGCTGGTACCACCAGCACTTCAGCGTGTCGAAGGACCCGTTCCGCCTGACCGCGTGGTTCGGCCCGCACAACCCCGGGCGCGACCCGGGCGCGCCCGGCGAGAAAGCCATCGACTACACCGGCATGGACATTCCGGACGGCGGCACGTCCATTCCTTACTGGATGGAAGATCCGTACATCCGCAAGGAATACGACGAGACGCTGAAGAAGAACGGCGTGCCGAACCGCATGGAGCCGGGCTGGTACGTAAGCGGGGACCCAGTGACTTGAAGCCTCTGGATTCCCGCGTTCGCGGGAATGACGAAGCATGAGCGTGAGCGAAGCGGGCGGACGGATTTTTTTCAGCAATGTCAGGCGCAGCCTCGAAACCGAGGATGAGATCCGCCTCACGAGCGTCGGGGTCGACATCGGCTCCTCGACTTCGCACCTCGACTTCTCGCGCCTCGTGCTCGAGCGGCTCGACAACCGCTACGTCGTGTCCGAGCGCAAAGTCATCCATGAATTCGAGGTCCTGCTCACCCCTTTTGTCGAAAATGCAACCGACGACACGACCATCGATGCGGCGGCGCTCGGTGCGTTCATCGACAGACAATACCAACTCGCCGGAATCGATCCCAAGGCGATCGACACGGGCGCCCTGATCCTCACGGGCGTTGCCGTCCGGCGCAGCAACGCCCGAGCGATCGGTGAGCTGTTCGCGTCCCAGGCGGGAAAGTTCGTGTCGGTGAGCGCGGGCGACGCGCTGGAAGCCACCCTCGCCGCCTTCGGGTCGGGCGCGGCCGCCCGCTCGATCCGCGAATCCGCGCGGGTGATGAACATCGATGTCGGAGGCGGAACTTCGAAAATCGCCGTGTGCGAATCCGGCGAAATCGCGGAGACGACTGCGGCCGATATCGGCGCTCGCATCGTGTCTTTCGACGCGGAGGGACGCGTCAAGCGCGTCGAGGAGGCCGGCCGGCGTTTTGCCGGGGAAGCCGGCCTTGCGCTCGAGATCGGCAAAAAACCGGACGCGGGAAAACTGGATCGTATGGTCGAGCGCATGGCGGACCGCCTGTTCGAGATCATGAGCCGATCCGCGCTGAGCGCCGAGGCGAGCGCCCTGCTGCGTCTCGGGCCCTTGCGCAACGAGCGCAAGCCCGACGCGATCACATTCTCGGGCGGTGTCTCCGAATACATCTATGGGCGCGAGGACCGCGCCTTCGGGGACCTTGGTCCCCCGCTGGCCCGGGCGATACTTGCGCGGGTGAGGAACTGGGGACCGCGCGTCGAGCCATCCGACGAAGGGATCCGCGCCACCGTGATCGGCGCCTCCCAGTATACGATCCAGGTGAGCGGCAGCACCATCTTCGTCGCCCCGCAGAGCGTGCTGCCTCTGCGCAACGTGCCGGTCATCACGCCGGACCTGCCGCTCGACGACGACATGCTCGATATCCGCAAGATCGCGGCGGCGGTGCGGACCGCCTTGCGGCGGCTCGATCTGCACGACGGCGAGCGCGCCGTAGCGCTGTGTTACCGCTGGAGGAAATCCGCCACTTTTACGCGGCTCGACGGCTTCTGCCGTGGCATCGCCGCCGGTCTCGCCAAAGTGCTCGAGCGCGGCCTGCCGCTTATCCTTGTCGGCGACGGTGACGTGGGCGGCCTGATCGGAATTCATTGCATGGAGGAGACGCGGCTGAGCAATCCGATCGTGTCGATCGACGGGATCGTCCCGAAGGAATTCGACTTCATCGACATCGGCGCGCTGCTCGAGACCTCGGGCGCCGTGCCGGTGGTGATCAAGTCGCTGGTGTTTCCGAAGCCTCTCGGACAACGAGAACGAGGCCCACTATCAAAATGACGAGTGCAAGGATCGGACCCCGAGCCATCGGAGGTTCTCCAGCCTCTCGTATCTTACGGTGAGCGAGACGATTGACGTAACGCTCGTCTCTGTAGTCAGAAAAACAGTGCGTACAGTTAAGTTCAGTTGGACAGATCGGACGTGATAAGGTCCGGCCGATCAACGTTGCCGGAGCGCCTCCGATGTGCGAGCCACAGGCCCAGAGCGACCCCGGCGGGCTTCTTCGCCCATTGAGTAACCCCATCTTCACTTTTTGATTTTACGTTCCAAGACCTCAATGCCGCGCCTGATTGCCCAACGAATCAATTCGGAGCGATTCCACGGCCCCTGAAGTCGGAACTTTGTGTGTCTGTTTAGCTCAGGTGCCAGTTCGTCCAGTCGTTCAACAGTCGCGTCCGAAAGCCTAACGGTTATTTTTTCGCGCATCGGTTTCCTTTTGTCGTCGGATAGAACATGGCAGCAAACGTAGCTGTGCTCAGTTAAGTTCGCCTTCGCCTGTTGCCTTTCGTTCCGGAGTGGTATTGAAGCGGTTCCACCAGCCTCCGCCCAATGCTTGAAACAGCGCCGCGGTGTCGGCAAAACGATTGGCTCGCACCTGGGAGAGATTGAGTAGCGCCTGCTGATAGGTTTGCTGGGCATTGAGCAGCGCGAGATAGTTCACTTGGCCGAACTGCAACTGCTTGGTGACCAGATCGAGGTTCGCCTTGGCGGCGTGTTCGGAATTCACGGCCGCCCTCAGCGCGTCGGCGTCCGCTTGCAGCGCGTAGAGCGCGTCCGCGACGTTCTGAAAAGCGGCGATGACGGTGCTGCGATACTGCGCCGCAGCTTGGTCGAAAGCCGCCTCCGCTGCGCGTTTCCTGTGCAGCAAGGCGCCTCCAGCGAAAAGCGTTTGCGCGACAGTGCCGGTCGCCGACCAGAAGGGATTGCCATCGGCGAACATCTGACTAAACGCGGTTGCGGTGCCGCCCTTGGCCGCGCTGATCGTGAATTGCGGCAGCATGTTTGCCATAGCGACCCCGATCTCTGCGCTTGCTGCATGAAGCTGCTCCTCGGCGGCGCGCACGTCGGGACGTTGCTCGACCAGCTTGGAGGGTAGACTCACCGGCAGCTCGTCGGGCAAGCGCAGTACCGCAAGCTCAAATGTCTCCTCAGAACCTTCCGCAGGGAAGCGCCCCGCCAGCGCTGACAGAAGGTTGCGGGTCTGCTCCAGCTGCCTCCGCAACGGTGGCAGCGCCTGCTGTGTCTGCGCCAGTGCCGCTTCTTGCGCAGCCACTTCGAGACCCGCAATGAGTCCCGCCGCAAACTGCCTTCGCAACAACTCCAGCGACTTGGTGTTGACGTCGATGATGTCCTTTGCCGCGGCGATTTGCGAGCGCAATCCTGCCTCTTGTACCGCTGCGGCCACCACGTTCGACGTCAGAGCGAGATAAGCCGCCTCGAGCAGAAAGCGCTGCGCATCCGCCTGCGCCTGCAGCGACTCGACCTGCCGCCGCAGGCCTCCGAACACGTCAGGGGCGTAGCCTACGGTGACCTGGGCTGTATGGAGGTTGAACAGGGTATCGTTTGAACTCAACGCCGGCGAGAGGGTGGCCGAGGTTCTCTGTCGGGTGGAAGACACATTGGCCTGCACGCCCGGGTAGTAATATCCCTGCTGCGCATATACGAGTTCCTGCGCCTGGCGCAGCGAGGCCTGCGCGGCATGGACGCTCGGATTGTATTTCAGGGCTTTCTCGATCAGTGCGTTTAGTTGCGGCGACCGGAAAAGCGTCCACCATTGCGCCGATATGTCCTGACCTCGCACAAATTTTTGTTCCTCGCCGCCGGCAACCTCGGCCGAAGCGGTCTTCTCGGGCAGCGGCTCTCGCGTGTAGCCGTCCATGGCCGGGCCGGCGGGACGCTCGAAATCCGGTCCGACTGCGCATCCGGAGAGTAGCTGCGTAACCGCCAAAGCCGCGATCGGCAAGTATCGACGAGCCTTCATTCACCGCTCCTAAGTTCTCGAGGCATCCACGCCTGGGGCCTCCATGTCGGCCCGGTCGCGCGCGGAAAGAAACGCCACGCAAAGCGCCGGCACGACCACAAGCAGCATGATCGGTCCCATAAAGAGTCCTCCCACGACCACCGTCGCCAGGGGACCTTGCACCTGACTGCCGATGTCGGTCGAGACCGCAGCAGGAAACAGGCCGATGCACGCGGATAATCCGGTCATCAGCACCGAGCGCATGCGCTGCGATGCGGCATGGAACATAGCTTCGATGGTGTGCATCCCGGCCTGGCGCACCTCGTTGTAGTAGCTGATCAGTAAGATCCCGTTCATGACCGAAATTCCGAACACCGAGATAAAGCCTATCGCTGCCGAAATGCTGAAGTCGAGGCCGGCTACGTAGAGTCCAAGCAAACCGCCCGCAATCGCGAACGGTATGCCGGTCAGCGCGAGCAGGCTGTCGTGCAGCGAATTGAACAGACCGTAGAGCAGAACCATTATCAGAATGAGACTGATCGGAACGATCACCGCGAGGCGCGCCTTCGCTTTCTGGAGCGAGCCGAACTCCCCGGCCCAGTCGATACGATATCCAGTGGGAAGCTTCACCTTGCGCCCGACCTGCTCCTGCGCGTCGGCGACGGTGCTTCCCAGGTCGCGGCCACGGACGCTAAATTTGACCGCAACAAAGCGCTGGTTGCTTTCGCGATAAATGTAGGACGCGCCCGTGTCCAGAGTTATTGTCGCCAGCTCTCGCAAAGGAACGTAAGCATTCACGCCGGCGCTCGCCTGGAATCCGACCTTGATGTTGCGGACTGCATCAAGGCTGTTCCGATATTCCGGCGCCAGGCGAACGATCAGGGAGAATCGGCGCTCGCCTTCAAGGATGGTCGTCGCTTCCGTGCCCCCGAGGGCGGCCTGTATGATATTGTTGATGTCACCGGTGTTGAGCCCGTATCGGGCTGCCTTTGCCCGGTCTATCGTGATATTCAGGTTCGGCTGCCCCAAGACCCGAAAGATGCCGAGATCGCTGACCCCCTTCACCTCGTCCATAGCGGAGAGTACTTCGGTCGCAATATTTTCTAGCGTCGTCAGGTCCGGACCGATAATCTTGACCGAATTTTCGCCCTTGACGCCCGACAATTGTTCTTCAATGTTGTCCTGAATGTATTGCGAGAAGTTGAAGGTGATGCCGGTGAACTCGTTGACGAATTCCTTTTGTATCTGTTCAATCAGCTTCTCCTTCGTCATTCCCCGAGCCCACTGGTCCATAGGCTTCAGCGGCACGAAAAACTCCGCGTTGTAGAAGCCCGCCGCGTCGCTGCCATCGTCCGGGCGGCCGTGCTGCGAAACCACAGTGATGATTTCCGGATGCTTGCCCAGTATCTGGCGCATGCGCTCGACGAAAGGCGTGCCCGCCTCGAGCGATATGGTCGGCGGCATCGCGGCCCGGATCCAAAGGTTCCCTTCCTCGAGGTGCGGCAGAAACTCGGTGCCGAGCCGCAGAGACAACAAACCGGTTCCCCCCAGGAAGAGCACGCCGAGCGCAACCACGACGGTCCGGTGCGAAAGCGTCCAGCGAAGTACCGGCTCGTAAACCGAGCGCAGAATCCGCACCACCACCGTCTCCGTTTCTCGGACTTGCTCGGGAAGCAGGAGCGACGCCAGCACCGGAGTCGAAGTGAAAGTCGCGATCAACGCCCCGGCGAGCGCATAGGCGTAAGTCCTCGCCATGGGATTGAAGATTTGCCCTTCGACCCCCTGCATGGTGAATAGCGGAACGAACGCCGCTACCGTGATAGCAGTCGAGTAGAACACTGCCTGGTTGACCTGCAGCGCGCTGGCAAAGATCATCCGCAGCCGCTCGCTCCAGTTCCGCGCCTCGGTCTGGGCCAGCTGAACCTCCAGAAACTCGCGTTGCTGGTCCTCGCTCAGCTGGTAGTTGCGGAAGACGTTCTCGACGAGAATCACGCATGCGTCCACGATGATGCCGAGGTCCACGGCGCCCACGGAGAGCAGGTTCGCTGAGTCTCCCAAAGAAACCAAGATGATCGCCGTGAAGAACAACGCGGACGGGATGTTCGCACCGACAATAATGGCGCTGCGCAGATCGCCGAGGAAAACCCACTGGATCAAGAAAACCAGCAGGCAACCGAACAGAAGATTGTGCAGAACCGTCCGGGTGGTAACCGAGAGCAGCGTTCCACGATCGTAATACGGAACGGCGAGAACGCCGGGGGGCATGGTGCCGTCGTTGTTGATTTTCTCGACCTCGGCTTCGACGCGAGCGAGAACTTCGTTCGTCTTCTGTGTTCTGTGCATGATCACGATGCCCGTGACCACATCATCCTCGTCGCCGCGGCCGGCCTTGCCGAGCCTGGGCAAGTAACCGATCGACACCTTCGCGACGTCCTTCACAAGAACCGGAATGCCGCCCGGCTGGGAGGTGAGGACAACGTTCTCGATGTCTTCGATTTTCTGTATCAGGCCGACGCCGCGAACGTTGACCGACTGCTGACCGATGTTGATCGTTCTCCCCCCGACGTTTTCATTAGCGTTGCCCAGGGATGCGAGCACCTGCTGCAGCGTGGTGTTGTAGGCATCGAGCTTGTGCAGATCCACTTCGACGTCATAGGTCTTCGTCGTGCCGCCCCAAGTCACTACCTGGACCACGCCCGGAACTGTCAACAAGCGGCGCTGTATGGCCCAGTCCTGAATGGTTCGCAGATTGGTCAGCCCGAAATGCGGCGGCCCGACCAACTGATAGCGGAAGATCTCACCCACGAGACTGGAACCCTGAATCGTCGGCTGCACGTTGTTCGGCAGGTTGACTTTCTGCTGCAGATTGATCGCCGCCTGCGTGTAGGCGGTGTAGTAGTCGACTCCATAGTTGAACGCGACCCTCACGAATGAAAGTCCGTAGAACGAGGTCGAACGAATGACGTCGACCCCGGGAGTCGTGGCGAGGCCGATTTCCATGGGGATCGTGTAATACCGCTCCATCTCCTCGGCAGAAAGGCCGGGGGCCTGGGCGGTAATTTCCAGGATGACGGGAGCCGGGTTCGGATAGGCCTCGATGTTAAGTTTCGAGAAGGCGGCGAAGCCTGCCGCAACCAGCACCACGAGCGCCAGAATGACGAGCGGGCGACGGGTCAGTGCGAACGTGAGTAAGGCTTTCGGCATTTACGCCGGACTCGGATCGACTCGAATTGCGTTGACCTGGAAAAAGATCACCGCGATGCCGCCGTAAGGGCGTTATTCAAGAAGAGCGCGCCGTCGGTGGCGACCAGTTCCCCGGGCTTCAATCCTTCAAGAATCTGATGGAACCCGTCCTGCTGCAGACCGACCTTCACCGAGCGTTTGACCAAACGCCTGCGGTCGGTGGTGGTCCACACCGCCACGGTGCCGTCGCCTTCGCGCACCACGCCCGCGAACGGAACGGCCGGAGAACGCATGGATTTGCCCGTGCGTATCAGGAACGTCGCGAACATTCCAGGCCGCAGCTCGCGCTTGGCATCGCGGATTTCGGAGCGCACCAGCACCCTACGCGTATTCAGATCCACCGATGCCCCGATATTGACGATGCTCCCGCGGAACACCCGGCCCGGATAGGCCTTGACCTCGACCGCAACCTCCTCCCCCAGCCTGAGAAACGGAAAATCCGTCTCCGCGACGTTTGCGAGCATCCACATGGTCGATACGTCGGATACCGTATACGGCGCCGGTGCATTACCCGGCTGCACGAACAGGCCGGGAGCGGCGTTGCGGGCCGTGACACGGCCCGCGATCGGGCTGTGCACCGCCAGGACGGAATCCACCCTGCGCTCCGTGACGATGCGGTCCATTTCCGCATCGGTCTTGCCGAAAATGCGCAAGGCATCACGCGCAGCCTTTAACGCCCCGTCGGCGGCCTGCTGGTCCGCGGTCGCCTGGTCGAGGTCCTTTTGGGAAACGCCTTGCACCTCGTAGAGCTGCTTCGCGCGTTCCAGCGCGCGGGTAGTCACGGTGAGGTTGCCCGCCGCGGAGATCAGCGTCGATTCCCCCTGAAGAAGGTCGGGACTATCGAGCGTGAAGAGCGTCGCCCCTTTTTGCACGTCGTCGCCGGCTTTGGCAAAAAGCGAAATGATCTTGCCGGGGAAAGGCGCGAACACCTGCACCGACATATCCTGGTTGAAGTCGATATTGCCGACCGCCTCGCGCTGGATTTTGAAATCGTGCTCCCGGACCGGCTCGACCTTGAACTGCTCGAACTCTTGGGAGGACAACTCCACGCTTTGCGCAGCTAGGCTGGCGTCCGAGGCGCGATACGGCGCGCTGGCGGATGGCCCATTTGCTTTCCCCGCCTTGGCCGCCCGAAACGCGGCACTTTCACTTGGCGGTCCGCCCGAAAACCATACAAGGAAGATCCCATAAGCGATGAGCAGGACCGCACCGGCAGTTGCTGCCCTAACAAAAATAGCTTTCCGTTGCGAGCGCATTCGCATTCGCTTGCTAAAGTCTCCCCTGCCTCAGCCGGCCGACACTCGCAGCATGAGCTGCAGCATTCCTCCAGGACGTTTGGCAGTTATCGCTTGAGCGACGGGCGCGGGCACGATACGCGTACGAGTGTATGTCTGCGTGACTGATAATGGACTCGCTAACGACGGGCACGTGGGGGCGAGTGTAGGCGTGAAACCTTTCGCGAGACTTTATGCAAGCTTGCAAATGGTTGAACAATGCTTGTGAATACCCTTGCCGGAGCGAGAGACTGGACAACTTTCCGGGTTGCTTGAGCCTCGTCGAGTGAATTCCTTCAGGCACGGCATTCCCGTCGTATGTGGGAGCCTCCTGCAATCCCAGATTGTTCCGTGCTGAAAGGTTGGCGAAAGCAAGGCCGCGTAGGATACGTTCTCGTCTACGGGAGGTGCTTATACGCACTCGCCGCGGGCGGAATGTTGGCCGCCACGCACCATCTACATTACCTGTCCCATTTGTCGTCTACGCTCAATACGGCGACTTTAGTGGCTGTGTGATTTGAAGCCCGCGCTGGTCGCGCAGTTTTGGGATCTCACACCTGCATGCGTATCCTGATCGTTGAAGATGACGCTGCTCTCGCCGATGCGTTGACCCACGCTTTACGCAAGTCCCGCCACGCCGTGGATTGCCTTGCCTCGGGCGCTGCGGCCGATAACGCGGTCACCACCCAGGATTACGACATCGTCATTCTGGATCTCGGCCTGCCGGACGTAGACGGTTTCCAGGTGCTGCGCCGGCTGCGCGCGCGCGGGAAGCGTATCCCCGTCCTGATTCTGACGGCGCGTGATGGATTGCATGACCGCGTTCTTGGGCTGGACTTGGGGGCGGATGACTATCTCACCAAGCCGTTCGAGCTACCGGAGCTGGAAGCACGCATGCGTGCGGTGACCAGACGCGCCTACGGTGCGGCCGACGACAACGTTAAGCTCGGGCGACTAGCGCTCGACTCGGCGGGACAGCGCGTGATGTTGGATGGCGAAGCGCTCGAGCTTTCTGCCGGAGAATTTAGGGTACTCGAGATGCTCATGACGCGCAGCGGCAGGGTGATCAGCAAGGAAGCGCTGATTCAAAGACTGTATGGATGGGACCGGGAGGTGAGGAAAAATGCGGTCGAGATCTTCGTGCACCGCGTACGCAAGAAGCTCCGAAGCGCTGGAGTGAATATCCGTACCGTGCGTGGCCTCGGCTACTTGCTCGAGCCCGTCATGCCTGGCAAGAAATCCTGATGATTGGATCGGATCTGTTGAAGCGCGACAGTTTACGCGCTCAGCTGCTTTGGTGGCTAATGCTTCCGCTCGTGCTGGTGTTGATGCTCGATGCGGTGATCTCTTATCGCGTCGCCTTGAACTTTGCCAACGGCGCTTACGACGAAGGGCTGTTCGACACGGCACGCGCGCTCGCGCAGCAGGTCAAGACCGGGGGTGGCACGGTCGAGGTCAATTTGCCGCTGCAGGCGCAGGAGATCCTCGAGTCCGATCCTTACGACAAGGTGTTCTACCAGGTGCTCACACCTGACGGAACTCAGGTAGTTGGCCATCAGGACCTGCCGCCCCCGCCGTTTCCAGCCACCGCGGAAACGCCGGTGCGTTACTACGACTCAGAGCTGAATCAAATGCCCATCCGGGTCGCGGCATACTCCGTGTTTGATGCAAAAGGAGCACAACTATTCACGGTGCTGTCGGCCGAAACGCTGATAAAGCGCCGGACCCTGGTGAAAAAAATCCTGATTACGGCGATTGTGCCGCAGATCGTGATTATCGTGGGTGCGGCCCTGCTGCTCGTGTACGGAATTCGCCGTGGACTGATACCGCTTCGCCGCTTGACCGACGCCGTCACTCGCCGTGGTTATCATGACCTGAGCTTGATTGACGAGGTGCGCAGCCCGGAAGAAGTGAGACCGCTGACGCACGCGATCAACGAACTGATGCAGCGGCTGAACAGTGCGCTCTCCGCACAACAGCGCTTCATCGCCGACGCTGCGCACCAATTGCGAACGCCCTTGGCCGGCCTCTCCGCCCAGACGGAGCGGGCATTGAGCGAGCAGAGTCTCGAGGACATGCGGCCTGCCCTCGAACACATCAAGGCATCATCGAAGCAAGCAACACACCTGGTCAACCAGCTATTGACACTGGCGCGCGCCGAGCCCGGCAGCGATCCGACCCGCGAATTCGCTCGATTCGACCTCGCGCAACTGGTGCGCGAGACCACCATGGGATGGGTCCCGAAGGCTCTTTCACGAGGCATCGACCTCGGCTACGTCGGAACCGACAAACCCGTATTCGTGCAAGGAGACGCGCTGTTGCTGAAGGAATTGCTGAACAATCTGATCGACAACGCGATACGTTACGGCCGCGACGACGGCACAGTGACGGTGCGGTTGAAGACAACCCCGAGAGTGGCGATTGAGGTCGAGGACGACGGACGCGGTATCCCGGAGCAGGATCGCGAACGGGTATTTGAGCGCTTCTATCGCGTATCCGGCAGCAGCAGCAGCGGCTGCGGATTGGGGCTCGCTATCGTGCGACAGATCGCACAAGTGCACGGAGCGTCGGTGCACCTCGGTGGGTCGATGGGAAGGCAAGGAACGCTGGTCTGCGTCGCATTTGACGGTTCTAGCGCAAGAACTTGAGAAGGTTTGGCATAAACATGCTGTTTCACGTTCACTTCGATCGCACCAGCGGTACGGTCAGAATGATCTTGCGATTGGACGACTCGCAGGGTATCTCGGCCGATTAAATCGCTGGCGTCTTCCTTACGGTCCGACGTAAGGGCTCAAAACATGGTCGCTTTCTGCGGGCACCGGAGAAAGAGAAGAAAACCTGCAGACTGACTGGCGGTGGACGCAGTCTAGCGCGAACCCTGCTCTAGCGGAAATTCCCTGCTAACAGGGAAAAATACAGGGAATTTCGCGCGTTCTGCCGGTTCGAATCAACCCCCTATTCCTCGTACACCCGCGCCCAGAGCCAATCTTCAGCTATCACACCTGTTTTCAGTGCAAATCGGAACAGGGAATTGACAGGGAACGTATCAGGGAAAGAACAGGGGCGTATCAGAGAAGCAACAGGGAATTGTTTTTGGACCCCACCGTTACCCGAGGATCATGCGCACCTTGTGGACTTGACCATCATCCACGAGCGGAACTCGCGTCAGGCCGTCTGACAACGTCTTGCCGTCCAGCTCGGCACTAGCGACTCCACGATTGACGCCGTGGGGGTTCTCGACGGCAATCTCGTAGTGCGCAGAGTGATATTTGAAGACGATCTCGAACCGCGGCCACTCCTTGGGTATACAGGGGGCGAGGAGCAAGAACGCTCCCTGTAGACGAAGGCCGAGGATTCCTTCGAGGCCGGCCCGGTACAGACACCCGGCCGAGCCGGTGTACCAGGTCCATCCGCCGCGCCCGACGTGCGGAGCGACCGAATAGACATCGGCGGCG
>WNFC01016993.1_pt1 | contig 14098 bp, 20 predicted proteins | sample 5400541 | NCBI WGS metagenome assembly WNFC01 (sample SAMN13153342, study PRJNA577476) | soil metagenome | isolation source: 120 cm saprolite under Douglas fir tree site 2 hole 2 replicate 1 | place: USA:California | collected 2015-04-18
AGGTCAACAGCACGATTTCGCTGAGCAGGTCAGGGTTCATTAGCTCTTCCGGATGCATGTCGTTCCTCCGTGCGGCAACGATCCGGGCCACCTGGCCCGGCCAAGCCGCTGGCTCAAGGGATAGGTAGGCTGTCTGGTTTGTCGGCACACTGCTCTCTTGAGCCATTCATAGGTTCGCTCACTTTCCTACGAAATACTGAGCAGAATGGCTCACTTCGAGAGCAAGAAATAAGTCTTGGCTAGGACGTGGAAATGATTGTGCCGAACTAGCGCCACTTTGGAGGTAAAATTAGAGACGATGAGTCCTGCTCCAGTTGCCAAGAAAAACCGCGAATTCGACCCTGAGGCGCTCCTAGCCACCATCGGTGAGGGTAGAAAAGCCATGCTGTTTGCGAAAAAGCAGACCATCTTCGCCCAAGGAAATCCGGCCGATGCGCTTTTTTATCTTCAAATCGGAAAGGTAAAACTAGCGGTTGTCTCTAAAACCGGCAAGGAAGCAACCATCGGCATATTGAGTAACAAAAGTTTCTTCGGCGAAGGCTCGCTTGCCGGTCAATCTCTCCGCATGGGCACTGCGACCGCAATGACCGATTGTTCTGTCCTGCGAATTGAGAAGAAAGCCATGATGCAAGCGCTTCACCGGGAACACACACTTTCCGACATGTTCGTGGCCTATTTGCTGGCGCGCAATATCCGTTATGAAGAGGACCTGGTTGACCAACTGTTCAATTCCAGCGAAAAGCGGCTGGCCCGTGTTCTTCTTATGCTGGCCCATTTTGGCAAGGAGGGAATTCCTGAAACCGTGGTTCCCAAGATCAGTCAGGAGACTTTGGCAGAGATGGTCGGCACGACCCGTTCGCGGGTCAGCTTTTTCATGAACCGGTTCAGGAAATTAGGTTTCATTGACTACGCCGGAGGCGAAGACGGCGGGCTACAAGTCCACAGCTCGCTGCTGAATGTAGTTCTGCACGATTGAGTTCCCGCCGGAGTCCAATCAGGCTTTCGAGTTTCTGCGCTGCTGGCCTTCACGCTGTGACAGAACTCCCGTGAGTTCTTCAACAATGGCCATTAGTTTTTCAGGGTCTTGCTCTTTTGTAGCTTTTTCGGCGAGCTCGCGCCAGTTGTCGTGAGACACGGTGACCTCCTACAGCAGGTACCAAGCCTACTTTGAAGTTCGGTCTCGGTCTGTACAATATTGAACATCCTGAAATTGTTGTCCGCGTCAGCTAAATTGCGAAGAGGTTCTCAAACCTCTTCAGGAAAGCGCTCTCCTCTCCAGCAGGGCACTTTTTTCCTATCACATCGAGCAAAGCTAGTGCCACACAGGGGGCGCACTTTTTCAGGCACGCCAGAGAGCTGCAACACGCTGGGCTGCTGAAGTGATAGAATTAATTTGAGGTGGTTACCACCTTCTCCTCTTTCAGGTTCCCTGAACTAAGTCAGCCCATCTGAAGTTTTCTCTCCTTAGGTTCTCAGGAAAGCCGGTTCCCCATGCCTCCGACTGCGATCCTGTACGAAGCTGAACAGCTCCATAACGTGAGTGACCGTCTTGACTCGCTATCGGAGCAACATCCCCTGGTCTCAGAAGCGCTTCTCAGCATCTCGGGAAGCGTTCGCAACACGGCAACTCTATTGGAAGTGTTGGTCGCGACGAAGATCACGCCGTTCGCCGGATTGGATCCAGCAAGCGCCTGATTTTGTTCACTGCTTGCCTTGGGCTGGGATTTTGGATCGCGGCGCGGGAGCTAGTGGCGACCAACAAAACTGCCGCTTGGCCATTTGTTGACAATGAGCATTATTGAGCATTTTTCAAGCTGTGGAACGTTGCATTATGTGGTGGTGCCCCCCCCCCGGGAACTCACGCTGCAAGAGATATTTTCCGTGCCTTGCTGAATTTGGCTACCTTTCGGCGAGAAGGCAGCCTATCCGGATCCGCTGGTAGTGGTGCGGTTTTAATTATGTGCTCTTGGCTCGTGGGTGATCGGCGCAAACATGCAATGTAAACTCTCTGTCGCGCTGCAACTCGAAGTTGCGCATCATTTCATCGAAAGATGTGCCGGTGAGCGCTCCAGGAGATTTGAACCGCCAGCCACATTCGGAGCAACCAAAACCCCGAAAACGCGGTTGCTCAATCCACACCAGCTTTCGGCTCATGGCTGCCTATGTCGCTGCGCCCCAACGCCGTCTGACCGCATGCCTGGCACCCGCTTGCCGTCAGGGGACGAAGCATTCTCCTTTCATAGCCGCGCCCTGCCTGATTGCAATAGAAACCTGTCACCAATTTGGGCGTGGCTGAAGGTCCGTAAAGGGATGGAGTTTACCTGTGCCAATTTGGACGGTCTGTCGGGCATCCTACACACGCGGAACATTCTTGTTCGTGCGCCCGCCGTTGTTGGCTGTGATCCTAGTTTTTAAGGATGGTTTGTGTGGAAGGCAAAGGTCTACAAACAGTGCAATCTGGCGAGAGGACGAATGCTGATGGGAAACCGGTCAGCAACATAATCCTTCGACTACAACTCCCTTCGTCCTCATCTCGAATATGTCGGCTTGCCAAACCATCTTGTCCTTCACGATGGGGGTGGAAAACTGGAATTTGCATATTTCCCGAACCGAGGTTTGATTTCTCTTGTAGTCGTAATGAAAGATGGAAGGACTGCCGAAGCCGGCATAGTTGGCAATGAGGGCTTTACCGGAACGCCCGCGGCAGTTGGCCTGAGCAGCAGCCCGCTTCAATCGATAGTACAAATCACCGGGGATGGGTTTCGGGTCGAAGTCGTAGCTTTGCAAAGCACTTTGGAAACCACCCCACACCTGCAATTGATGTTGAGCCGCTATGCAATAGTTCAGGGAATGCAGGTTGCACAAACGGCCGCATGTAATCGGCTGCACGATATCAGACAGCGCCTCGCCCGGTGGTTGCTAATGACTCAGGACAGAGTGGATTCAGAGTCGCTGCCCATCACTCACGATTTTCTTGCAACGATGCTTGGGACCGACAGACCTAGCGTGAGCTCGGCAGCTGGTATTTTGCAAAGGGAGCAGCTCATCGAGTACACCCGGGGCGCAGTGAAGATCGTGAACCGCAACAAACTTCAAGACTCAGCTTGTGAGTGCTACGGGATTACCCAACAATACAACGGCCAGCTAGGCTTGAAATGAGTCCGCGTGTGAAGACTCGCGCGGTTTTGTTGCCGGCATCATTCGCCGCCTTCCCGGCTGAGTAACTCCTACGAATTCGGATCTGCGCTTTCAGTACGCCTCGCCAACAATTCCGGCTAAAAGCATTTCTCAGATCACCTGTGCAATTTTGACCAGACCTCAGGAACTCTGAATGGGAGAATTTACCAATTCTGAATGAAAGAAGGGTTTTGTGCCACTCCGCCTGGTCGGGAGGTTTACTGTGGAGGAGGTTCTATGAGCGTATTTCGCATATTGTTGGCTGACGATCATCCAGTTTATCGTCTCGGTCTGTGTTCGCTGCTTGGATCTCATAAAGGATGGGAGATCTGCGGAGAGGCCGCGGACGGACGGGAAACGGTAGAGAAGTGCCGGCAGTTGAGACCGGATCTTGTCATTTTGGACATCTGCATGCCAAGGCTAAATGGCGTGGACGCAGCCCGGCAGATTCTGAGACACAATCCGCTGCAGAGAATACTGGTAGTGACCGACGTGGACTCCGAGCAAGTGGTTCGGGACTGTTTGGAGGCGGGGGTTCGCGGGTGGGTTTTTAAGTCTGACGGCGCCCACGACCTAACCATAGCAGTGGAAGCCCTGCAATGGCAGAGGTCCACCTTCACTTCGCGGGTTTCCGATCTGATTCTAGACGGCTACCTGCGGCGCCATCGCATTGGTCCGGCCGTGGCCACGCTCCCCCAATTGTCGCCTCGGGAGCGCGAGGTCGTGCAGCTGGTGAGTGAGGGCAAGACTTCCAAGGAAGTCGCCATGATTCTGGGCATGACGGTGAAAACCGCAGAAACGCATCGAAGCAATGTCATGGTGAAGCTCAACCTTCATTCCACCGTCGAGCTGGTTCTATATGCGGTTAGGAACGAAATCGTCCACGTGAAACTTCACGCGGGCGTGCTGCGGGGTTCCCAACGAGGAAACGGCCGAGCGGAGATTCATCAGGGCGCCAACTGAGAAAGGTGATATGGATACCTCGTTCGCGATCATGATTAACCTGCCGGAATCTCTTAGCTCAAATGAAGCGAAGAAGATGGTGCGAGAGTTGAAAACCGAAATTACAAAGGAACCGCCTTGCGTGATTCTGGACCTTTCTCGGGTAAAGAAGATGGACTCTGCGGGACTCCACGGATTGTTAATCTGTATGCAAGAGATTGCCAGGTATGATTGCGCCATCCAACTGCGAGCGATTTCACCCGAAGCGGCCACGCTTCTGGAACTTGCTCGAATGAACCGTTTGTTACAAAAATTCCCGTCGTTACTGCGCAAGCTCCGAGTTTTACGGTTGCCGCGGCCGCGATTGCCGAAGAAGTGAAATCCGAGGTGGCCGTGCGGCTCCAGGCAGTCGGGGCATAGGGGCTTACGAGGAGCGATGATGCTGTCTTTTACCTGCAAAGACAACAAAGAGTATGGCAGCCACGGTGGCAATCAGCCCGACCACAATGAATAGGCCCGGATGTCCGTGTTGTGCAATGAAGGCAAGTATAGGTCGCCCATAACGGGCCGCCAGGAATGCCAGCAGTGTGTACCTGATCATTCGTCCTAGAGTTAGGGCGAGCAGGAATTTTCTCACTGGATATTGCATAGCCCCTGCGCCAAACAGAAATGGAAGCATGGGCACAGGCGGCGGTAGCAGGGCGGGAATAGCGATTGCGCCCAAGCCCCAACGATCAAACCTCTTGTATACCTTGTCCAATGTCTTGGGCGGAAACCTGCGCGCGAGCGTTTCCTTCCCTCCTTTGCGCGCGAGCCTGTAAGTGACAAAGCCCCCGGCCACCGAGCCAACCGTCGCCATCACGGCGTAGTAAAGCCACAGCTGTTCATTACGAGCGGACAAAAAGATCGTCAGCACGTCCATGCTTCCAGGCAGTGGAATGATGGAGTTGTCGAGGAGCCCGAGGGGAATAAAACCCAGGCCACCGAGTTGGTAGATCCAGTGCTTGACGCTTCGCGCCACTGTGGGAGCCGCACTTGCAATAGTCTGGAGAATGAACATTCTCTTTCACGCCCAGCATCCATTTTGCACGCAAGATGCGCTTCTGCGGTGACCCTGAATCCGCGTTGCTCGAAAAAGCTACAACACTATCGGCTAGATGCCACTGCAATTATTTACGAGACGATCAATTCTGACCAGCTTTCCAAAACCTAAAGTTTGATACTGGCGATTCACAGGGTCCTGACAGCAGAACCTCGTGAACAAATTCGGTTTCGTGAAGTTCTTGATGCGAGGAGATTTCAATGAATCTAAATGTGATTGTGCTCGCCGCCGTGGTGATTCTGGTTGTCGCGTGGCTTGCTTGGCTGTACGTGCGAAGACGCAGGACTACCACCGCAGGCTTGCAGCAAAAATTCGGGTCCGAGTACCAGCGGGCGGTGCAAGAGCATGGGGCCGAACGCAAAGCAGAAGCAAAATTAGCGGATCGCGAGAAGCGGGTTGAAAAGCTTAACCTTCGCGATCTTGATCCGATGGAACATGAACGTTTTTCAAAACAGTGGGCGTTGGTGCAGTCTCGTTTTGTTGATTCCCCAAAGGGGGCAGTCGCAGACGCCGATGACCTGGTCTCCTCTGCAATGAAAACTCGTGGCTATCCCGTATCCGATTTCAATCAACGCGCCGCCGATATTTCTATTGACCATCCCCGAGTGGTGGAGAACTACCGGTCTGCGCATGAGATTGCGTTGCGGGTTGGGAAAGACGAAGCAACCACGGAAGATCTGAGAACGGCGATGATTCACTACCGCTCTCTATTTGAGGAACTGGTGCAGGTACCAACGACTGTGGAAAGGAAAGAGGTGGCGTGATGGCTGAACTGATAACGAGAGAAGAGGAGCTTGCACAAGCCGAAACGGCGAGCCACGACATTCCGCTAGAGCAGCCCGACGGACCCACACTGGTGAAACGTCAGGAGCCCGAGGCTCCGGACAAACCGGCGGCCGTCTCCGAGCCAGTGCGCTAGTTTTCTGAGTCGGAGATGAAAGATTTCCGATCGTAATGGAGCGATCTACAAACCGGTTTTTCAAGCCTCCAACTGAAGAATTGTCTGGTTCGCGTGTGCGACGGCTGAAAGCTGAGGCGTCGTTCCAGCTCGCTGCTCAATGTAGTTCTGCACGATTGAGCGTCTCAAAGTATGCGGTCGCCAGATGACTCGCTTCGATAGCGTTCGGTGCGCTCCACTGAACTGGCGCCAAGTCGCGTGTTCCGCCCGGCCCAGTTGCTTTGCTTTGCCGGTTTCCGCACGCCAGGCAAATCGCTCCTACCTCTCGGATGTCAGTCTCTTTCGATATTTCATTCTCGCGTACCCCGATCGAGCCTGAAATAACCGGCCCTTCGCATTTGTCACACGAATATGCAGACAGGTGAAGGTATTGTTTTCTCATATGTCCCCTTGCTCAAACCTCAAGAGATCCGTACCCAATCCTAGGCTCTACTGGTTAGAACATCTGTTCACTATTGCTCGGTCAAGCAGCCCCTTGGATCCTCGACCAAACAGGTGCGAGCACACACGCCGAAAAGCCTCGCCATGCACCGCACGAGCGTTAGCCACAACAGAGATCGAGTTGCATATTGAGGCACTTTACCAAGACATCACCATGTACCACAGTGTCGCTAAGAAGTGTGCAAATTTGAACAGCTTCGCCAAGGGAAATCAGTGATTATCGTGAGTGGGGAGAACTAGTATGTTCAATTACCCAGGGCGCAAAACGATCCTTTGCATCGACGATGATGACGGGATGCTGGGTTACCAAAAAGCGCTGCTCGAAAGACGTGGATATAAGGTACTCACCGCTGCCTCTGCACGACAGGGTCTACGGATTGCTGCAGCCTGCGCGATCGCCGCCGTTATCGTGGACTACCACATGCCTGAGATGAATGGGCACGAGGTCGCGACCGAAATCAAGCGCCTCACGCCACAAGTACCGATCATTATGCTTTCCAGCGACGAAGAGATTCCAGAACATGCACTGAAGATGGTGGATGCCTTCGTTTCCAAGAACGACGCCCCCAGTCGCTTGTTGCCAGCTATCACCCGGATCTGCGGTGAAAACCCTTCCGGGTTCCAGGGAACCAGAATCACCGCCTGACAGTACTGGGGTTCACTGCTCCTGGGGGCTTCCAAGCCCCCCTGGGATTGAGCAATTTTGAACAGTTTCTGTTCCGGCATACCGATATAAGTTCTGTTCCGGCAAACTATAGACGACCCGTATAGACGACCCGCATGGGAACCAACAACACGCTACTCTGCATACACCGGGACCCGGCTCAACTGAGCCTGTTGCGGGAGAACGGATACGAGTTGGTAACCGCCACAAACGGGGACGAAGGGTTACGCCTTTTCAAGTCGCGGCCTGTGGACGCAATTGTGATCGAATACCACCCCGGCGTTTTGAATGGCTTAGTCATGGCGGCTGAGATCAAACAAGTCCGGCCGAAGGTCCCTATTGTCATGCTGGGCGAACATGCAGAATTGCCCAACAGTGCTTTGAAGTTCGTGGATGCGCTGCTTTCCACCTCCGACCCTCCCCACTTTTTGTGGGCGGCTGTTCACTTCGTACTAAATGTGAAGTCAGGCCGCTATCATGGAGGAAAAGCCATGGGCTCAAAGCTGGCACCTCCGTCGTCCTGTCAGGTCACGGGAAGGGCGGAACATGGGTACGCCAAAACCTCTCAAATTAGCGATTGACGAGGTTAACGAACTAGACGCGCCATTTTCGGCCAGAGTGTGGAGGAGCATCTGGAATGGAACTGTCCCATTTTGACCAGACCCGAAGAGGCTCTAGCTTTAAGTCGCGCGCCGGCCGCTCACTAAATTAATGACAAGCAGCACTAACGCAACAACGAGCAGCAGGTGAATCAGGCCGCCGGCCACGTGGAAGCTGAAACCCAGAAGCCAAAGAATCAGAAGCACAACAAAAACTGTCCAAAGCATGATTTATCTCCTCGCGTATTCTTTGTCTTGCATTATTCCGCTTCGAATGGGGTACGTCCGGCTAGGCTGGTTTGAGCGACTTGCCACACTCCAGGCAACACGTCTTGTAGCGTGACGTAATTAAGCCGCAAAACGGGCACATCCGTTGAGACGTGAGATCCTGGCCGAAATTCCGGCTCTCCGACTTGGGCCCACCATCCCGTTTCGCGAATGAGTTCGCGATGATGGACAGCGTTCTACGCAAGCGATTGCCGAGCCTTCGCAGGACGGGTTCCATCGATCTGCCTTCGCTCTTTCTCCCAGGCACGCGCGCCGCTGCTGCAACCGCGCTGCCGGATCTGCGGAGACGGGTCTCGCGACAGCGATCTCCGACAGCTAAAGGATGACATGCCACTACAGTCAGTTCTGTGCCGGATTGCTCACATTTGCCCAAAGGGCTGCAGGTTTGCGCCGACGCCCAGTTCGCCATAGGCCGTTTGTGACCGCGGAAGTGAGCAATTAAGACCAGCTATTGTTGGGCGTCTGGGCAATCATAGTGCTAGAGACGAGCACTTCTTCTCTCTCTTTCAGGTCCTCTGAACTAAGTCAGCCCATCTGAAGACGTCTCCTCTTAGTTCCGTAGCTTTGAAAGGAATACTTCATGAAAAAGACAATGTCACTTCTGTTAATGAGCTTGATGGGTCTGGTTGGGACCTACGCGTGGGCAGGCTCGGCGCGCCAAGACACCGATGCGCGCTTGCAATCGTCCGTCGACGTTCTGCACGCGATTATGGCGACTCCGGACAAAGGCATCCCGGAAGAAGTTTTGAGCAATGCAAAGTGCATCCTGATAGTGCCAGATTTAATTAAAGGCGGCTTCATTTTTGGCGGCAAGCATGGACGTGGCGTGGCCTCTTGCCGAACATCCGACGGCTGGAGTGCACCGGCGTTCGTCTCAGTCGGTGGCGGGAGTTGGGGATTGCAGATCGGAGTCGAAGGCGTGGACCTGGTTATGCTGGTCATGAACGACCAGGGTTTCCAGCATCTGCTCTCGAGTAAGTTTCAACTGAGCGGCGAAGGATCAGTTGCTGCCGGTCCGGTTGGCCGTCACGCTTCCGCTGGAACCGACTGGAAGATGAATACTGAAATGCTGACCTATTCGCGCTCCAAGGGTGTGTTCGCCGGCCTGACCCTCGAAGGTGCAGTCGTGCAACAGGATGATGACTCCACCCGCGCTATTTACGGTAGGCACATGACGTTCCGCAACATCCTTTCGGGCAAGGCCTCAACCCCGGAAAGTGCCGAGCGGTTCGTGAAGGCGGTAACAGACGCAGGACAACAGGCACGGATCGCAGAAGCAACCGAAGACAAGAAGTAGATAGGTAGGCCTGCGAGACGTGATTTTCTGCTGATCCGGAACCGCCGCCCAGTGGTCCCGGTCAGCGGAATTCGTCTATCGCTCGAAAGGCGGCAAATATGAAAATCAATTTCTCGAAATATTTTGGGGTGCAAATAGCTTGCCTTAGTCTCTGGCCCATCCTTTTATCTGCACAATCGTCTGACGTCACGCAAAACCTCGCCGACTGCAAGAATGGCTGGGAAAGCTGCGATCGCTCCAGATTGAGTCAATCGGAATCCGCCGATGTGGCCGTTGCCGAGCACCGCCGAGACGTTTCGAACTGCAGAAACAGTTTTCAATCCTGCGATCATTCGAAACTTACGCAGCAGGAGACGATAGCCCTGGCTTTAGCTGACCACCAGCAGAATGTCGCAGACTGCAAAAACGGCATGACCTCCTGTGACCATTCACAATTGACTCAATCCGAGGCTCATGAATCGTCCCTCGCGCAACATCAACGTAACCTCGTGGACTGCCAGGATGGGTTTAGCGACTGCGACCGCTCTAAACTGACTCAGGCTGAACTAGGGACGGTAGACCTTGCGCTGCGCCAGCGCAATGTGTCGAACTGCAAGGACGGTGCTGGAGCCTGTGATCGTTCCAAGCTAACCCCTTCGCAGGCGAACGAGGTACTCGCCGCAGAACATCAGCACAATGTATGGAATTGTGAAAATGGGTGGGACCAGTGCGACCACTCCAAACTCAGCACCCGGGAAGCCGGCGGGATTGCTACCGCAGAACACCAGCGCAACATTTCCGCGTGCACGGCAGGACAGGAAACCTGTGATTATTCAAAACTAACACGTACGGAAGCTGCGACCCTCGCTGACGCTGAGCACAAGCGCAATTACACTGCTTGTCTGCGCGGCTTAGGTTATTGCGACCCCTCTCGACTATCCGTGGAGGAAACTCATTCCATGCACCTCAAAGGGAATGACCACCCTCAGTGATGTTTCATGAGCGATCATCTAGATTTATCAGGAGGCTATGGCTCAACGACAGTGTCCAGAATGCGACGGCGAGTTGGTTTTAGCCAGACGTCCCGATAACCAACATGGATCGGGAATTGAAGCCCGCCCGTCGACTTATTGGCGATGCGGTACTTGTGGAGGCGCGTTTACTGCGGAACAGATCCGAGAAAACAAACGCGGTAAGCAGTTTGACAGCGCTACTGCATGAGCCTGGCCCTGGCAAGCGCCCGAAGAACGAGGCCGTCCCTAGTGAGTTGCCAGATAAGTTCCGGTCACATACCCGAGAGTCGCGCCTACAAGCACATCGGAGGCAAAGTGTTTCTTGCCTCCTATCCTGGCAAGGCTAACCCCGGTCGCGAGCCCGTAGACACCCCACTGGACCCAAGGCTTGTGCGGATAGCGATGCGCTACGACGCTGGCGAATGCGAAGCTGGTAGCGGCATGCCCCGACGGAAATGACCTGCCGCCCTCCCAAAATTCAGCGTGGGGGCTGGTGTGGTAGGCATACTGGCGGTTGGTGGCCACTTTGACTGCCAAGCTCATCAGGTTCGCGGCCCCCATATCTTCGAGGGCAGTGAAGCCGGTGTTCGCCGCATAAGATGAGCGCTGCCCGGAGCAACCGACCGCGTACATAAGTCCAGCCGCGCCAAGTTCGATGCCCAGTCCAATGTTGGATCCGCGAGCCGACGCCTGCGCGAACGAGCGCGACTGAATGTGATTATTGATGTGATCGTCTGCCGATGCGATCAAAATCCCAGTGGCTGCTGCGATGGGCAATTCCCATGCGAGGTTTCTCGGCCGGATGGCGTTACGGGGTGCGGTGGCAAGGCCATGACCGAATGTGGAGGCGGCATGAGGTAGTTGGCCTGCAATTTGCCGGCATCCGCTGTCGCTCGGGCGTGCGGTGTCTTCCGCCGCCCAAGTCCTGGCCGAACAACCGGCCAGTATTAGCAGCAGCCTGATGATTGTGCGGAATTGGCTTCTCAAATCCAAAATCAGTGCTTCTCGCCTTTGAGTAGTTGAGATGCGCGCGCGCGCTCCTCGCGAGCTGCCTTATCGTCGCGGCCGCCCAAGTCCAGCCCGAAGGAAGGATGCTCGTAGGTGCCTGTGATCTTGATCGGCATGATGTAGCCGGCACGTTTTTTCTTGAAGAAAGGATCCAGTACTTTCAATAGCAGGCCCTTCATTCCTTGCTTCGTATTAGAAGGTGCGGAGTCGGTCCTCAGAGTCCCGCGCAAATCAATCTTCTCGGTGATTAGATTGTAAGTTCCCTGCATTTGGGCCACGGCGCCAGGAACACTAAATGACAGATTAGAAAACTTGGCGGTGCCGTCCTTGAGCAGAACATGCCCTTTCAAATCCGAAAGCACGGTCGCAGGATCATTTTGTCCCTGTTCGGTCTTGTGATCATTTTCATCACTGCGCGCGCCCTGGCTGAGGTGGTTTACTCCCTCCTGCGTTTCGAATTTTGTGAAGCTGCCGGCGTCTATTCCGAAATCTCCCTGCAACTCAACCTTCTCAAGGAACTCTCGTTTTCCCGGCGGGATGGAGACGTTGGCCTGGAAGCTGATCGTGCCAGACATCGGCGCGCGCTCCGAGCGTGCAAACAGCAGCAAAAGATCCTGGATTCTCCCGTCCTTTGCCGCTAATTCGACGGAGGTGGTTTTGCCTGGTTGTCCGGAGGCCCCCGCCACGCTGCCTTCCGAGTAGACCGTCGTTTTCCAGAAAGTTGCAACCACTGGCTGCAGAAACGTGTCGCCATTCTCGCCATTCACCACCGCGTGGAATTGAGTTTTCAATTGCACATGGTGGGAGCTTGAAGTCACCGTGAAGCTCGGCACATCGGTCAGACCCTGAACCTCTACGCGATTGATTGTGCCCGAGAACTTCCCCGAAGAAGAGAGTAGGCCGGCAATGCCGTGGAACACACCCAGGTCCGCCTGTTGGAACAAGTACTCTCCAGACACAGTAACCTTGCCTACGTCATCTGGATTCCACGGGCCGAATTTGCCTATGGTGCTGATTTCACCGGGAGGATCGGGGTTGGAAAGCTTGGCCTGGAATGACGCCGGTCCATCACTTCCGACGTTGCTGATCACAAAGTTGTGAAACGAAAACTGCAGCGGTTGTTTCTCCGGGTCACGGGACGCGAGTTCGAGCACTGCTCCGTCTGCAATTAGGTCATCAATCACGAAAGTCGATCTCTTAAACGTTTGAAAGTGCTCCCCTGAACCGCGAGGAGGTACCAGAATACGAAGACCCTCGGCGCGAATATGTCTCAGGTGCTTCGTGAAGAGGCCGGAAAAGCCACTCTCGATTCTTAGTCTTTCAATGGTAATGAGCGGTGGTGACCCAGCTCTCGGATTGTGCTGAAACGTGACGTGATCGAGGACGCAGCCCGGGCGCGGAAAGTACGTGCCATGAAAGGCGCCAATGTCCACCTTACTCATGCTCGCTTCTTCCAAGTCCTGCAAGACCGCTTCACGGGTAAACGGCCACTGCCACGCCAGGAAGACAACGGCTGCGGTAAGGACCACCACCATTGCCAACGCCGCAAGCACCAAGGGGCTCCGCATTTTGTTGGACGAGCGGGAAATGACGGCCACCTGCCGTATTTTGTCGGCGTGCGAACTGGACTTTGAGGCGAGTGATTGAGTCTGGGTAGCTAACTCATGAACGCGGATCACTGAGCAGCTCTGGTGACGGGGGTCATCGACTTCAGTTGATCCAGTTCAGTCAATATGTTTTGCCAGTTACTCTGGTCCTTCTTGGTCTCGATCGGTGCTGAGAGGTCGGAATAAAACTGCAGGATGTTATCGCGCAGCTCCGGCGATGTCCGGTCGAACTTCCGTTGTGATAACTGAGCCAGCAACTTTGCATAGTTGTCGTCGGTGAGCGAGTACTCCGCTGCTTTGGTCGCTTGGCCACTATCCAAATCGCAGTTGGGCAGCACGAGCGTGTCAGTCCGCACTTCTTCGAGGAAGGCCCTGTATTGATCGACAGTCGTATTAATACTCTTGATGTACAGATCTTCGGTTTGCGGAGTTGGGTTTTTGAACGCCAAGCCCTTGAAGGGCCCAACCTTCGGCATGTATCGGAGAAGGGTGGATAAAATGCGCGTGCCCACGCCCGGCTTAACGTAATCCTTTCCCCACTCCTTCTCATAGCCGGAGCGCGAAAGGCGATACAGAAACTTCTGTCTGGCAAAATTCGGGGTCTCGCGCATCAGTTCTTTCTTGTGAGTCTGCAGCGCGACCTGTGTCATTTGCGGAATCAGCCGGCTGATGGCAAAACGATACGAACCCACCGCCAAATCCTCATGGGTCAGCACGTCTTTCAACTCCACTCCGTACACGACTGGGAAGACCCGCTCCAGCAGGGGCTTGGATACTTGAAATCCAATGAAGTCGTGATACTGCTGGGATGCGTAACGATTCTTCGCGACCTGCACCGTGTCGAACCCGAACTCGGTTTTCAGATGCGCCGGCTTGTCCTCTGCATATCGGACTGACTTGCCATACTTCGCCCGTAGCTTCGGATACTCGATCGCGACCGCCTGATTGACCGCGGGGTGACCGGCGATGTCCGACGCATAATGCGACAGGGCGCCCAGCGCGAAGGCGCACTCGTTGGCATCA
>WNFC01005610.1_pt1 | contig 14096 bp, 22 predicted proteins | sample 5400541 | NCBI WGS metagenome assembly WNFC01 (sample SAMN13153342, study PRJNA577476) | soil metagenome | isolation source: 120 cm saprolite under Douglas fir tree site 2 hole 2 replicate 1 | place: USA:California | collected 2015-04-18
AAACCGCCGTTCCGCAAGGAGCGGCAAGGGTGAAACGGTGCGGTAAGAGCGCACCGCGGCCAAGGCGACTTGGCCGGCAGGGCAAACCCCACCTGGAGCAAGAGCTAATAGGGGAGCGTTCCCTTCGGGGAATGGGTGGGCCCGCCCAAATGCTCCCGGGTTCGCTCGCTGATGAGGCTCCTGGGCAACCAGGGCCCTAGACGAATGTTCGCCGCTCGCTCAATAAGGCGAGAACAGAACTCGGCTTACAGGGCCACTCCGGCTTTTTCTTCCTCTTTCCGCGGCCCTGCGGGCTCGAATCCGAGCCTGTGGGCCCAAAGTGGGCCCAATCTGCGCTGGAACCGATGCGCTCGAGCTGAGGCTGAGTGGGATGGTGCGGAGGTCGCTCGCCGCAAATAGGTCCGGCCGCAGGTGCGTGTAGCGCTCAGTCACCACGACCGAGTAGTGCCCCATAATCTCCTTGAGCTTTTCGATGGAGCCGCCGGCGAGGACCCACTGGGATGCAAAGGTGTGCCGGGTGGCCTCGTACCAGCCGAGCCCTTCGCGGTTTAGCCCGAGGCGCTTCAGCGCCGCGCGCAAGTACACCCCGGTCGTGGCGTGGCCACCAGCAACCTTGACGTGCTCCCCATCGCAGCGCATCGGCGGGATAACCAGGCCTTCGCCTCCGGTCTTGAGCTTCCACTCCGTCAACACGGGAAGCAGAGCATCCAGAATCGGCACCATCCGCGAGTCCTTGTCCTTCAAGGGACCGGATACCGACTCGCGGACGTGAATGCGGCGGCTCGCCAGGTCAACGTGCCCCCACTTCAACCCGAAGACTTCGCCCGTACGCAGGCCGGCGAGCGCTCCGATGGCGTACGCGACATCGAGCGGCTTTGGCAGGTCCAGGTAGATGCGCCGAACATCCTCGAGCTTCTCGATGAAAGGCGTGGTGCGAGGATCATGCGTCGGCCGGAAGAGTCGCCGCGTTGAGCGTGGAAGCGAGCGCGCTGGGTTGGTTTGCGCGACGCCCTGCTCCACGAGGTCAGAGTACAGGCCCGAAAGCAGCGCGACGAGGATGCGGATAGTGCCCGCCGAAAGCTTCTCGGCCAGCTTGTACTCCACAAATACTCGAATGCGTCCCGCATCCACCTCTGCGGGCTTCAGGTGCCCAAAGTAGGGCGCGAGGTGTTTGCGCCAGCGGTACTTGTCGCTTTGGGAGGCGCGGTGCGTGAGGTGCCGACGCTCTAGGAATTTCTCGCCCAGGACGTCGAGCGTCTGCGCGTCTTTCGGGTCCCGCGGCAGCCCAGCTCGTCCCATTGCAGCATCGCCCGCAAGCAGCGCCAGAACTCGCTCCGCGATCTCCCGCGTAGGGAAGCCTCCTCGACGACGGCGCCGTGAACCTTCACGCCACCGAATACGCCAAGGGCCCCCAGGCACCTTCGGAGGCACCACCTGACCGGAGCCGTAGGAGCGCTTTCGCCTGCGCTTTGACATGCCAGCTTTCTTCCCGTTTTTTTCTGGGACCCCCAACAGAAGCACCGGCGTGCTACCCGATTCAGCCATGCTTGGCCACCTCCGCCAACCGAATGACTTCAGCGTTACTCGGTGATTGGAGTGCCGCCATATCAATCCGGAGCTTCCGCCCGACTCTACGAACCGGCAGCGAGCCGTCCTTCACCCGTCGCTTGATGGTCGAGAGGCTGACTCCCAAAGCCGAAGCAGCATCACTCATCGAGACCAGAGGCGGAGGTAGTGCGCGCCGCAGTGACTCGACCTGGAGGTTCAGGCGATTCAGCTCCGCTCGAACCGGCGCAAGCTTTGCCTCGAGAATAATGCCAAACGTCTCATCGAGGCTCATGCCATCTCCTCGAGTTTTATCGGCTCGATCTTGGATTGCTCGGGACAGGCTCGAGCTCGCAGCGCGGCTCGAACGACGTCGCTTTCCAGGCCGGCGACAACCGCGGCGAGTGCGTCGGCCGCGTGCTCAATCAAAGTCTTCTGGGATGGCCAGAGGGCTTTGACCTCGGGGAAGCGCAGCTCGAGCGCCGCCTGGACATCCGCCTTGCTCGCGTCCCTCCTGCCCGCAGTGAGCAGCTTTAGCGTTTGCGCCGTCTCCTCGATGATGGGGAGGCCTCGCTCGACGGCAAAGGCATCCAGCAGCCCTCGGACTCGGCCCAGAGCGGAAACTGCGGACGGCTTCACCATTATCCGACCGCCGCGGAACGGGATGGCCTTCGACTCCACGCAAAATGCGACCAGGTCGGGATGCTCCTGGAGCCGCGCGTGCAGCACGGTGGCAATAGCGCGCAAGCGGTCTCCCAGGTCATCGGCGGAACGCAAGCGCCTCTTCTTTGCGGATGGAGCGGTTCGAACCACGTAGAGGCGGAGCACTCGAGGAGCGGCGCTGGCGAGATCGACAATCGCAATGCCGCATGCGGCCAGGCCGGGGTCTACGCCGAGCAGCTTCACGGCCCCATCCCTAAGGTGACGATGTCCCTTACGGCGGCGATCTCGACGGCGTAGGCGATCAGCAGCGTTACGGCTTCGCGGGGCGCCAGCTCAACCGTCCCGACGAATGTTCCTACATCGCCGAGAAAAGCCTCACGCGCGCGCCCGTTGTTTTCTTTCTCTTCTTCTAGTTTAGGTAGGAACAGGTTGGAACGGTTGGTAGGGCCATGAAGCGAAAACAGAATTTCTTGTCCCAACCTCTCGGCTGTTCCCCTTTGTGGTTGGAACATCACGTCGTTTCTCCTCGTTCCCAGAGGTAAACGAGCCTTGTTCCCACCCGGACCCGCCGCTTGTGCCAACCTGCTTTGCGCATGATCGCGCCGACCCGCATCTCGTCGGCCCGGCTCCATTGGCCCTTCGGTTTGTCGAGTCCCTGAGTCAGCAGGTAGGCCGTGGTCAGATCCTCATCGAGTCCGCTTCGGTTCGCGGCGGCGCCAAGGACTGGCTCGGTCCAGGGGTCGATCTGCTCGAATTCTCCCTGTTGCTCTGAAAGCTGCTCCTCCATCGCGGGCGTCAACCACCATTTCTCGCCTGCGTTGTAGGCGACCACCGCCTCGGCCCAGAGCAGGTCCCCCCATTCACGCAAGCGCCTCAGGTTGACTTCACGCTTCACCCCGATCGGCCAGTACCGACGATTCCCGCTCGGGTCGGACAAGAAGCTCGCGTCGTTCGTCGTCCCAACGATGATGGAGGTCCGCGGCACTGATTCCGTCGAGCGGGCGTATGGCGCTCGATAGATATCCACCGCGGATGTGATGAATGCCTTAACCGCGTCCTGGTGGCGGGCACGCTGCATCGCCTCGAGCTCGCTCCACTCCAGAATCCACACTCGGCGCATCAGCAAGTAGGAGTCGCGGTTCTGGATGTCGATGACGGAGTCGGAAAACCACTTCGCACCGGCGAGCTCGACGAAGAACTGGCTCTTTCCGAGGCTCTGTGGGCCGACCAGAATCAGTACGTGGTCAACCTTGCAGCCCGGTTTCATTGGCCGTGCTACTGCGCTGATGAACCAGGCTCGCATCATTGCCTGGGAAAGTTCGGTCGGCTCGACTCCGAGTATTTCTTCGAGCACCGACGCGATCCGGGGAACCCCATCCCATTTGAGCCCGCTGAGAAATTCGCGGACGGGGTGGTAGCGGCGCTGTTGCGCCACCAGGAGGACGGCGTCGCGAACACGTTCGCAGGGCAGCGAAAGCGCCGTACCCTTCGGTCCCGCGAAATTCCTCTCCACCCGCCGCTGAACTTCGAGGTATCTGGCCTCATCGAATGGTTCGCCGCCCACCGCCGGCGCCATCGCCATCTCGTCGAATTCCAGATCGCCACCGAACAGCAGGTCGCTGTACTGGGGGGACTCGAAAAGCCCAGCCAGCACATCCAGGTTATTCGCCGAAAGAACCGCCTTCTCGCGTGCCATCTGGATGATTTCGGCCATGGTCAAGATCCGCGCTGGCATCGACGAGTTTTCCTCACTGCCCCGCTTGCAAGCAGCGAGTCGCGCAGCCGATTCAATAGCGGGCAGGGCGGGAAAACGGGCTGCGCTGCCAACATCACGAAGGCATTCTTCACCTCCTCGGTCATCTTTTCGCTGCGGATGACCGGCGCGATCTGCCTGAAGACGTCACGATGAACGGGGTCGCTGAAATGCTCCTCGCCGATTCCGTCCCAGCTCTTGCCTAAGGCCATGAGTCGCGGTTCGGCCAACGCGCAGCGAGCCAGCTCGCTCAAAAATCGAGCCTCCAGCTCCTCGCGCATCGTCTGGGATCGGAACGTTACCGAGACGGGACCAATGTGCGACTCGACTTGCAAAGAGGGCAACCTCATCCCAGCGCCCCAGCTCTGTCTTGAAACGCCTCCTCGAGTAGCGACGGAGGCAGAGATGTGCGGCCGATCGTGAAGCCCTCGACTGCAGCTTCGCGTTCGCAGTCAGCGCATCGGAAGGTGGCGGTCCGCGAATCGAGCCAACCGATCACATCGCAATTCCCCGAGCCGCAGAGACAAAAACAAACGGCCGCCCGTTGCGAGTTCTGCTGGCGATCGTCGCCTACTGCGTGATTGCCAAGCCGCGGCCTCGTCGGCTTCATTGCTCGCTCCGAGATGACTCGGACCGTGCTAGCTGCGGAAGGAGCTGGATCAGACCCCGTGCCGCCAGCGTCCTTTCGATGCGCTCTCTGCACATGGGCTTGACCTTGAGGCCGGCCAGGGCGCGCTCGAGAGTTCGCACATCGACTTCGGCGTCTAATGCCAGGCGTCGGCGCGCTGAAAGAGGTAGAGCTGAATCGGGAGGTAGAGGTGAAGCCTGCGATCGCTTCCGAGTGGTAGCGTCCATCATGCACAGCATCAGACACCAAGCGCGCCTTCTCAAAACAGGCGTTAAGCCGGCCGTGCTCTTAACGCCTGTTTTGAGGCCGCCGACCCCGGCGCAACGAATACCCGAGGTCCCGTGCTAGAGCGCGAACGTGCTTAGCTAGCGTGAACGCATCGATGCCTTCCCCGTTGGAATCACAAGAATCCGCAAGGTCTTCAAGAGTCAGGTTCTCGTCCAGCAAATAGCGCAGAAGTAGGCGATGCACGCCGTCGTGCTTGACCTTCCGCCTGCGGTGGCGGGCCGGCTCTACGAGGCCAAGTTCTTTTGCATTGCCGCGCTGGCCTGACCAGTACTCTTCGATCCACGGTGCCACTCGTGCTTTGTACTCCTCCAAGGTTTCGGCTTCGATGTCGCACGGCGGAAGGGTGGGCCCGCGGCCAAACTCTGCGCCGCTAAGCGCGATTCCTGGTGGGCTGTAGTCCCAAGAGAGCCGCTGACTTCCCTCGCTGTCTTGGCCTTCTCGCCTGTTTTGGCTCCAGCTCACCACTGTTGTGAACGCGGCATCTAACAGCCAGGAAGGCTTTAGCAGCTGTGGATATCTCGCTTGCCAAGCGAGAAACGCCGCCTTGCATTCCGCCATTGCCGCGCTTGGCATGGCGAGGGAGCGCTCACCGTGAGCTCGGAGGGTTCCTATCTCATCTCGTGTCGACTGGTCCTCGGTATCCGCGTAGGCGAGGTAAGCGAAAGCGTCCAACCTCTCGTTTTCCTCGGGCTCCGCGATCTCCCCCATTGCGCTCTCCCACAGAGGGAGAACGCTATTCCGAAGCTCTTCGAGCACACCGAGCTTCTCCTGAATGTGCTCAAGGAACTTGATTCGATCCGGCAGGGTCTTCCACTCGGAAGGCAGATATTGTGCTTTTCGAAGAGCGGTGGGCTTTGCCGACGATCGCCGGACTTCTGTGCCCAGCGACCCGGAGCCGCCATCGTTTTGGCTTTCCATAAAACGCCTCCCAGGCGCTCTTCCCAGAGGTGAAGAACGCGGGCTGCCACTCTGGGAGGACGTGGCCGGCCTCGAGAGCCGTGCCCGCGCGAGATGCAGATTACCGCGGTGAACCGACGCCTGGCCACGCCTTTGCGGAGTCCGCTATAGCAGAGTAAGAAATCGCTTCGACGGGTGCGGATGACAGCGAACGCACGGCGCACGTATTGAGAAAGAGGGGGCGCAATGCGAAGTTTGGGAATTGTATCGGCGTTCTTGTTGAGCGCTTGCTCGCAGCGCCATTGGATCAAGACTGAATACACGGCACAGCTGCAGGTCGAGCCGCCGAAATCCCCTGACTTCGAATGCAGTGCGCGTGAACCGCTTGTCTATGGGCAAACGCTCACAGTCCTTCAGCCTGGTCCGGATGATCCAGTTAGAACGGAGAACTGGGCGCCCTTGCCGCTGAGGCTTACAAATAGGTCAGCGAACATCGTGACCGTAGATTGGGATCATTCCGCAATCGTCGACGCAAGCAGTAATTCCTATCACGTAATTCTCTTCGAGCGCGGCCAAACCCAATCGATGTTTGAGGCTGTGAAGAAGCCCCCGGCGCCGGTCATAGCGCCCAATTCTCACGTCGACGTGCAGATTCTGCCGGAGCCTAGATACAATGGCCAAGAGCACATGTTCTTTATGCCACCTGCCGCGGAGGAGAAGTCTCCAATCCGGATCGTCCTGTCCCTCTCAGGCGGCCCCGGTTCTTACGCAGAGTGCATCATCCACGCGCGCCTATCTGGCACTCGCCAAGTACGAAGCAGAGATCACGAATGGCCAACCCAAGACCAAAATTGTGTTCCGCACTTTGGTTGCGCAGAAGATTATGAGTGTGTCGCCGACCGATGTACTAGATCAGCGAATACACCGGTCGTTTCTTCGGAGAAGCCGTAAGACCGAGCGAATCGCTGGCTCGGCGCTTTTGAACGGCAGCGATCACTCGTTGCACGGCCCGCCCACGCCGGCATTCCCGGACGGGATTGTGGCGAATCAGCACTTGAGGGCGAGCTATACACTCGTGGCGGCCGGCCCTCATGTCGTGCATTTGACTGCAGGTCCGCTGTATGGCGCCGTGACTTGCTCGAATTACGTCGTCTCCGTTTAGCTGAACAGCGACGGCACCTTAGTTTTCGCTCCCGTGGCATGCGATACCTGGTACTGCTGCTATCCGCCGTGCCAGGTATCAGACTCCGTGCTGGGTGGCTCCGGAACATGGGATTACCGGGGTAACCTTAACTTTGTGCTGCACATGCTCGAGAGCTCCTGCCACGGGAACTTTTTACAGCGACCAGACCTTCACGAACGGACGTAGGCAGTAGCCCGCCAGGGGATCTTCCCGATCAGGGTGCCGTTTTCGGGTCGTTGTTCCTTTGCTCCTGAGAGCTCGGGCCTCGAGAATCCCCGGGATGACGCAGCAACTCATGCCGCTGATGTCACCCAGCACGCAGTGAGCCCGGCAGCCCGGGCGTGGCCCGCGACTGTCTGTGTAGTAGTGTGGCTCTTGCCGGTCTCTGAAGGGGGCTCGCGCATGTATTTCGTTGGCTTTCTAGTTGGTGGATTTCTGGGGATTGGTCTCCTCGGCGTCATCATTCGCTTATTCCTTAAACGAAGCCGGTGGGGGCCCCGTTCCAGACCGGGGATAACTGCGGCGCTCTCGTTCATCATCGCGATCGCGTTGATTAGTTTGACCACGGGCCTCGAGGGTGAGTCGCTTGTCGTCTACGCCATCTCTGCAATCGCTTGGAGCTTCATCTGGCGATCGATCGATGCGCGACAGGCAGCAAAGCCGGTAGTTCCAAAGACGTAGTGGGAGGCGGACACCCTGGGACACCAACCGCCTAGCTGGGCCCCGGAGTTACGTGCGTTTTGATAACTCCGGCTCGAGCTCCAGCTGGTTTTCGAGTTCCGTGAGGGCCTTTAGGACACCACTTGCAGTGGTGGGCTGCTCCTTCGGGCTTCGCTCTTGTTCCTTATCGGCAATCTCCTCACAGTTGAGCGTTTTAATCTTCCGAAGAGCCAGCCACCACATCCGAACTTCAATCGATCGGCCTCGTGACTTCCCGCGCTGCTTCATCGGCTGCCAGCCCATCGCTCGACACCATTTCTGTTGCTTCTTGATGTGACCCTCAACGCGCTCCCTGAACGCAGCGAGCGTTTCTTCTTCCGGGTGCCAGGCTACGAGCGCGGATCTGGGCCTTCGCATTTCGTGAAGAATCCCATCCCAGGTCAGAGGTTCTTCGATTTCATTCAACGGTACGGGTTCGGAGTCCGCAGCATTCTCAGCGTTCACGCCATCCTGCGCGGGGATGCTCCAGAAGCGCATCGTGTCCACCGCGGTGTCGAGTATCCATTTGCACGCAAGGCCCAACCGGCTCGCCCATTGATCAAGGGCATCATGAGCCGACCTGCATTCCGACGATTGGTCACTCTCCACGTGGTTCCACAGCCAAAGCCGACCCATCCCGGCCGCTTCGTCAGTTGGAGTCCGGTCTCGATACAGGTGCATGGCCGCGGTTCGCCATTTTTCGTAGACGCTCCCTTTCAGCGCGGTGAGGACTTCGGGGAACTGGGTCTCGATTTCCAGGAGATACACTACTCGTAGCCAGGCCTGCTCTCGGCGTGGACCAGGCCCGCACAGAACCTCGGCATTCCAGGGCTTCTTGACCATCCCGCGTACCTCGGCGCAAACAGCGGTCCTCGGGGAAACTGAAATGGGCAGACCGGCCGAGGAAGACGGTTTTTCGGGAGCGACCCTAGCCCAGGGCGAGGATAACACTTTGGTCCGGCGTGAGCTGGACTTGCCCAGAGACCTGAGGCGGCACCCCAGAGGGTGTTAGGCTCGGGCTTGCATGAGTGAGACGGAGTGGCGGAGCTGGATCCGGAAAAAAGTGCAAGCGGCGAATCCGTTTCTGTGGGTCATCGAAAATTGGAGAAGGATCCTTGAAGTTACCGCATGGCTCGCGGCTATAGGATATGCACTTGTCACTTATTTTCAGTGGCGTGATATCCGCAATAATTTCATCGTTGATCAGCGAGCTTGGGTATCGGCTAGGCAATTTTTGCTGACATCCGAGCTTGATGAAACCAGCGCATTTCGTGCCAGAGTATTCATACAAAACACCGGAAAGACGCCAGCAATTGACTTTATGGTACAAAACGCGATGGCGCTCAGCGACCACGTACCGCCGTGCTTCCAATGGAAACAAACATCCACCGCACCTAACAGAGGAATACTCCCGCCCAACCTGACGGACTACCTCATCCAGGCCAATCTACGGACACCTCCAAGCCAAGACGTGGTCAAGCGTTATCGAGAACACAAGATGGACCTATACTTTTACGGAATGGCTCGATACAAGGATGTCTTCGGAAAAGACCACTGGACACAATTCTGCGGTTTCCACACTTTTGGAGACCAACTGACCGATTTCGGATTGTGCGGGTCCTGCAACGAGATGGACCGCTAAGTTGTGATACCGATCCGCAGCAGTCAGGTCGTCCCGGTCGTCACACACAGGTCCCTGCACGCCGCCGAATCCGCAGGGCCGAATGGCTCTCCGCGCCGTCTTCCCGCCACACTTACTAGGGTGTCACCACAAGCCGGTGCGAGTCGTTCAGGGAACGACCAGCGCCGCACCAGCAGCGTGCCAAGCGCCGACCTCTTCGAGGACCTTCTCGGCTAATCCAAGCGCGAGGCGACCGTCAGCGGCCACTCCTCTGGACTTTCGACAGGCCCAGGACGATGCTCCGGGGCGGGGGTAGACCATGAGACTCGTTCTGTCCCTCCCAGTGCTTCTGGTCGGCTGTGTGCATCCAAGTCGAAGTCCAGAACAGGTAGCTCAATGCCAGAGGTCCTGTGAGGCAGCGCGTGTCTGCGACATCGAAAATGCGCGGCGCGATTGTTCATCGCACGTGCGTGGTCGCCACATCGGAGACGAGCTGATGGCCGCGCAGGCCCGTCAGAAGTATGACCGGACCACCGCCCAACTGGCGATCGCCGAAGAGGAGCGCTCCTGCTTTTCGCGGTTGCTGGTTGAGGTCGATGCCCGCTATTCGGCCTGCAACGCCGACAAGAAGTAGCCCCGCGGCACTTCTCGAGGCCGGTATCCCCGCTCCAGCTAGTCTTCGAGCTAAGTGACCGCTTCTTGCACAGTCGATCCGGAACAGCGGGGACCCGCCCCCTATCTGATCCTGGTAGCTGTACACACACCGAACCCTGCGTGTACGGGCGCAGCCAGGACGTTCCATTAGTAGATTGCATTTGAACCTCATTTGAGGTACATCGCTCGTGTTATCTCTGGGAGGTCGCCATGGCACGCAGGATTTCCCCCTCCACCGCCACACGAGTTGTCGCTTACGTTCGCGTCTCTACCGAGGAGCAAGCGCTCGGTCCGGAAGCGCAGCGTGATGCGATTCGTCGTTGGTGCGAAACGAACCGGGCCGAGCTGGCCGCGACGTTCGAGGACCTCGGTGTCTCGGGTGGCCTCGAGCTGGACAAGCGCCCGGGCTTACTCGCTGCGCTGGAAGCTCTCCGCGAGCACCACGCTACGGTGCTCCTAGTCGCGAAACGTGATCGATTGGCACGCGACGTGATGGTTGCGGCCATGGTAAGCCGCCTGGCCGAAAAGGCCGGGGCGCAGGTTCTCTCGGCTGACGGCACCGGCAATGGCGATGGTCCGGAGGCGCTGCTCATGCGAAACATCGTTAACGCCTTCGCAGAGTATGAGCGGGCGCTGATTCGTGCTCGGACCCGCGCTGCGATGGCGGTAAAGCGAGCAAAGGGCGAACGCACCGGAGAAGTTCCCTTCGGCTATCGCTTGACCGCCGACGACGTCCACCTCGAGGCGCTGCCGGCCGAGCAAAGCGTCATCGCGGCGATTCGCCAGCTACGCAGTGACGGCCTTTCCATCCGTGCAATCGTCGCTCGACTGAACGCGCAGGGTATCGCGGCCCGCGGCGCTCGCTGGCATGCCACCTCCGTTGCCCGACTTCTCGAGCGAGAGTTTGCGTGAAGCGTCGGCAGCCCACGGACTTGGCGCGAGAGCGGCGGATTCGCTCGACCCTCGGCCGCCTCAGAGAGAGGCTCGCCCACGATCCGGAGCTCGCCCGCAGGACCCATGCGGCTTTAACTGGTCGTCTCGCCGCACCCGACTTGGAGGAGCAAACGATGACGAACGAGGATCAGGTGACGATTCGATTGCCCAAGGGATTCCTCGAGCGAACGGAGAAGCTCGCCAAAAAGCTCGCGGCAGACCCGACGCACAGCACGCCGTTTCGCGTGAGCCGGGCTGCGGTGCTGCGCATGGCGCTGCTTCGGGGCGTAGAGGCGCTCGAGGCAGATCTCGCAGCAAAGGCGAAGAAGTAACCCAGGGGATTTCACCCCCGGGGATGGTGGCGACCCGGGACTGTCCATCGTGCCACCAATGGGGAGCGAAAGATGAAAACGTCGGGCGAGAAAACTCTGAAGCGGAATTGGACACCGGAACAGGAAGCGATTGCGTTTCTCCGTTCAATGTTGAAGCTCGTAGAGCGTAGCGGGGTGCGGCATGTCGACGAAGGGTTCGGCTTTTCAATGGCGGCCATGGCGACCGGCATCTTGGATTTACAGCCTGAGGGCAAAAAGAAACATCACGCCTGCGCTCTAAGCATCGCGGCAAGTCTCTTTGAGGAAGCCAGCGGTGGCGGCAAGGCAGGCCCATCCGTTTCGCTCCTCAGGGCCGCGGTGATGATCATCGAGGATGCGCTGCGCGAGAAGGCCACCGAGGCAGACCCCGAATCCACAAATGCGCCGCAGGAGGCTAGGCAATGAAACGCGACAACCGAAGGGGGCGGCAGTCGCCCGAGCAGCTTCGAAACGCGGCGAGCGACGCAATCGCGTTCTTGCGCGCGATGGTCAAGCTCGTAGACGCGCGTGGCTGGAGAGAAGTCCACTTCGAGTTCGCCAACTGCGTGCTCTGTACGGCCGACACAATTCTGACTTCTGATCCGGAATGGCAGGGCGAACGCGCACGCTTGGACAGCCAGGGCCACATCTCCGAAATGTTCGAGGTTTTCGAGCGCGTGCCAGTGACGGTTTTCAAGGCAATCATCGAGCTCGTAGAGAGGGAGCTACGAAAGGACCTGGCCGAGGTGCTCGAGAGGACGTCCGCCGCTCGGCTGGCAGCGTAGTCGGTCAAAGATCGCGATGTTGAAGACTCTTCTTTTTAACGGCGCGCTGACGGCTCTGATGGTTCTGGGCGTGGCTTTTCAGTTTGACAGCTGCAGCCAGAAGACTCCATCGGGGCCGCCGGACGCAGGCGTCACGGCGCTGCTGGAGGCACTCGAGAGGCGAATCGAACTGCTCGAGAGCAAGCCAGAGCCGTCCGGGGTTGGGAGATACCATCTCGACAGGCCATCGCCTCCGTGGGGACATTCCCCCCTGCTGCTCGACACCGTGACCGGCGATGCGTGGCTCCAATGCGTGGACGGCGGCGCGGATGGTAAATCGACCGTCCCCGCCTGGTGCCTCATGCATCGAGGCGAATTCCTCTACAAGCGCGACGGCAAGCCGCCATTCGACCCGGACAAATACCTGGAGAGCAAGGGCGTGAAGCCTCCTCGACGCTAGTTGATGATCGCTTCTAGGCCGCGGCTCAAGAGCCCCGGATTTACGTTCCCGGGGCCCCAAGATCCGGGAGGGTGGTCTCTCGCCGGCAGCCTAAGCGCCTGAATGTGCTCGCTAACGTGCTCAGCCATCGCTTTTTCAGGCGCCTGCCACTTGCGTTATTTTACGCCTACCAATCGCCTGGCGTGCGGAGCCTCAGTGGTCTGTGCCATTGCCGTTGTGGCCGCCATTGCCTTTGTATCCCTCCAGCGCCTCCAGCTCTTCGTCGGACTTCCATTCCGAGTCATCGTCCGTCGACTGCGGATCTGCATCTGCCTCGAGACGAGGTTTGCCGCAAGCACGCTCGACAATCAGCGCAGCCGCAGCCAGCCGAACGTGAGGAGGAACCTCTTTGTCCTGTGCCAGCTCCACGAGCACATCCCGCGCTTTTTCCAGGTCCGGCCCAAACATTTCCCGCGCGCTCTGACGCAGCATTACCCCGGGAGAATACTGATTGATGCCCTGCGGATTGCCGCTCTGGCCTGGCTTCCAGCGCGTCGCGATCCCCAGCTCAGCCATGTTTCGCTTAGCCATTTCTCCTAGGCCGTGAGGCTAAACCTGTACTCCCGCAGCGGCAAAAGTCCTCGATCCTCGGGCCGCCACATTTGGACCAGGACGAAAGATCGGCGCAGCATCCGACTTGGGACTCGGCCGTAGCGCTGCGGTGCGCGCCACGAAGCAGGCGCGCGGTTCCCGGATCTCTTTTGCGACAACTCTCGCGGAGGCAAAGAGGGTGGGGGGGCCCAAGGTGGGCCCAATTTCCCCACAAAGTTGACCCGAGGGGTCGTAGAGGGCCGCAGGCCAAAAGGAGCGTTTCTCCTCTGAAAATGACCCCGGCTGACCTTCATTCCGGGTCCTCCGGTTCCACCTCAGTGGGGCCTCGGCTTACAGGGCCACTCCGGCTTTTTCTTAGTAATCTAGGGTAACTACGGGGCTAAATCGGGCCTTTAGTGTGCAAAGTGCCAGCATTGGCCAACGGAGGTGAGAGCATGATGGACGATTATGAATTTGAGGACCGGGCAGCAATCGCGGTTCTAGCCGCCTTGCTGGGTAGTGACTTCTTGCAACAGGCCCAAAGGAACTACCCGCCACAAAAGCAGATGAATGCAGCTCAGTGGGCGGCGCAAGCCTACGTCCACGCAAACGCCCTGATGCACCATCGAAAGAATCTCCCCACCAGGCCAAAACAGGAGGCCGTTGCCCCGGAGACGTTAGCGCCGGGCAGAGTGCCCGGCGTGTAGAGTCCTGGCCGCGACTCGAAGGCTCCGCAATGCTGGGCTCTCACTTCGGTCAGTGGCTCGAAGCAGCTCGTAAGGCGCTCCAAGAGATTGCGAGGGAACATCCGAGACTTTTGGGCGAGAGAAGCCCGGAGAACGTCGTGGGATGGGAATCCATCCTTGCGGAGATCGAGATCGGGAAGACGACACTGGTCGCATTTCGGCTCGAGAATGAGTTGCTAAAGCGCATCGATATTCTTGAGCGAGTCTTGCTCTTGCACAGAGGGTCAGCGTGTGGGAGACGTCTCTCGCTTTAACGTCCGGTAGACGTTCGTGAATGTGCGTTCCGTCGGATGTCTCTAGTGGGGTGATCTATGGAAGCCAGGAATGATTCCGTGCAGTTTG
>WNFC01009613.1_pt1 | contig 14096 bp, 13 predicted proteins | sample 5400541 | NCBI WGS metagenome assembly WNFC01 (sample SAMN13153342, study PRJNA577476) | soil metagenome | isolation source: 120 cm saprolite under Douglas fir tree site 2 hole 2 replicate 1 | place: USA:California | collected 2015-04-18
CGCCGGAGGCCACGAGGGCGAGGGGGAGCAAGGCCACGACGGTTCGGCGCGCGATCATCCGGCCAGCGTAGCCGGGGCCCCCGTCATGGTCAAACGCCGGCGGCGCCGTTGTGCGGCGCCGCACGTTGGGCGAGACTCCGCGGACCATGAAGGCGGACCGGCGGTGGGCGGCCGCGGGCGGGATCGCGCTCCTCCTCCTCGCCGCCCGCCTTCCCCTCCACGTCGTGACCTGGGCTCTCCCGGTCTCGAACGACGACGCGATCCCGCTCCTCATGGCCCGCCACGTCCTGCGCGGCGAGCTCTCGACCATCCTTTGGAACCAGCCCTACAACGGCACCCTCGATACCTACCTGCTCGCGCCGGGGTTGAGCGTGGCCGGCCATCACGCGGTCTTCCGGACCTACGAAGCCGCCTGCGGCATCCTGCTCGTGGTTGCGGCCGCCGCCTGCGCCGGGCGGCTGCAAGGACGGACGGCGGCATGGGCCGCCGCCGCGCTGGCCGCGGTCGGGACGCCCTACATGGCCCTCATGGCCGCGACCGGGCCCACTCCGAACTTCCTGATCCCCCTTCTCGTCTCGGTGCCGGTCCTGGCCGGGCTCGGCGCTCTTGGCGATCCTTCCCGGCCGCGCTCCTGGTGGCGCGCCGGTGCGCTGGGCCTCGTCTGCGGCCTGGCCGTCTGGAATTCGGCGCTGGCGATCCCCGCGCTGGCCGGCGCCGCGGCCGGACTGGCCGCGGCCGGATGGCGGCCACGCGCTCGTGCCATCGCGGTTTTTGCCGCCGGGCTGGCTCTAGGCGCGGCGCCCCTGGCCGTGGCGCGCGTGATCCACGCCTCCGCGTCGAGCCCGGTCACCGCCCTCCGTCCGCGCTGGCTGTGGATGTCCGGGGTGGGCGACCTGGTGCGCGCGGCCGGCGGACTCTTCGGCCTGCAGGTGCCGCTGGTGGTCGACGGGCCCGAGCGGGCGCTGCTGCCCACGGCGGCCGCGGTGGCCCTCGGTGCGGGCCTGGCCCTTCTCGTCGTCGCGGGAATGCGCGCTCGCCGCGCCCTGCCTCTCCTCGGGTGGGCCGCGGCGCTGGCCGCCGGCTTCGCGCTGAGCCGCCGGACGGGGGGCGACGAGGTGCGCTATCTCTACGGCCTCACCGTGCCCGTGCTCGCGCTCGCCGGCGCGGGAGCGGCCCGCCTGGGCGCGCGCGCACCCGTGCTCGCCGCCGTCGGCGCCGTCGCCGTGTCCGTGCCATGGCTGCTCGGCCAGCGCGTCCTCATCGCGACGTGGCGCAATCCGGAGCACGCGAGCCTGGTGTGGCAGGTCCCGCCGCTGGAACCGGTGCTGGGCAGTCTCCAGCGCGCGGGCGTGCGCAGCGGGTACGCGAGCCTCCAGTTCGCCGCGCGGCTCCCGCTCGAGTCGGGCGAGACGATCGTGGCCAGCCAGGCCTGGAACGAGAGGATCCCCGGCGACCCGCTCCGATTTCGCGACGAGGTGGACCTCGATCCGCGCGCGGCCTGGGTGCTCTCGTCCCGCTTGTCCCGCGGCATGCCGCGCGCCGGCGGGTTCCGGGAGCTCCTGGCTTCGCTCGGTGGGGCGTGGCACGAAGACGTGGCCGCCGAGTTCAGCATCTTCCGCGCCTTCCGGCCGCCCTACGACGAGACGCGCCCGGTTCCCGCCGACCAGATGCAGATCCAGGCGCTCGACGGGACGGTCCTCCCCGATGCGGTACGGGACCGGGACCCGCGCACGGAGTGGACGTCGCCGCGGGGGATCGGCCGCGGCTCCGGTCTGGTCATTCGCGTTCCCCCCCGCCGGCTCTCGGCCCTCGTCCTGCGCGTGCCGCTCGACCCGACGCCCCTGGCCGCGCGCTGGGTGTGCGAAGCGGACGGCGTGGTCGTGGCCAGCGGTCCCCTGAGCCATACGCTGCAGTGGGTGAACGGGGCGCCGCGTGCGGGGCGGCAGGCCCTGCTCGCGGTCGTGCTGCCCGGCACGAGCGCGAGCGAGATCCGCCTCATCTTCCAGGACGCGGGGCCGCCTCTGGGTGTGATCGAGGTGTTCCTCTATGGACCGGACGAAGGAGCGCGGCCGCCGACGGGGGCGGCGGCGGCGGAGTCGGCCTACCTGGCCGCGCGCCGCGGAGATTGGGACGAGGCCGTCCGGCTCTACGCGGACGCGCTTCGCGCGGAGCCGGACCGCGCGTCGTACCACGCGTGCCTGGCGCGGGCGCAGTGGCGCGCGGCGGGGCGGCGGCACTTGGACGTGGAGAGCCTGGATGACGGTGGGCCTTCGCTCGTGGAGCGCCGGTAGATCCGCGCGGCAGAAGCTCGACGACCGCGCGGCAAAAGCTCGACGACCGATCTGGCCACCAGCGTCTTATCTGTTAACCGTGTGAATCGCTTCCGTTGCTGTTCTGTGGCGCTCGATCTTTTTTTTGACGTCAAATGTTTCGGACCCGGGTTTCCGAGCGCGCGACGCGTTCCGCTCAGAGTCCGCTTCTACAGCGGCCGCTGGAACGCGTCTTCGCCTCTCTACGCTGTTCCCGCGCCGAAGGAATCGCGAGCGCGCGATGGATGGCGACGCGACGCTCCTGACGCGCGCCCTAGCCGTGGCCGATGCGCGAATTTCCCCGTGATACACCAAGTGTATGAACACGAACATCCTCGCTCTCGCGTTTGGTCTCTCGGATCAGGATCTTCTCGCGCGCGTCAGTGTGCTCGCCGGCAAGGAGCGCGAGGCAACGGTCGAGCTGGTGGCGCACCTGGCCGTGCTCGACGCCCGACCCGCCCTCTTCGCCGCCGAAGGCCACGGTTCGCTCTTCACTTACTGCACGGAAGTGCTTCGGCTCTCCGAAGACGCCACCTGCAACCGTATCCAGGCGGCTCGAGCCTGCCGAGATTTTCCGGTGATCCTCGACCTGCTCGCCTCCGGCGCGATGTCCCTCACCTCCGTCCGGATGCTGCGCCCGCACCTCACGCCGGAGAACCACGGAGCCGTTCTCACCCGGGCCTCTGGCCGAAGCCGGCGCGGGATCGAGGCCCTGGTCGCGGAGTTGGCGCCACGACCCGATGTCCCCTCTTCCGTCCGGAAACTTCCAACGGCGACGCCCGCGCGCACGCTCATGCCCGCGACTACGTTGCCGGCGACACGCGTTGACGAGGCGATTGTTGAGCCCCCCGAACCGGCGCCACCGATCAGCTCTCCACCGCCGCTACTGCCTGCGCGCCGTCCGATCATCGAAACCACCTCGCCCGAGCGCTATCGTGTCCAGTTCACGATCGGCAAGGACAGCCACGACAAGCTCCGGCGCGTCCAGGCCCTTCTCCGCCGTGAGATCCCGGACGGCGACCCGGCCGCGATCTTCGACCGCGCGCTCAGCCTGCTCCTCGAGAAAGTCGAGAAGACGAAGCTTGGAGCAGCGGCGAAGCCGCGGGCACCTCGGCCTATCCGCCCCGGGGCGGATAGGCAGCTTCGAACACCCGTTGTCCGTTCGCGGGATGTCCCGAGGCACATCAAGCGAGCGGCGGAGCGCCGCGATGGAGGTCAATGCGCCTTCGTCTCCCGAGACGGGCACCGATGCACGGAGCGCTCCTTCCTCGAGTTCCATCACATCCAGCCTCATGCGCTGGGGGGATTGGCCACCGTCGAGACAGGTGTGAAGTTTAGTCCGGTGGTCGAATGACTCGGTTGACCGACAAGAGGTCCGGGCCCGGTCGGTCGTCCCCACGCAGCGGACCGTCGAACAGCGAGGGCAGGTGACGCGCGAGGGGGTGAACTGGGCTAGCCCAGCCGGTCCCTTCGCAGCGTCAGCCCCCCGTCCACCGTGATCACCTGGCCCGTGACATAGGAGTCGGGCTCCAGAAGCAGGCGGACGACCTTCGCGACGTCCTCGGGACGGCCGAAGCGCGGGATGACTCCGCGCTCCACGTACGGGTCGTACTTGCCCGAGTCGATGGATGCCCGCGCCATCCCCGCGATGGTCGCGCCCGGCGCGACCACGTTGACCCGGATGTCGGCCGGCCCGCCGTATTCCTTCGCGAGAATGCGGCCGGCATGCACGAGCGCCGCCTTCGGCCCTGCGTAGGCCAGGCTGCCCTCGAACGGATGCACCCCCTGCATGCTCGAGACGAGCACGATGGCGCCCTTCGTCCCCTGGCGCACCATGCGCTCCGCGGTCGCGCGAGCGAGCAGGACGGGCGCCTCGTAGTTGGCCGCGAACGACGCGCGCAGCGCTTCCGCGTCCAGCTCCTCCGGCTTGACCCGCGCGGGATCGCCGGGCAGGGCGACCAGCCCGTAGATCTCGCCCTTGATGCCGAGGGCGGCCTGGAGATAGCGCTCGCGGACGGCGGCGTCGCCGATGTCGCCTTCGACGAGCGCGACCGGTCCGCCGTACATGTCCTGCATCTTCTGCTGGAAGGCGAGGGCGCGGCCGCGGTGCGTGCGGTAGCCGACGACGGGCAGCGCGCCGTCCTGCAGGAGCAGGGCCGTGATCGCGGCGCCGAGGCCTCCCGCGCCGCCGGGCACGAGCACCACGCGCCCGCCCAGCGCTTTCCGGCTGAACTCGAATCGATGCTCGGCCAGGCGTTTCGACTGCTCGGACTCGAGGAATTTCGAGGGCATCAGTCGCGCATTACAATGGCGTTCCCCGCCGCATGTGGATCAAGATCGCCGCCCTCCTGGCCCTGCTCGCCCTGCTCTGGTCCCTCTTCCGGCTCTCCATGGGACTGCGGTGGGCGAAGGTCTCGCGTGAGAGCGCGCGCCGCGAGGAGGAGGGCCGCGGGCGCCGCATCGTGGCCGAGCTGCCGTCGTCGGACGGCACGCTCGGCTTCTTCGCCGAGGACCACGCCGGATTCTACTGGCCGGCCGGCGAGGCCGGCAAATCCGGCCTGCGGGGCGCGCGGCTGCTCCTCAACGGCGGCGTGATCGCCGCCGTGGCCCGGGCGGGGGAGGCGTTGCCCGACCCGCCGGTGCCGGAGCCGTTCGAGGGCCGCGAGCGATGGGAGGTCGTCCTCTACGCGGCGGGAGGCCACCCCCACACGATCGCCTGCGGCACCGTGCGCGAGGGGGTGAGCCGCGAGATCGCGACGCGGGTGTTCGACGCCGTGCGCGCGGCGCTAGGAGGAGACCGATGAAATCCCACACCATCCACCTGACCATGAACGTGCCGGCGCGGATGGACTTCGTCAACATCACGGAGCGTGTGGCCCAGGCGGTGGCGGAGAGCGGCGTGCGCGAGGGGCTCTGCCTGGTGAACGCGATGCACATCACCGCGTCCGTGTTCATCAACGACGACGAGCCGGGCCTGCACGAGGACTACAAGCGCTGGCTGGAGCAGCTCGCGCCCTACGATCCGAGCCCGCTGCGCTATCACCACAACCGGACGGGTGAGGACAACGGCGACGCGCACCACAAGCGCCAGGTGATGGGCCGCGAGGTGGTGGTGGCGGTCACCAAGGGCGCGCTCGACTTCGGGCCGTGGGAGCAGATCTTCTACGGCGAGTTCGACGGCCGGCGGCGCAAGCGCGTCCTGGTCAAGGTGATCGGGGAATAGGCGAGTAGGCGATGGCGTAGAGCCGCGCCGCGGTGGCGGCGGCGTCCGCCGTCTCCAGGGTCAGCAGGTTGTCGCCACGGAAGAGCGCTTCCGCGGGAACGAGGAAGCGGAGTCGCGTCCGCTCCCGGCCGACGGTGCCTTCCCCGAGCGCATGCCCATTGATGGAGACGCGCAGCGGCGTGTCGTGGACCGCGCTCATGGCCAGCGTCACCTCCATCGGGGCCGGGGTGTAGCAGGGCAGCACCAGGGTTGCCCGGTCCGATTGCATGAGCGCTTCGCTCGTGAGGTACTGGGGCGCGTTGCCCCACCCGTCGCGCAGGAACCAGCGCATCCTCTCGAACATCCCGGGCTCGAAGCGTTGCGGATCGAAGCGCCTCTCCTCCATGCGCAGGAGCACCGCCGCGCCGTCGCGCAGCCTGCGGGCCGTGCTGAGGGTCCCGTGGCAGAAGCCGAGGATGTAGTTGCCGTCGCGGCGGCCCTGGAGGTCGAGCCGGCGATAGCGGTCGACGACCAGCAGTGGCACCAGGACGGCCAGCACCGCGCCGGCCGCGGCGACACGGGAGACCCCCCGCCGCGGCGACGGCTCGGGTGGTGGCGCATCCAGGTTGGGGACGACGCGGTCGAGGGCAAGCAGGGCCAGGCCCACGAGGACGGGCACTGCATAAAGAAGATACCGGGTCATCTCCCCGACCACCTGCTGGATCGCGTAGTGCGCGAGCAGCGGCTGCATGAGCGTCGCCGCGAGCACCCACGCGTAACGCCGCAGGAAGGGCCGCGCGGACGCGCGCAGCGCGCCCGCGATCGCCACCGGCGTCAGGCCCCCGATGGCGGCGACGGCCAGCCAGCGGCCGGGCTCGAGAAGCAGGCTGCTCCCGATCAGGCGGAAGCGCTCCGTCCCCAGGTCGGGCAGGGGCGTGCGCAGGTGCGGGGTCCACACCAGACGGAGGAGAAGGAGCGTCGCCGTGGCCAGGGCCAGGACCAGGGTCGCGTCACGGGCGGCGGCCCCTCGGCCCTCCTTGCGCGTCGCGAAGTAGACGACGGGCAGGAAGAGGAGCACGACCTCCTTCGCGAGCACGCCCAGGACGGCAATCAGGGCGAGGGTGCCCAGGCCCAACCCCATCTCCAACGCGAGCAGCAGCGCGACGAGGAGGGCGCAGGCGAGAGGCTCGACCAGGAACGGCGCCGCGATCAGCTCCCCGACCGGCGGCGAGAGCGCGAAAAGGGCGACGCCCAAGCTGGCCGCCCAGGGCCGGTGGCCCCGCTGCCGCAGGAACGCGAATAGAAGAAGACAGGCGAGGGCGAACGACGCCACGGTCACGACCGGGAAGGAAACGGAGAGCGGGGCGAAAGGAACGGCGCGCGCGAGCCAGGGGGTCAGGATGCGATGCCCCCAGGGGGCCACCGTGAACACGGTCGGGTGCTCCGCCATCGCCACGTAGACGTACGCATCGAAGGCGGGGAGCGGCGGCGCCCGGTATCCGCGGATGGCTTCGAGGTGGCGGACGACCTGGACGGCGAGCGCCCCGGCGGTGACGGCGGCGGCGAGGGTCAGGTCCCTCGCCACCTATTCGTCCCAGAGTTCCAGCGGCAATCCGAGGAGGGGGAAGCGTGCCTTCAGCGCGGCCACGTGCGTGGCGTATTCCTTCAGGGGGATCTCGCCCTGCACCTGACGCTCACGCAGCCGGCGCACCTCGGCCACGTAGACGTCGTTGAGGCGCTCGCGCAGGGTGGCCGGGGTGTCGAGGGGACCGCCCGCCACCCCGTGGCGGCCCAGCTCCTCGCGCACGGACGAGCGCAGGGCGATGGCGATCACCAGCGCTCCTCGACCTCGCCCGCGCGCAGGTTGGCTTCGCGGGCCAGGACGAAGAGCAGGTCGGAGAGGCGGTTCAGGTACGCGACCACGAGAGGGTCCACCTTCTCGCGCCGCGCGAGGGAGACGGTCGTGCGCTCCGCCCGCCGGCAGACCGTCCGGCCGAGATGGAGGAAGGCGGCCACGGGGGCGCCGCCGGGGAGCAGGAACGCGGTCAGCGGCGGCATCGCGGCCTGCCGCGCGTCGATCGCGCGCTCCAGCGCCTCGACCTGCGCGGCCGCGACCGCGGCCTTTTGCTTGCGGGACCCGATCTGGGCCTGGGGATCGGCGAGCTGGGCCCCGAGCGCGAAGAGGTCCTTCTGGATGTCGTGCAGCAAGGTCCGCACGGCCGGGTCGGCGCTGTGCGCACGCGCCAGGCCGAGCACCGCGTTCAGCTCGTCCACCTCGCCGTAGGCGGTCACGCGCGCGTCGTCCTTCGGCACGCGCGAGCCGTCGATGAGGCCCGTCTCCCCGGCGTCGCCGGCCTTGGTATAGATCTTCACGCGGGCAGGAGTGTGCCCCAAGCGGCGGCGGGCGACAACGGGAGGTGTGACGGCGCCGTCAGCCCGCGACCGGAAGCGTCACGACGGTGGCGGGCGTCCCCGCCACCTCGACGACGGTGCCCGCCTCGGCGCGAGACCGATGAACGAAGGCCATGGCAATGGGGCCGAGGCGCGGGGAGACTCCGGACGTCGTCACCACCCCGACGTCCTTCCCCTCCGCGCGGACGACCGCGCCCCTTTCCACGGGCGCCTGCAGCCGCAGGCCGCGCAGCATCTTGTTCACATGGGCGCCGCGGGCTTCGAGACGGGCGACGACCTCCTGCCCGACGTAGCAGCCCTTGCTGGAGGAGTGGTACTCGCCGACCAGGCCCGTCTCGTGCAGCAGGTTCTCCTCCGTCACGTCGGGGCCGTACCAGGGCCGGCCGTCCTCGACGCGCAGAAGGTCGAGAGTCGGCTCTCCGATCGGGACCGCGCCCGCCGCGCGCAGCGCATCGCGGACACTCGCCACTTGATCGGGGGCCGCGTGAAGGACCCAGCCCCGGGCGGGCAAGTCGGACGCGCGGGCGATCCGCACGGGCGCGCTGGAGATCGTCGCGGCGACGTGCTCCTCGCGGCCCATATCCGCCTTCACGTCGGCCCCGGCCCGGCGAAGGGTCTCCACGGCGTCTGGTCCGAGCACCCCGAGCACGGCCACCGGCGGCCGCGCGAATCGCACCGGAGCCGCCACCTTGTAGTGGACGAGCAGCGCCTCGATGACGTCGAGCCGATCCGCCGGCATCTCCAGCAGCACGGCGTCGTCCGTGACCAGCGCGCGCAGGAGCACGAGGAGCCGGCCCTTCACGTCCATGACGGCCGCCAGCGTCCCCTGCCCGGACCGCCGCGACAGGAGATCGTTGCTGACGATGTTGTGGAGGAACTTGATTCGCTGGGGTCCGGTCACCGCAAGCAGACGGCGGTCCGGGAGGTCGACCAGCGCCGACCCCTCACGCGCGGCACTGTACTCGCGCGCGGCCACGTCCGCCCGTGCGGCCTCCGCCGTCAACCCTTCTCGGGGTCCAGCGTGGACAGCAGGTTGGCCAGGTCGTCGGCGTGCTCTTCCTCTTTGGCGAGGATGCCCTCGATCATGCGCCGCGTAGTCGGGTCCTTGTCTCCGAAGTAGCGGACCATCTCCGCGTACGAATCGATGGCGATGCGCTCCGCGACCAGGTTCTCCTTGATCATCTCGACGAGGGTCCCCCCCTCCTTGTACTCGGAATGGCTGCGGGTGGTGAGGCCCTCGGGGTTCAGGTTCGGCTTGCCCCCGAGCTGGACGATGCGATCGGCGATCTGGTCGGCGTGACCCTGCTCCTCGTTCGCGTGCTCGAGGAACTCGGCCGCGACGGCCTGGGAGTGGATCCCCTTCGCCATGAAGTGGTGGAGCTTGTAGCGCAGCACGCACACGATCTCGGTGGCCAGCCCTTCGTTGAGCAGCCGGATCACCGTCTCCCGGTCCGCCCGGTAGCCCTCGGTCACGGCTCCGTTCGCGATGTGCTGGCGCGCGCGCTCGCGGAGCGTCTTGATGTCGGTGAGGAAGTCCTCGGCCATGGGGGTCGCCTCCTGTCCGAGTGTACCCCCCCGTTTCCGTCAGCGGGATACCGTCACCGTGAACGGCTCGAACCGGTCGCGCGTGCGCATGAGCAGCGCCCCGTCCTCCGTCCGCCGCCAGCCCGCGCGCGCGGTCGCCCAGGCCGCCTCGTCGAGGCGGGGCAGCGATTCGGATCCCACCGTGACCGCCTGCGGCTCGACCAGCCCGCGCACCTCCACCTCGAGGTCGCGCGCCGCCGGCCGGAAGGTGCCTTCCGGGGCCGCGGCCTGGAGCGTCCAGCGTCCGCCTTCCGCGCGCGCGGTGAAGCGGCGGCGCATCGACGCCCCGCGCTGGTGAGCCAGGGTGTGCCCGTCGTCCTCGTACTGCGTGCCCTCGGCGGCGTCGGCGGCGGAGACGAGCAGGCGAAGGGTCTGGCCCGCCATCTCGCCCGTGTTCTGGACCACGGGCTGGCGGAACACGATGGCCCCTCCCCGGACGAAGATGGGGATCGTGTCCAGGGTCAGGGGCACGCCGATCGCGCGGCCGCCTTCGAAGCGGCGCGTGCCCGCGTACTCGTACCAGGTGCCCTTCGGCAGGTAGACCTCCCGCTCCGTCATCCCCTCGCGCAGGACAGGGGCGACCAGGAGGTCGCGGCCGAACAGGAACTCGTCCTGGCGCTGGTAGGTGGCGGGATCGTCCGGATACTCGAGGACGAGCGGACGCAGCGCGGGCAGGCCCGTGCGGCTGGCCTCCTCCATCACGGTGTAGATCTCGGGCAGGAGCTGGTAGCGCATCTCGATGGCGCGGCGGTTGATGTCCTCGAACCGTGGCCCGTACGACCAGGGCTCCTGGTCGGGCGTGCCGAAGGTCGTGTGCGCGCGCATGAACGGGTAGAAGACGCCGGTCTGCAGCCAGCGCGTGAAGAGCTCGGCGGACGGGACCTCCGCGAAGCCGCCGATGTCGGCCCCGATGAACGAGAAGCCGGAGAGGCCCATGTTCGCGAACATCGGGATGCTCGCGCGCAGGGCGAACCAGTCGGAGACGTTGTCGCCGGGCCAGACCGCGGACCAGCGCTGGCCCCCGGCGTAGGTCGCCCGCGTGAGCACGAAGGGCCGCTCGTCGGGACGGAGGCGGGAGAGACCCTCGAAGGTGGCGCGGGAGTTCAGCATGCCGTAGACGTTGTGGATCTCGCGCTCGTCGGTGGCCTGGCCCTCGCCGTCGTGGCGCACGTCGAGGTCCATGGTGTGGCTGGGCTCGACGAACACGGCCGGCTCGTTCATGTCGTTCCAGATCCCCGCCACCCCGACGTCCACGTACGGTCCCTTGAGCTGGTCGCCCCACCAGGCGCGGGCGGAGGGCTTGGTGAAGTCAGGGAAGACGCTGAGCCCCGGACTGCGCTCCCCTTGCGAGGGCCAGACCGGCGCCTTGTACACGGAGCCGTCGGGCTTCTTGACGAACGCGTCCGCGGCCAGGCCGCTCTCGTACAGCGGCCAGCCCGGCTGCGCCTTGGGATGGGGATCGACGATGGGGACGACGCGGAAGCCCTGGCCGCGGAGGTCGCGCACGAGGCGCGCGGGATCGGGGAACCGCTCGTGGTTCCAGGTGAACGGGTTGTAGCCGTCCTCGTAATGGATGTCGAGCCAGAGGACGTCCGCGGGCACGCGCCTGAGCCGGAAGGTGTCGGCCAGGTTCCGGACGCGCGCTTCCGGGAAGTAGCTGTAGCGCGATTGCTGGTAGCCGAGCGCCCACATGGGAGGCAACGGAGTGCGGCCGGTGAGCTCGGTGTAGCGCTGGACGACCTCCCTGGGCGTGGGTCCGTCGATGAAGTAGTAGTCGAGCGCGCCGTCCACGGCCCCGAAGGCGAGCAGGCCCGGATCCGTGCGCCCGATGTCGAACGAGGTGCGGAACGTGTTGTCGAGGAAGATGCCGTGGGCGCGCCCCTGGCGCAGCACGATGTAGAAGGGCACGGAGACGTAGAGGGGGTCCGTGTCGTCGCCGTAGGCGTAGGTGTCCGAGTTCCACATCGCGTAGGCGTAGCCGCCGCGATAGCGCCCGCGCTTGTCCAGCTCTCCCGTCTTCTCGCCGAGGCCGTAGACGTGCTCGTCGTCGCGCAGCCTCTTCCAGACGCGCGTGGTGCGGCCGGTGAAGGCCATGCCGCGCCCGGGATCGTCCTCGTCGAGGGAGGTGCCGTCCGCGGAGGCGAAGGCGACGCGGAAGGGCGCGTGGGTGAGGGTGACGCGGAGGGCAGTGGTGCGGAGGACGGACGAGGCCGCCCCCACCTCGACCTGGGCCGCGGGATCGCCGGTCGGCGGGGTGAGGATCGCGTACGAGTGGTCGCGTCCCAGCGAAGGACCCGGCACGAATCGCACGCGCACGATCTGGGGCGTGAGCGCGGACACCGCGACCGTGCCCTGGGGATTCTGGAAGACGAGAGAGGCGCGCTCGCGGCGCGGGGCCGGCATCGTCCCCAGGGAGGCCCACTCGGCGGCGGCCCGCGCCGCGGGCAGCAGCAGGACGAGCGCGCAGCCGAGGGCCAGGTTGCGGCGGCGGAAATGAATCACGACGACCTCCCTGGCGTGCGAGCCCCCGCCGGTTTCCACGGAGCTTATCCCACTCGTGACGGGAGCGCGGCCACGCCTTATAGTGGACCGGAGGGAGGCGCGCTTGGCTGACCGCCGCATCATCGTCCGCAACAACGGGCCCATCCGCATCGAGGGCGACGACATCGTCCTGACCGACCAGGACGGGAACGCCTTCGGCCTCGCCGGCCGCACGGTCATCTCGCTCTGCCGCTGCGGCCATTCCGCGAACAAGCCATTCTGCGACGGCACGCACAACAAGGTCGGGTTCGACTCGCAGTGCCCGGCCCGCGACCTGCCGCCGCCTCCTCCGCCCAAGACGCCTTGACCGCCGGCGTCAACCCGCGGCTGAGCGGGATCCTGCTCCATCCCACCTCGCTGCCCGGCCGCTACGGCATCGGCGAGCTGGGCCACGAGACGATGCGGCTGCTCGACTTCCTGGCGGGGGCGGAGCAGCGCCTCTGGCAGGTCCTGCCCCTCGGCCCCACCGGGTATGGCGACTCGCCGTATCAATGCTTCTCCGCCTTCGCCGGCAACCCGCTCCTCGTCAGCCTGGACCTCCTCGTCGAGCAGGGGCTGCTGACCGCGGACGACGTGAAGGGAGCCTCGTTCCCCGAGACCGAAGTGGACTACGGCGCCGTGATCGCCTTCAAGCAGCCGCGGCTGCGGACGGCCTACGAGCGCGCGCGCAAGAAGCCGGACGTCATGGAGCGCTTCGAGGCGTTCTGCCGGGAGCAGGCGGCCTGGCTCGACGACTACGCCCTGTTCATGGCGGTCAAGGAGGCCCACGGCAACGTGGCCTGGACGGACTGGGAGGCGGACATCCGCTCGCGCAAGTCGCGCGCGCTTCAGCGCTGGAGGAAGGAGAAGGCGGACGCGGTCCGCGCGCGCCAGTTCGACCAGTACCTCTTCTTCTCGCAGTGGGCGGCCGTGAAGAAGGCGGCCCGCGATCGCGACATCCAGATCATGGGCGACATCCCGATCTTCGTCGCCCACGACAGCGCGGACGTGTGGGCGCACCCCGACCTCTTCCGATTGAAGAAGGACGGCACGCCCGAAGTGGTGGCGGGCGTGCCTCCCGACTACTTCAGCGCGACCGGCCAGCTCTGGGGCAATCCCATCTACCGCTGGGACGAGATGGCGGCCCGGGGCTTCAGCTGGTGGGTCGACCGCTTCCGCGCCACCTTCGAGATGATGGACCGCGTGCGCCTCGATCACTTCCGCGGCTTCGAGGCCTACTGGGAGATCCCGGCCGGCGAGAAGACGGCCGTGAACGGGAAGTGGGTGAAGGGGCCGGGCGCCGCCCTCTTCGAGGCCCTGCGCGAGGGCCTGGGCCACCTGCCCATCGTCGCGGAGAACCTGGGCGTGATCACGCCCGAGGTGGAGATGCTGCGCGAGCACTTCGGCTTCCCGGGCATGGCCATCCTGCAGTTCGCCTGGGGAAGCGATCCGCAGGGCTCGACCTTCATCCCCCACAACTATCCGCGCAAGCTCGTGGTCTACACGGGCACTCACGACAACGACACCACGGTGGGCTGGTGGACCTCCGGCGTGGGCGATTCGACGCGCACCCTGGCCGACGTCGAGCGCGAGCGGGACTTCGCCCGCCGCTACATGAACACCGACGGCAAGGAGATCCACTGGGACTTCATCCGCACGATCCTGGCGTCGGTGGCCGAGCTGGCCATCTCGCCGATGCAGGACGTGCTGGGCAAGGGGAGCCAGGCGCGCATGAACCTGCCCGGCCGGCCCGGAGGCAACTGGCGCTGGCGCTACGCGGCGGGCGACCTCACGGAGACGGCGAAGCACCGGCTCCTGCTGTACACGCAGACCTACGGCCGCGGCCGTCCGTTCGGGGCCGCGCCCCAGTAAGCGCGTGATCCCCTGCGCGAAGCGCTGATCTCGCTCGAGCCCGGGCTCGCCCCCCTGCTGGTGGTCACCGCGGTGGCCTTGGCGCTGTTATCCAAGCTCGTACGCGTCGGCGGCCGTCCGAAGCACATCCGCACGGTTCGGATCGTCGAGCGCGGCCTGGGCCGCGCGCTCGGACGATGGGGATGGGCCCTGGCCGT
>WNFC01005339.1_pt1 | contig 14095 bp, 10 predicted proteins | sample 5400541 | NCBI WGS metagenome assembly WNFC01 (sample SAMN13153342, study PRJNA577476) | soil metagenome | isolation source: 120 cm saprolite under Douglas fir tree site 2 hole 2 replicate 1 | place: USA:California | collected 2015-04-18
AGACAGTTGCAAATCTGTCGGCTTTTGTCCCAAAATCCCATGGCGGTCGGTCCTCTGCTGGATGGCTGAACTCTGGCTGGAATTCAATCCTTCAGCGTACCTGACCGACACCCAACTGTCCCGCCTTAAGCGGATACCCCGGAGTTTCACCGGCGCCATGATCGTGGTGAACGATAGCGGCATCTACATCAGCAATGGGAAGGGCGCCATGATCACGATGATTGGTCCCACCATCGATTTCAATACCGGTGCGTTAACGATTCTGAAATAGGAGCGGCAGATGCCCGGATTTTTGCTGCACGTGAACGCCGTACTGACCTGCACGCATGGTGCGCCCGCAACCATTCCGCCCATGCAACCACGCGTGCTGGTGAGTGGTCAACCTGTGGCGCCCTTTGCCAGTGTGATCACTGTCGCCGGGTGTCCGTTTCAAATCCCTACGCCCGTCGGACCCAAACCGCAGCCATGCGTCACGGTGAAATGGACCATGCCTGCGGCGCGCGTGCTGGTGGCCGGCCAGCCGGCAGCGCTCGTACCCGCACCAGGGCCGGGGCCGGGCATCTGCCAGAGTCCAGAGCAGATTCCTCAGGGACCACCGCTCGTCAGCACGGTGCAGACGCGGGTGATCGCGAGTTAGGAGCATGCCACATGGACATTGATTTTCCGTTGCACTTTGATGCCCGGGGTCACACCGCGAGTACGGACGAGAGTGACCACATCCGCGATATGCTTGAGCAGTTGATTTTTACCTCGCCGGGAGAGCGTGTGAATCGTCCGGATTTTGGGAGTGGCATCCTGCAGCTCCTGTTTGCTCCAAACAGCCCGGAACTGAGCGCGACGGTGCAATTCACCTTGCAAGCCGCCATTCAGCGCTGGCTCGGCGATGTCATCGAGGTGAGGAATCTCACCGCCACGGCGATCGATGCAACGCTTACTATTGATCTACAGTACATGATACGCCGTACGCAACAGGCACAGTCGGCCACGTTCACCAGGAATGTCTAAAGCGGAGGAACCATGAACCTATGCTGTCAGCAAGAGGAACGGCGGGATGTGGTTCGGCAGCGGCAAGGATGGAACGGCCTGGACTATGTGGAAGTCAGTGAGGATCAGCGCACCCTCTATGCCTACTTCCTGGGAAAACTTCCGCCGGAATTGAGCCAGGAGCAGCCGGGCCTCGCGCGCTACCTTCGCCTCGAGGGCGGCAGGCGCAGCACCGACATTGGCATCACCAAAGTGGAGCCAGTGGCGGACCCGGACCCGGAAGTGGACGACTTCCTGGTGATCGGCCTGGACAGATTCGGCGACTTCTCTACTTACACACTCCGCCTGGTGGGCGTCGCCAACGTTGACCCGCGCTACGATCACGCTGAGTTCTCCTTCAAAGTGAACTGCCCGTCAGACCTGGACTGCGCGCCAGCATGTACCTGCGACCCTATCGTACCCGCCGAGCCGGAGATCAACTACCTGGCGAAGGATTACGCAAGTTTTCGCCAGTTGCTCTTCGATCGACTGGCATTGCTGATGCCGAATTGGCAGGAACGTCACGCCCCCGATCTGGGAGTCGCGTTGGTTGAACTCCTGGCCTATACGGGTGATTACCTGAGCTACTATCAGGACGCCGTCGCCACGGAGGCGTATCTGGACACGGCCCGACAGCGCATTTCGGTCCGTCGGCACGTCCGTTTGGTGGACTACTTGCTGCACGAGGGCTGCAATGCCCGGACGTGGGTTTACCTGGAAGTCAGTAGCGATATGCATCTCGATCCAACGGACGTGAGTTTTATCACCGGGCTGAACGACATGCTCACCGCACGGCAGACGATCTTGACGTGGGAGGACCTGCGCGGCGTGCCACGGCAGACCTACGAAGTGTTTGAGCCTTGCGTCGCAGACCGCACGACGACTATCCAACTTCTGACGGCTCACAATGAGATCCATTTCTACACGTTCGGAGACAAGGAGTGCTGTCTGGAGCGCGGCAGCACGGCGGTGGCCTTGGTGGACTCCGCGTTGCACTTGCAGCCCGGTGACATCCTGCTTTTTGAGGAAGTGCGGGGCGCGGTCACCGGACTCGCGGCTGACGCCGATCCAACGCGACGGCATGCCGTGCGACTCACCTCCGTCACCGCGAAAACGGATCCGATCATCCTCCAGCCCGACGGCAGCCCCACGCCATACGTCGACATCACCTGGGCGGTGGCGGACGCACTCCCATTCCCGCTGTGCATCTCGGCGATCGGGGCGGCACCGGACTGCCGCTACCTCGACAACATCAGTGTGGCACGCGGCAACATGATCCTGGTGGATCATGGCCAAACGCAACCACCGGAAGACCTGGGACACGTGCCGACTCTTGGCACGCAGGCAACCTGTGAATGCGCGGACCATCCGAGCCTGATGCAATACATCCCCGGCAGATTCTGTCCGTCCCTGTCAAAGACCCCCCTCACTTACCGTGCCTCGTTGCCAACGGGGGCCACACCGGCCGCGGGCTTCTTATGGCAGGACGTCCGGACCGCGTTGCCGCAAGTCGGTCTCACCACCCAGCCAGTGGAAGCGTGGACGCCTCGCCTGGACCTTGTCGACAGCCGTCCAATCGACCGTCACTTCGTCGTGGAAGTCGACAATGACGGACTGGCCCATGTGCGTTTCGGTGATGGAGAACTCGGCTATCAGCCACCAGCCGGCCTGCGGTTCACTGCCACGTATCGTATCGGCAACGGGTCGGCGGGCAATGTCGGCGCTGAATCGATTTCGCGCCTGGTGTTAGGCAAGACAACCGTGAGCGGGGTGTCGGTTAGCGTGCGCAATCCGCTGCCCGCTGTCGGTGGCACCGAACCGGAGCCCCTGGCGGAAGCCAAGCTCTTCGCGCCGCACCAGTTTCGGAAGCGCCTGGAACGGGCTATCGTCGCCGACGACTACAGCGAGATCGCAGAGCGAGATCCAAAGATTCAACGTGCGTCCGCTGCGCTGACGTGGACCGGCAGTTGGTATGAAGCTGACGTTGCGCTCGATCCGCTTGGCAGTGAAGCCGATGATGCCGCCCTACTGGCGGAAATGAGTACGCGTCTTGAGCCATACCGTCGCATGGGCCACGACCTGTCAGTACGACCGGCCGTATACGTCCCCATCGATCTCCGGCTTGATGTATGCGTCCTGCCGCACTATCGCCGGGCCGACGTCAAGCGTGCATTGCTCGACGTCTTCAGCAACCGTGTACTGCCAAAGGGCCGACTCGGCTTCTTCCATCCCAACAACCTGACTTTTGGTGAGGGGATCTTCCTGAGTAAAATCGTCGCGCTGGCACAAGCCGTCCCGGGCGTAGAGTGCACGCAGGTGACGCGATTGCAGCGTCTGTTCGAGCCGCCAAACCATGAGATCGAAAACGGCGTGCTGCCACTCCGGTCATGGGAAATTGCGCAGCTCGACAACGATCCCAATTATCCCGAGCACGGCAAGCTTGACATTCAAGTTCGCGGGGGACGTTGACATGATCAGGAAGCAATGCGGTTGCACCTCGACCTCGTGTGGTTGTTGTGAAGGCATCCAGCAACTGACGCCGGTGCGTATCTATAACCGCCCCGGCCTCACCACGATTCAGGAGCGCGTTGGTACGCACGGCGAGTTCCTTGAAACGATGAAGGCGCGCCTGGCGACCATGCGCGTGGACGCGCCGGGTGCCGATGGGCAAACGCTCGAAACCTTTCAACCTTTGCAGGGCCTGACGACACGCAACTCGACGGACCCGGCCATTGCCCTCCTTGATGGCTGGGCCATAGTGGCCGATGTCCTCACGTTCTATCAGGAGCGTATGGCCAATGAAGGGTATCTGCGTACCGCTACTGAACGCTGTTCGCTTGTGGAGCTTTCCCGGCTGGTCGGATATACCCCGCGGCCTGGCGTGGCCGCAACGGTCTTTTTCGCGTATACGATGGAAGACAAACAAGTCGACCCGGTGGAGATCCCCACTGGCTCACGCGCGCAAAGCATCCCCGGCCCAGGAGAACTGCCACAGTCGTTCGAGACCAGCGAAAGCCTGGATTGCCCGTGCTGCCTGGAATAATCTACCGGTGCGGCTGACAAAGCCGCAAAAGATTACCCTGGAGAACGCGCTATCGATCACCACGATCTACGTTGCCGGAATCAATGTCAACCTCAAGACCGGAGACCTGTTGCTGTTGACGTTCGGAGACAACGGTCCTCCCGCAGTCGTCCGCACCGTGGCAAGCACCGAAGGCCAGTTCCCTGCCAATCGGACCGCGGTCCATCTTCAGCCTGTGCCGCTGCTTGTGCAGACGTTGCTCCCGGCACTCGTCACCTTTCTGACTGAGGCGCAGAAAAAGCTCACGGCCGCATCGCCCGGCGCGGCACGTCGCATGGTAGCGCGGGCCGATACGCTGGTCACGGAAGTGTATCTGGGCCTGCCGGCCACGCCGGCTACGTGGCCGGAAGCCTTGACCTCAAGTGCTGACGGAGACCCGGGACCGGAGATCAACACCTTGTGGACCGCCTTCGCGGCACGCGTGGACAGTGTCGTGCAGAATCCTCCCGTGCCTGGCGCTGGCAATGTGCTGACCGACCCCGCGACATTTACTCCAGCGTTGCTGAAGCCACCGATTGCCCAGGCCGCCAACAGCCTGCAGCTCCGCCGTAATTTGCGTACCTCATTTGCGCCTGGCCAGGATGCCAATCCTCAATTACTGGTCAGTTTCGCACCGCAATTGCAAGAGACTTTCTACACGGCCTGGTCGAGCGCCAATGTAAACGCCGCGACGCCCGCTCTGATGGGCGTCTATGCATTGCGCGCGAGTGCATCGCTGTTTGGCGCCTCGGTGCCAAGAATGGCGACGTACAACGCGAACTCGCAACTCAACACGCCTGACCAGTGGCAGGAATGGACCCTCAGTGCGGACGAGTCAACCTCTTCGCTCTTTTTAGACCAGGTCAACGAATCGATCCTGCCTGTCACGTTCGTCATGATCCAAAATCCGCGTGCCACTGGCCCGCGACGGATCGTGCGCCAGGTTGCCGGGGCGCAGACAACCGCCCGCACCGCGTACGGCATCAGCGGCAAGTCCACCTTGCTGACGCTGCATCAGGCCTGGTTGGACGATGACGATCGGTCGATGGCGACCCTCCGTGCCACCTTTGTGTATGGGCAAAGCGAGCCACTCACTTTGAGTGAGGAGCCGATTAGCACCATCATGGATGGTCAAGAAATCGAACTCGCCGGGTTGTTTAATGAGTTGACCGCTGGCCGCTGGATCATCCTGTCTGGCGAGCGCGCCGACATCCCCGGTGTTACCGGTGTCAAGGTCAGCGAGCTGATGATGGTCTCCGGCTTGCACCACGATTATGATCCGCAACTGCCAGGCGACAAAACGCATACGACGCTCCTCCTGGCTACTCCCATGGCCTACAAGTACAAGCGGGACACGCTAGCAATCTACGCCAACGTCGTGAAAGCCACCCACGGCGAAACCAGAAAGGAAACGCTCGGAAACGGCGACGGCAGCCAGGCACTGCAAACGTTCGACCTCAAACAGCCGCCTCTCACCTTTGTGCCCGCGCCCACGCCAGCCGGCGTGGAAAGCACGCTACAAGTCTACGTGAATGACGTGGCATGGCACGAGGTCGATACGCTTGCAGGCCTTGGTCCCAAGGACAGAAATTTCGTCACCAAGACAAGTGATGACGCTCGCACCAGTGTTATCTTCGGGAACGGCGTGTCGGGCTCCCGCTTGCCTACGGGCCTGGTCAACGTACAGGCCACCTATCGCCAGGGTATCGGCAAGCCCGGGAACGTCCTGGCTGAGCAAATCAGTTTGCTCCAGTCGCGCCCTCTGGGGGTGCAAAGCGTAATCAATCCGCTGCGCGCTTCGGGCGGTGCCGATGCGGAGCCCCGTGATGTGCTACGAGAGAACGTTCCCCTCGCTGTCATGGCGCTAGACCGGCTGGTATCTCTCCAGGACTACGCTGATTTTACACGCACATTCGCGGGGATCGCTAAAGCCGACGTGCGCTCCTTCAGTGATGGCCGCCGCGAACTCATGCACATTACCATCGCCGGCGCTGATGATATCCCCATTGATCCTACGTCAGACCTGTACCGCAACTTACTCGCGGCTTTGCGTCGATACGGTGACCCCGGCTTACCGATTCGTGCAGACCGGCGCGAACTCGTCATGCTCGTGCTGAGCGCCAAAATCCGACTGGCGGCCGACTATCAATGGGAACCGGTCGTACAACAGGTCCGCGACTCGTTGTTAGGCGCTTTCGGTTTTCAGCGCCGTGCACTCGGCCAACCGGCGCTGCTGTGCGAAGTTATCAGCGTGATTCAGGCCGTGCCGGGGGTTGCCTACGTTGATGTGGACAGCTTCGGCGGGGTACCCGAGCGCACCGCTGAAGCGGACGGCACGCGGCGACTCCTGACGCTCGACGAGATCTCGCAGACAGTACATGCAATCGTGGAGCCTGGCAGCACGCAGAAGCTGTCGCAGACATCTGGTCCAGCGCAAGCAGTCAGCGTCAATGTGGCTGGTTTCGCGCAGGGGGCGATTCATCCAGCACAGTTGGCGATCTTGACTCCCACGGTACCAGCGACGCTTGTGCTCAATCAGATCAAATGAATCCGACGAGGTGCCTCTTATGACCACCATCACCGCGGATCCCCGCGTGGACCGACTCTACCAGAACCTGCCAGCCATCTACCGTATCCGCGATGCCGAACGCGGCTACCCGCTGCAGGCCCTGTTACGTGTGATCGCCGAGCAGGTGCATGTTGTCGAAGACTCCATGGCCCAGCGCTACGAAAACTGGTTCATCGAAACCGCGGACGAATGGGCCGTCTTGTATATCGCAGAGCTGATCGGCTATCGCCCTGTGCTTGAAGCCGGTGCGGCCTCTGATGGCACAACCAGCGAAGGCCGCGCGTTGAACCGCTACTTAATTCCCCGGCGAGAAGTCGCTAACACCATTCGTTACCGGCGCCGTAAAGGGACGCTCGCGCTGCTTGAGCAATTGGCGAACGATGTGGCGGGGTGGCCGGCGCGTGCCGTGGAGTTCTATCGACTGCTCGGCTGGAATCAGCATGTGAACCATCTTCATCTCGACCGGGCTCGCACCGTTGATCTACGCCAGATGGACAATCTGGACTGCATCGATGGCCCATTCGATCCAGTCTCACATACGGTGGACGTGCGTCGCATCAACTCCCATCGGACCGTCGGGCGTTACAATATCCCATCCGTAGGGCTCTTCGTCTGGCGACTGAAGCCTTATTCCATTACCCATGCTCCGGCGTACTGTGCCGAGGATGTGAGTCCGCATTGCTTCACGTTCAGTATTCTCGGGCAGGACATGCCGCTCTTTGGGCGCCCCATGCCTGAAGGCTCACCTACCGACATCGCGGGAGAATTGAACGTTCCGGCACCCATTCGCCGCCTGGTTTTCGAAAACCATAAGGACCTCTTCTACGGTGCCGACAAGAGCCTGGCAATTTGGGCTGACGGTTGGGCCGGTTTTGATCCCGACCAACCGCTTCCGTCCTCGGCTATCATTCCCGCCGATTTATCAGAATGGCAGTACGTGCCGACCGCACGCCATATTGCCGTCGACCCAACTCTTGGTCGGTTCGTCTTTCCACCCAGCCAGATGCCGCAGAGGAGCGTGCGTGTCTCGTATCACTATGGCTTTAGCGCGGACATCGGCGGAGGCGAATACCCACGCGTTCTTCTCGATCCGCTGGCGCGTCAGGTGCGTCTCCCCGACCCACAGAATGCCGGCGAGGAGATCGTGGAGACCGTGGAACCCACGTATTATCGCGTCGGCAGGGGACAGCAGTTGCAGCGCATCGGAGAAGCGCTGGCGCAGTGGGTCAGGGATAGTCCGTGGGATGCCGTCATCGAACTCACCGACAGTGGCGTCTTCGTCGAACCCATACAAATAGACGTGCCGGCAGAGCATTCCCTCGAACTGCGTGCCGCAAATGGCACCCGTCCAGTGATTCGTCTGCTCGACTGGCAGACCGACTTGCCGAACTCTCTCACAGTCCATATGGGGCAGGGAAGCCGTTTCGCGATGGACGGTCTCATGGTGACCGGGCGGGCGGTGCATGTTGCCGGACCCGAGCGCGAGAATCCGGGGGATCCCCGTGCGCCCGTTTGCGCCTCCGAGGTACTCATCCGCCACTGCACTTTGGTGCCCGGCTGGGGAATCGACTGCGACTGCGAGCCCGATCGCCCCGCCGAGCCGAGCCTGGAGTTGTTCGGGGTGCGTGCGAACGTCCGCATCGAACAGAGCATCATTGGCTCAATCCAGGTCCACGAAGACGAGGTGAAGCTAGACCCAATTCCAATACGGATCACGGATAGCATCATCGACTCGACAGACCCGAAAAAAGAGGCGCTCGGCGGCCTGCTCAATCGTGCCGCGCACGCGGTGCTCACGATTCTTCGCTGTACGGTCTTCGGTATCATCGAGGTGCACGCCATCGAACTGGCGGAAAACTGCATCTTCAACGATTGCGTCCACGTCGCGCGCCGCCAGTTAGGCTGCATGCGCTTCTGCTATGTCCCCAGCGGCTGCCGCACACCACGCCGTCACGCGTGCCAACCGGATCTGGTGATGCAGGCGGTGCAAGACAAGATTGCCGATAAAACTCTGCAAGCGGCGGCGATCGCCTGCGAGCAGATCCGCGTCCGGCCGCAGTTTACGAGTATCCGCTATGGTAAACCGGGCTTTGCGCAACTGGCGCTTACATGTGCGGATGAAATCAGGCGGGGCGCGGATGACGAATCCGAGATAGGAGTCTTCCACGATCTCTTTCAGCCGCAGCGCGAAGCGAATCTTCGCGTGCGTCTGGAAGAGTTCACACCTGCCGGGATGAACGTAGGCATTATGTACGGAAACTGACGACGGACTAGCGAATCGAGGGCGCAAGACTATGCAAGGTGATTTCACCCGCGATACATTTGATCCCCTCAAGCACTTCAGCCGCGTGCTTATGCAGCAGGGACGCGTCACCGTGGACGCCGATGCCAATGAGCAGGTCGCCATTCTGCTCCACTACATGCGGACGCTGGCGCGTGACCTGATTGGTCCTTATGCGGCGCCGAGGGAGGAAGGCGGCTTCGTGCTGACCCCATCCAACACAGGAGGTTTCCTTATCGGCCACGGCCGGTACTACGTCGATGGTATCCTGGTGGAGAACAACACCGATTGTCTCTACACGCACCAGCCGGATTATCCGTTGGCACCCGATGATGAACTCCAGAAAGCCATAGCGTCTCCTACCGGCCAGGTCTTCTGGCTGTACCTGGACGTGTGGGAGCGGCTCATATCGATGATCGAGGACCCATCCATCCGCGAAAAGGCCCTCGGGGGACCCGACACTGCGGTCCGCTCGAAAACAGTATGGCAGGTGAAAGGGCTTAAGGTCGACGGGCTGGCCCTGGCTCCTGGTGGAACGCCTGCACTGCCTGCGCTGCCACCGTGCGAGAGTCTCCTCAGCCAGCTGTCACCCATCAGTAAGGCGGGACTGGCCGCGCAGGTGGATCCCGGCAAACCCTCGGACGATCCCTGTGTTCTTGCTCCCAGCTCACAATACCGAGGTGCCGAGAACCAGCTCTATCGCGTTGAGATCCATCACGGTGGAAAGGTGGGGCAGGCCACGTTCAAATGGGCGCGCGACAATGGCAGCCGTGTCACGGCGTGGCTCGGTACGAGCGGCCATGATTTGCAGGTAGGTGATGCGCGAGGGTTCTCGGCCAGTAACTGGGTGGAGGTTTATGACGATGCCACCGAGCTGCAAGGCAAGCCCGGCGTTTTGGTGAAGCTCGATAAGGTGGAACCGGGAGTTCTGACCGTTGACCCGGCGTCTGTTACTGCTTCTACCAACCTGACCTGGAACATGGCCCTGATCAATCCGAAAGTCCGGCGCTGGGACCAGGTACAAGCCGGGGACACTCTGCTGGTGGAGGGTGCCGTTCCCGTGCGAGAAACGACGCCGTCTGCGCCCGTCTGGATTGATCTCGAAGATGGCGTGCAAATTCAGTTTTCCGCCGGCGGCGAGTATCGTACCGGTGATTACTGGCAGATCCCGGCTCGCGTAGCCACCGGGAACGTCGAATGGCCCACCGCACCGGCTAGCGGAGGAACTGCAACGGCGCTGGCGCTGCCACCGAGCGGGATCGAGCATCACTACGCTCCGCTCGGTTTCGTTGCCTGGTATGGACAGACGATGGAGTACAGGAGCTGCCGATGTACATTCGATCCAGGCAGCAGTTGCTTGCAACTGGGGAGCATTGCGGTAGGTGCGCACCTGCTTCGGCCCGGGGCCACGCTATTGCATGTGGAAGAAAATCCGGCTCCCGCGCTTGAGCCCGTGATCCATCAGCCACACTAACGAGCTGCGCTATGGCTCCTTCTCTGAAAGCCGTGTGGTCCTTCTGGACGAAGCCTTACAGGGCTGGACGCCAATCCAGCTGGGCGCATGATTGGTACCATTGGCTGGCGTGGGGACTTTCGGTCTACGCCGCCCGGCAGCACTATCCGGACACGTGCCTCGTTACGGATGACGAAGGAGCGCGGGTGCTAGTGGACCGCTTGCAGTTACCATTTGTTCATGTATCGACTGCCTTAAACACGTTAGCCGATGAAGAGCCTGCGTGGTGGGCGCTTGGCAAGATTGAGGCCTATCGCCTTCAGCAGGAGCCGTTCGTCCACATCGATACGGATGTGTTTCTGTGGAGGCCGTTGAGCCCTCACCTCGCTGCAGCGGACGTGTTTGCGCAAAACCCGGAGCCTATCTTTCCCGGTGCGTCGTGCTATCAACCGGAAGAGCTGGAGGGTTGTCTGCGTTATCCGGACGCCGGGTGGCTACCGACGGAATGGGAGTGGTACCGCCGCGCGGCGACCTCCTGGCGGGCCGAGTGCTGTGGAGTCTTCGGCGGCTGCCGGATAGATTTTATCCGGCACTATGCGGGGAACGCACTGCGCCTGGTGACCGACACGCACAATCGGACTGCTTTGCGAGCTTTTCCGCAGAAAGCTCGGCACATGATTCTCGTAGAGCAGTATCTCTTGTCGGCGTGTATCGAATATCATCGCAACCGGAAAAACTCTCCGTTCCACGGGGTCGAGGTGCGCTATGTTTTTGACACCATTACAGACGCATTTCAGCTCGAACGGGCTACCGAGGCTGGGTTCACGCACTTGGCCGCCGGAGCCAAGCAAAATCCCCGCCTCTGCCAACACCTAGAGATACGCGTCCAGCAGGAATTGCCAGGCTACTACGAGCGGTGTCGCCGGTTTGTGCTGCCGTACTGGTAGACCTACGGTATGTCTCGGCGCAACTTCCTTTTTGGCAAACACATACGGGTACGATGGTTGATGACTCACACGCCCGCTATCCGGTACGTGGATCGCTTACCGGAAACACCAGGCCACGCTGACGCCGACGATGTCTTCATGCGACTGCGGCTGGAGGAACTCCGTCGTGCCGACGCGGCGGGCCGGCGACTGGTCCACTCGGTATCCCTCGTAGAAGAGGGCCAGCCGGAATTGGCGGTAGCGGGCACCGAACTCGGCAAAGGCCGACCAGCGAGGCTCCGGCTTGAGGGTCACCGTGCCCATCCCGAGGTCGAATGTGTTGGCGTTGTAGAACGGGTACTTCCCTCCGGCCTCGGCAAAAAGTCGCCACTCACGGCTGAGGAGGTGGGAGAACGCCAGCCCCAGCTTCGTATAGACACTCTCCCAATGTTCCGTATAGCCTTGGGCTTGGATCATCCCGGGCCGGCTCGGGTCCGTCGTTGTGGCGTCGTGGATGTCACGCAGCCACCAGCGGTACCCGAGCCCTACGAACGGTTCAATCCGACCACTGGCGAGCGGGAACGCCCAGCCGACTCCCCCCTCTGCCCTTGTCCCAAAATAGCTCACATCGGTCTTGGCTGGCAGGGAAGTCTGCGTCTGGCCGTCGTAGTCCACGACACCGCCGAAGAGTTCACCTTTGCCGCGCAGGGTCAGGACCCCAGCATCCGTCTGGAAGAGATCGAGAGCCACAGCGGCCCCGGCCCCATACAGTAACCCCTTCTCTTGCAGTATCCGTCGCCCGCCGAAAAACTCCTCCCACGTGAAATACTGGAGCGACGGGTAGGCGTAGAACTCACGCACCCCCCCGAATTCCGCCGCGGTTGCTTCACTCCCAAGCATCATGAGAGCACTCATGACCACCAGCAACATCCGCGCTTTCATAGGTTCTCCCCTGGGGCTCCCTCGCTGACTGCCACCGCCGTTTCCCCAGCATGCTCCACGCCTCACTTTTTTGTCAAGGATATTTCCCCCCGTAACCGGAAGATTGCGAGTGTCGCCCGCAACTGCTCGGCCAACACATGGAACGTACCGGTGACGACTTGAGTCTCAACCTCCTCCTGGAGGCTCGCTGAGCCTGCTCGACAACCGGTTTTCTGTTCATATGTGGAGTCTATGAATATGCAGATTCCACACCACTAAGTATTTGAAATGAAAAGATTTGAGAGGTCAATTACTCAGCATATTTCAATCCCATTAGCGATTGGAAAATTGGGTGAATTCCCTCATAAATGGGGTTTTTGGACTCGGATTTGAGCTCAAATTGATACTTGGCCCCCTTTGACGATGCTGAAGGCAGCCGAGAATATGCGGGGTAAATCAGCCCTGTTGTATAGAGTTACCAGGCCTCTTGGCCATAGACTCCACATATTCCTGAACTCCGCATATGAACAGAAATTAACGCGATGCAGTTCTGTCCGGTATCAGAGCCCCTTATGATCTTATGACCCACGGGTACCCCCTGCCCAGATGTCCCGCACCCACCAGTATGCCAGAGCACTGATTTGCAGTCGGACTTACCCTGAAGTCCCGGTCTGCTTGAGGTAGCGGTAGAAGGTCGTTTTACCAATACCTAACAGGGTGCAGATCTCTTTCACAGAAGGCTCCTTGGCGTTGTAAAGCGCACGGGCAAGTGTTGCTTGCTTGGTATCCAGTGCTTTGGGACGGCCGCCGAGCCTGCCACGCGCCCGAGCGGCCGCTAAGCCGGCAAGCGTCCGTTCGCGGATGAGGTCGCGCTCAAATTCCGCCAGGGCCGCAAAGAGATGAAACACCAATTTGCCTGTCCCAGAGGTCGTATCGATCTTTTCCTGAAGACTTTTGAAATGAATGCCATGGTGCTGAAGGTCGTTGACTATCGTCACCAGATGCGCCAAGGAACGGCCAAGTCGATCGAGTTTCCACACGACCAAGGTATCGCCAGCACGTAAGACCTCAAGCGCTGTACCCAAACCTGGGCGTTCAGTCTGCTTACCACTTACCGTATCGGTATAGATTCTCTCGCACCCCGCGCGCTGGAGCGCATCTTCTTGCAGGGCTAACTGCTGATCGGGCAGGGAAACACGGGCATAGCCAACGAACATCACTGAGGTCCCTCCTAATAGGCTGTCACAGCATGACGTTCCAAAAGCTGAGACGCCAGCCTAGCGTGGGACCTTGATATCGGCACGCGTTTTGGGGCACATCTCCCCCGGAGAAGGTGGGATTGCCGGCCACGTTCACCCCGGTTCCATTAACGAGCGTTTTCGGAACGCCTTGCCCTGCTCCCCAACTTCCCACTGACATGGAAAGGAGTCTGGATGCCTGTTGCCTTTCTCACGGACGAGCAGGCACGCCGCTATGGTCGCTATACCGGCGAGCCCACCGCCGACCAATTGGCGCGCTTCTTTTATCTCGATGATGCCGATCGGGCACTCGTGATGCGACGTCAGGAAGACCCGATGCGCTTGGGCTTTGCCCTCCAGCTTGGCACGGTGCGCTTTCTGGGCACGTTTCTGACCGATCCGACGGATGTTCCGCCTGGAGTGGTGACCCACCTGAGTCGGCAACTGCCCATCGCGGACCCGGCGTGCTTACCACGGTATCTCGATCGTCCGACTACCCACTATGAACATGCCTGGGAAATTCAGCGGCGGTATGGCTACCAAGATTTCCACGCGCTGCCCGAGTATTTCCGGTTACTCCGCTGGCTGTACACACGCGCCTGGCTCAGTGCTGAACGCCCCAG
>WNFC01005340.1_pt1 | contig 14095 bp, 12 predicted proteins | sample 5400541 | NCBI WGS metagenome assembly WNFC01 (sample SAMN13153342, study PRJNA577476) | soil metagenome | isolation source: 120 cm saprolite under Douglas fir tree site 2 hole 2 replicate 1 | place: USA:California | collected 2015-04-18
AAATACGCGTTGCGACGCCGGATCCGCCGAGATCCACGGCAGCCGCTCCTCGCTCATTTTGAGACCGCTTCGCCCGGAGCGTGCGCTCCGCCTATGGCCACATTTCGCGTATCTCGGCCGGATACTCCGTCCGGCCCGTCAGGAATTTCCAGTTTCGGCGCCGAGCGCCACAGTCGCTCCAGATCGTAATAACGCCGCGCCTGTTCGCTGAACACGTGCACGATAAAGCTGCCAAAATCCAGCAGCGCCCATTCCGACGATGCCAGCCCTTCGCGATGCTCCGGTGAGCGCCCCAGCCCTTTATAGAGCTGCTCCTCGACCTCCGAGCAAATCGCCTGCATCTGCGGCGTGCTGAATCCCGTGCAAATCACGAAGTAGGACGTAAACGCACCCACTTCGCTGAGATCCAGCACGGAGATCGCCGCCGCTTTTTTGTTTTGCGCCGCCTCGACCGCGAGCCGCACGCCTTCGGGCAATGAGTTGTAGTTCACCGGTAAAGTCCCTGTTTCAAAATGTATTCCTCGACCCGCGTCGAAACAAGTCCATGAATGGACTGCCCCCGATGCGCGCGCCGCCGAATGTCCGTTGCGGAAACGTCGCTGGCCACGTTCTCCTGCAAATACACGCTGGTGCGATGCAGGTGCCCCACCACGCTGGACTCGTGCACCGCCTCGCTGTCTCTTCTTTTCCCGTCCCGCCCCATCAGTTCCGGCGGAATCACCAGCCGCAGCGCCTCCGCGCGAATGCCTGGCCGGTTCGCCACGATAAAATCGCAGAGCCCCAGCAGCGTCTCGTATTCCTTCCATGTCGGAATATCCAGAAACGCGTCCGCGCCGACTATGAAATAGATGCGGTCGCCGTGCCCGTGGTACGTGTGCCGGAAGTAGCGCACCGTATCTACCGAATAGTGCAGTTGCGAGCCGCTGAAATCCTCTCCCGCCTCGGCCACCGACGGAACGAAGTGCGGATGCTCTGTGCACGCCAGGGCCACCATGGCAAATCGATGAGGAAATGGCGCCAGGTGTTGCTTCAACTTGTGCGGCGGCCTGCTGGCAGGAACGAAATGAACTTCGTCGAAATTGAATCGCCGGTCCGCGGCTCGTGCCACGGCAAGATGCCCGGAGTGAATCGGATCGAACGAGCCTCCAAACAGCGCGATGCGGCGGGGATGGTGTTTTGCGGCGGTGCGCTGCGCTTGCGCGGTGGTCAATACGCCTCCCGGGAGCTTATACCCTGCATCTTCTCACAAATTCTCCGAGCCGGCGGTGGTTGCATCGGCCGTATTTTCGTTTGAGGCACTCTGCATCTCGGCTGCGGGTTCCGGCAGCGCTTTGGGAATCTTATCGAGCGCATCCGCAATCGACCTCACCAGTTCCCGCACGCCTTCGCTCGTCGCCGCCGAGATCGCGTGAAACTCCAGCCCGCGCTCCCTGCAAAATTCGCGCAGCGCCTCCAGCCGCGTGCGGTCCGTAGTGGCATCCAGCTTGGTCGCCACCACCATCATCGGCTTTTCCCCCAGCGACTCGCTGAACGCCCGCAGCTCTCCGGAAATCACCTCGAACGCACGAATCGGGTCCGCCTCTGACGCATCGCTCGTGTCAATCAGATGAACCAGCAGCCGCGTCCGCTCCACGTGCCGCAAAAATCGAATCCCCAGCCCCGCGCCCTCATGCGCGCCTTCAATCAATCCCGGCAAATCCGCCACCACGTACGTTCGCCCAATCTCTCGCCCTTCGCTTCCTCCGCCGCCGTCCGCGTTCACCACGCCAAGATTCGGCTCCAGTGTGGTAAACGGATAATTTGCAATTTTCGGCCGCGCCGCCGAAATCACGGAAATCAGCGTCGACTTCCCCGCATTCGGAAAGCCCACCAACCCCACATCGGCCAGCAGCCGCAACTCCAGCCGCAAGTGCCGCTCCTCGCCGGGAAATCCATCCTCATGTTCCCGCGGAGCCTGGTGCCACGGCTTCGCAAAATTCTGGTTTCCCCGCCCGCCGCGCCCGCCTTTCGCAACCAGCACTCGCTGACCGGGCGTTGCCAGGTCCGCAATCGTTTCCCCGCGTTCCGCGTCAAACACCAGCGTGCCCACCGGCACCTGCAAAATCATGTCCGCGCCCGAATGCCCGGTGCAGTTCGAGCCTTCTCCGTGGCGCCCGCGATCCGCCTTGAACTCTCGGTTGTACCTGTAGCGCAGCAGCGTGTTGTCGTTCGGATTCGCTTCCAGGTAAATGCTTCCGCCATGCCCGCCATCGCCGCCGGACGGTCCCCCGCGCGGCACGAACTTCTCCCGCCGGAACGCCACGCAACCGTTCCCGCCGTTCCCCGCCTTCACTAGAATTTTTGCTTCGTCAACAAACACAGTTCCTACTTCCTCTCAAAAAACGATAACATAGGCGTTCAGCTCTCGCGTAAATCAAGAAATCTTAGGAGGCCATTGAATCGTGTCTAGTATCCGTGTGTGGCTGCGTCGCGTCGTAATCCTGCTCGTACTCTTGGCTATTTTTGTCGGCGTCGGCGCCTACTTCTTGTACTTCCATCGCCAGACGCTGCCCGCCGCTCCGCCACACGCTCGCGTCGCTCCCACTATCGCCCCGCTCAAGGGCCTCGCGGCTTGCTGGGTCGAAACCGGCAGCACCTTCACCAACTATTCCTTCGCTATGACCGGCAGCAGCATCCTCGTCAAGCATCCCGCCGGCGATCTGCTCATCGATACCGGCAATTCCATGCACTTCGATGACGAGATCAGTAACTATCCGTTTCCGCTTCGCCTCAAACTAAAAAATCTTGCCGGCCAGCTCAATCCCGAAGTGCCGCTCCCCGAACTCATGCGCCTCGTCGGCGGCGATCCCACAAAAATCCGCTGGGTCGTCCTCTCCCACGTCCATCTGGATCATGCAGGCGGACTCATGGATCTGCCCCGCGTCCCGGTTCTCCTCACCCGCGAAGAGCTGCAATTCGCTTTCGATCCCGCCGTGCAAGCGAAAGGTCTCGTCGTACCCGCGCACACCCAAAGGTTCCCGCCGGCCGATTCGCCCACGCTGAAATTCGATCCCCATCCCTACGAAACGTTTGACGAAAGCGCCGATCTCTACGGCGACGGCTCCGTGGTCGTCGTGCCCTTGCGCGGCCACACGCCCGGCAGCGTGGGCATCTTTGTGAATCTCGACCCGCACCGCCGCCTTTTTTATGTCGGCGACGCCGTCGACGAGGCCCGCGGTTTCGAGGATCGCGTTGGCAAATCGCTGCTCCTCCGCGACACCGACAACGATCCCGCCCGCGCTAACGAAATCGTCGCCAAGCTCAACCAGCTCCACCAAATGGTTCCAGAGCTCGCCATCATCCCCGCCCACGGCCGCAGCGCCTACCTCAAATTCTTCCCCGGCGGCGCCCTAACCTGCGTCTCCTCCGACGCCCCCCGCTAAAAACAGAAGCAAAAAACAAAAACGGCTCAGCCGCAGCCGAGCCGCACAAAGTGCCACAGCCATTTTTGCTTGCCCTGAGGTTACGCCGAAGGGTCTGTGCGCATTTTCCCGATCTAGTTGACAGCCGCCGCTTTTTCGCCCGCTGCGCTAAACAGAAGGAATCCTTGCTCTCAACCGATCACCTGCAACGGCCACAAGTGGCACAGCCATTCCTGGCTGTGCGCATTCTCCCAATCTAATTAACCGCCGCCGCCTTCGCCTGCTCCGCCGGCGTCACGCTAATAAACCGCCCGTGCCGCCCCTTATCCTCAAACTTCACGTACCCCGTCACCATCGCGTACAGCGTATCGTCCTTGCCCTGCCCTACATTCACGCCAGCCTGGTGCTTGGTCCCGCGCTGTCGAATCAAGATCGTTCCCGCATTCACAAGCTGTCCGCCAAAGCGCTTCACGCCCAGCCTCTGCCCATGCGAATCCCGCCCGTTCGTCGACGACCCGCCGCCCTTCTTATGTGCCATAACTCATCCCTCTTTTTTCTTTTCCGAACTCTGCGGCAACTTGTTGCTTTTCGTCAGGGCACGGCTTTCACAGTTTGCGGAAAAATGGTTGGTTTTTTGGCTGCGGGGTATGCGCGTGAGTTTCAAGCCCCGTTTCAGCCCATTTCGATTGAGCTGTTGCTCTTCTTCTATTCCAACCATCCGCTTCTTCCTACCGGTCCGTTCCCCACCTTACGTTTCTGTCGGGATCAATTTCGCCATGCGGATCAGGTTGCAGGCTGCCGCTGCCAAGCGAAACACCCAATCCACCCGTCGGCGTCTTCGCAATTTCGTCTTTCTCAGCCCCGCGACAAATTTCATCCAGCCAAACACCTTTTCGACCAACTTGCGCTTCTGCTGACTGATCACGTAGCCCGAATCGCCTCGCTCGTTCGACGTCAACCAGTTCGGCCACTGCTCCGATTCCTTCGCGTATTCGGCGATGTGCGGAATCACCTGCAGCTTCCGCAATTCGTCAACGAACTTTTCTTCCTGGTACGCTTTATCCCCGCCAAGCGTGATGGCTTTCATCTTTCCGCTTTCTTCCTTCCGAGGAATCTTTCGCACCATTTCCAACCCCGCCTCTCGTTCGGCTCGGGTTCCCGATTCCGTTACGCAAGCCTTTACGATCAACCCGTTCCGGTTCTCCGTCAGAACGTGGCCTAAATAGCTGGGCCGGGCTTCTCCCACTCGACTCCTCTTGTATAACCGCGCTTCCGGGTCCGTCCCACTCTCATGCGTGTCCCGCAACAACTTCCTTCCTCGGGCTCCCGTGCCTTTTTTCGGCGGCTCCTCTTTCTCGTGAAAGCTCCGGCGATTCGCCCACGCCTCGATCAGCGTCCCGTCCACGGTGAAGTGTTCGTCCGAGAGCAATCCTTGTTGCTTAGCTGGTTCGATCACTTGCTCCAAAAACTTCTCAGCGATCTCCCCGTCCAGCAACCGCTCCCGGTTCTTGGTGAACACACTCACATCCCATACCTCCTCGTCCATGCTCAGACCCACGAACCAACGGAACAGCAGGTTGTATTCGAGTTGCTCCATCAGTAGCCGCTCGCTGCGCACGCCGTAGAAGAACTGCAGCAGCAGCGCGCGCAGCAGCTTCTCTGGTGCGATCGACGGCCGCCCGTAGCGCGAGTACAGCTCGGCGAATTGCGGCGACATCTGTTCCAGCGCCACATCCACCATGGCCCTCACCCGCCGCAGCGGATGGTCCCGTGGTACGCGCTTCTCCGGCGACACGTAACTGAACATACTGTCTTGGTGCTCATCATGTCCACGCATGCCAGCTTAGACGTTCCTCACGCAATCCCGTTGCGACATCCCGACTTTTTCCGCAAACTGTTTCAGCCGTGCCGTAAGCCAACCCCCCTGTCATTCCGAGTGGAGCGACCCGGCTTTTTCATGCGCACGTTTTTTGTGCGCCGGGTCGCGCAGGGAGGAATCTGCTTTTTCTCAATGCACGATTCAGTTGCTGCTTTTCTGTTCCGTGCCTTCAACGACCACTACAACTTAAACCCACCTGCGGGTGCCCCATCCTTGCGCTCTTTGCAAGGGTGGGTTCTCCTCTGGTTTTCACTCAAAACGGAACGCCGACAGCTGAGAGCTACAGCTTAATATCGCTAACCTGCACCGCCGTAAAATTCTGCCGGTGCCCCCGCGAAATCTTGTATTGATTCCCCTTCTTGAACTTCAGCACCGTCAGCTTCTTGGCGCGCCCCTGGCTCACAATCTTGCCCGTGACGCTCGCCTTCGACGCGTCCGGCCCCAGCATCACTTTCTTGTCGTCGGTATGCACCGCCAGCACGGAGCCGAACGTCACCTTCTCGCCCACTTCCCCGCTAACCCGCTCAATTCGTATAGTGTCGCCGGGCGCGACGCGATACTGCTTTCCCCCGGTCTGAATGACGGCGTACATCTCTCCTCCACCTGTAAAGACAAACGTCAATTATAGTGGCTTTACATCAAACCCGTCAACGCACGAAAATCAACACGAACAAAAAATCAATCGTAGTGGGTCAGTTCCGACTGTCCGGCTACACACAGTGACGAACTGTTTCTTCGACCAGCCCTGAGAATACCCGATCAAAGATTCTCGTAGGCCGTTAGACGTCAATGCGAAGGCCGCATTCTTGGGACTATAATTGCCCGCACGGATGGCCCTGACCTCTGGCACGAAACTCGGGCCGTATCAGATCGTCGCACCGCTAGGCGCTGGCGGTATGGGGGAGGTATATCGCGCCCACGACACCAAGCTTGGACGCGACGTCGCGCTGAAGCTCCTGCCGCCGCTGTTCACGGCGGACGCCGATCGCGTGGCTCGCTTCGAACGCGAAGCACGACTACTCGCATCGCTCAATCATCCGCACATCGGGGCAATCTACGGTTTCGAAGACGCCGACGATGTGCCGGCCTTGGTGCTCGAGTTGGTCGAGGGCGACACGTTGAGCGATCGCGTGCGCCGTGGCCCGTTGCCCCTCCCGGAGGTTTTGGCCGTCGCGCAGCAGATCGCCGACGCCCTCGACGCCGCCCACCGGCCCGGGATTATCCATCGTGATCTCAAACCCTCCAACATCAAGATCACACCCGATGGGGTGGTCAAGGTGCTCGACTTCGGTCTCGCTAAAGCCCTCGCGGGCGAAGGTTCCGGTCCGGATCTGTCGAAGTCCCCGACCCTGACGGTGGGCGGAACGACCGTAGGTGTGATTCTCGGCACCGCCGCGTACATGAGCCCGGAGCAGGCGCGAGGTCAGCCGGTCGATAAACGCACCGACATCTGGGCCTTCGGGTGCGTGCTCTTCGAGATGTTAACGGGCTCTTCAGCGTTCGGACGCGAGACCGTCACGGACACCATCGTCGCCGTCATCGGCGCCGAACCGGCGTGGAAGGCGCTGCCGCCCGATACGCCAGGCAGCATCCGACGTTTGCTGACGCGTTGTCTCCAGAAAGATGCCAGGCGGCGGCTCCACGACATCGCAGACGCGCGGATCGAGATCGAAGACGCGATGGCCACGCCTGCCGAACCGGACCAAGTTCCGGCGCCGCGACGCTGGTCCCGCCTGGCACTCGCGGCGCTCTCGCTCGCGATTGCCACAATCCTCGTCTTCCTCCTCTGGGCGGCGCGGGACAGGTTCGGAAGGCCAGTTGCCGGGCCATCGCCGCCGGATACCCGCGTCACACGACTCACGGACCTTCCTGGCCTTGAGGAGTTTCCGGCGATTTCACCAGACGGCAGGTCGCTGGCGTTCACCGCCGGCGTGAGTGGCAAACGACAGGTCTTCGTGCAGCTCATTGCCGGTGGCGCGCCTCTGCAAATCACGCGCGATACCGTCGATCACGAGTGCCCGCGCTGGTCGCCCGACTCCAGCTCCATCTTGTATTTTTCGCCGGCGGTATCAGGAGCCGTGCAGGGTAGCATTTGGGAGATCCCGGCGCTTGGCGGCGTGCCACGCCGGGCCGTCAACAGCGTCGGGTGTGCTGACGTCAACCCCACAGACGGGAGGCTTGCGCTCTTCCGGCTGGCCAAGGAAGGCATCCAGCTGGGCGCTGCGCCAACGGACGGTTCGAGGTTCGACATCGTTGCGCAGTTCGCGCCCACCACTTATTACCTGTATCCTCGCTGGTCGCCGGACGGCAAATGGATTGCCTTTCAGCGAGGAGACAACATCAGGTTCGACATTTTCGTAGCGCCCGCTACTGGAGGTGCGCCGCACCAGTTAACACATGACAACAACATGATGAGCGGCTTTGCCTGGCTGCCCGACAGCGCCGGCATCGTCTACAGCTCAAGCCGGGGCGGCACGATGCCGTATTTGCCGACGTTAAGCCTGTGGCAGGTGACATTGCGTGATGGGCGCGTCCGGCAGGTGGTATCCGGCGAAACGTCGTACATGAGCCCGGACATCTCCAAAAGTGGCGCCATATTGGTCAGCCGTATGAAGCTTCAGACTGACATCTGGAAGTTCCCGGTCGACGGTCTGCCCGCCGAGAACACGCGCCGCGGCGTTCGTGTCACGCGACAGACCGGCCAGGTCCTGACCCCCACCGCCAGCCCGGGCGACAAAGAAGTCGCGTTTCTTTCCGACAGCCGCGGTCACGCAAATCTTTGGGTCGTCAACACCGAGACTGGCGGGCTGCGCCAGATTACTCACGAGCGCGATCCGAACGTGGCCGTGGGCGTCCCGGTGTGGTCGCCCGATGGCCACACCATAGCTTTCGTCTCCTCGCGCGGCAACCAGGGGTTGACGTTTGGCGTGTGGCTCGTCGATTCCGATGGAAGTAACCTCCGCAATGTCGCCAATCCCGGTCTCGGCCCGGCCTGGTCGCCAGATGGCCGTTGGGTGTATTACTCGACGTGGAGCGGTGTGGCAGCCACCGCTGTCGTGCTGAAAAAAGTGCCTCTTGACGGAGGGTCTACCGTCACGGTGAGGACCGAGCGGCTGCGCAACGTGATCGGGTTACATGGCGCCACTCTGTACTATCTCGTTGAGCGGCCGTTCGTCGACGGCACGCCGGAATTCGAAATCCGCACCGCCACTCCCGAGGACGCGCCGTTTCGCGTGCTCGCGCGCATTCCATCCTCGCGCGCGCCGATCTGGCAGATCGTCAATCCCGCGCTGTCGCCCGACGGGAAATGGCTGGCGCAAGCACTCACCGACGGGTTAACCACCAACGTCTGGACGCTCTCGATCGCGACCGGCGAATGGCGTCAGATTACCGATTTCGGCGAACGCGCCACCTTCATCGCCCGCCGCGTATCCTGGTCGTCGGACGGCCGCTCTATCCTCGCCGCGGTCGCCGAGGGCGATTCCAATATCGTTCTGCTGGAAGGACTGACGAATGTCGGGCGCCAGTGAGCGAACAAGAATTGGAGCCACCACCGAATCTCGGCCAGGAATCAACCAATGATCGCTTCACCTCTTGCCGGAAATACTTTGGGCTCGCCCAACCATTCCTTCGTAATCGCGGAATGGCGAGACGCCGGCGGCCCGCCCGGCCCGCCGCGCCTGATCGCTCCGCGCCACCTCCACCACTCCGACGACGAAGCCTGGTACGTGCTGGAGGGCACTCTGTGTGTGCAAGTCGGCGACAAGGACGTCGAAGCCCGAGCCGGTTCCGCCGTGGTCGTTCCCCGTGAAACGCCCACACCTACTGGAATCCCGGTCTCGGCCCCACTCGCTACGTCCCTCATCTGACCCCCAACATCTTTCGCCTGATCCAAGACATCCACGCCCTGAAGGAACGAACCCCGCTGCTCTCCAGCAACTCTTCTGAGCCTACGATTCTGAGCTGCTCTAAGCATCAGCCCGTGGCGCTAGGCCCCTAACACTCGTGAAAACAATGCCTTACACGCCGCATTGCAACTTTCCTTGAACGCGCGGGTTTCTTGAATGTAGCGGCAAAGGATCTAGAGGGTCCCCCAGATGCGATACGTATACTTCTTATTCCTAAAGTTGCGATATCTAAGGCTTTTCGGTTTACTCGGCATTTGTCTCGCTATTTCTCTCTTCTCGCCTTCTACCGCGCACGCCCAGCGCGTCACCTTTGGCATCGGTGTAGGAGGTCCCGTGTATTACGGGCCGGCTCCCGTCTGCTCCTACGGCTACTACGACTACTACCCATACGCCTGCGCCCCCTACGGCTACTACGGCCCTGACTGGTTTGTAGGCGGCGTCTTCATCGGCGCCGGTCCCTGGTATCACGGCTACTACGGCTATCATCGGTACGGCTACGGGCGCGGCTTCTATGGTCGCGGTTATTACGGTCGTGGATATGGCTACTACGGCCGCGGCGGATATGGACGCGGATTCGATCGCGGCTATCGCGGCGGCGACTTCCACGGCGGCAACGGCTACCGTGGTGGTGGCAACTTCCGCGGCGGCGGAGAGTTCCACGGTGGTGGCGGCAGCTTCCATGGCGGTGGCGGATCTCACGGCGGCGGGCCTGGTGGCGGCGGACGCCATTAATCTCGGTAGCGCCCCAGTTTTTTCTTGACATCCGCTATCGGTTCAGTTATAGTCTCTTCCGTGTAAGTTTATGCCCAAGCGGCAGGTTACTGCCGCTTTTTTCTTGCCCGACGGTTTATCTCCTCGGCTAAGTCCTTTGGAATGCGCACTTACGAGAAACACCAGATTTTGCACTATTTTCGTGCAAATAAGTCCTTTAGAATCCGCACTTACGGACTACCCTCCCGTAAGCCCCTTAGAATGCGCACTTACAGAAACAGGGGGAGGGGGGTGGAGTTCAGAAATCGAAGCGATAACCCAGGATCATCTTCGCAATCAAGTGATCCGTCGCGCGCGTTACCCCGACGCCCAATCCAAAATTCACTTCCCACTTCGGCGACAAATTCAAATCGATGGTCGGGAAAATCTGGTGCTGCTGTTCGCTCAAGGGCAGAAACTCCGTGGCCGGACCCACCGAACCGTAATATTCAATCCCTCCGGCAATTTTTTTGGTGAAGTCGTAGCTGATTTTCACGTTCGGCGAAAAGACGAATCCGTCGCGAACGCTCGCGCCGTGCAACGATTTGTCAAATGTGGGATTAAACGACAAGTACCACGGCCCGATTTGCTTATCGATGATCGGCCGCATTTCCCACGTCCAGGTGTCCACGGAAAATTTGCGCCGCTGGTAGCCGATCTCGTTCGACAAACTGAAACCCACCGGCCATTTCCATTTCGGTGGAATGCGCACGCGCGGCCGGATGTGGTCTCCCACCCACTGCACGCCAAATCCGTTGCGCTGGTAGGTGAAAACATAGAAGCCAGTCTCGAACCAGTCCGTAAACCCGTGGGTAATCTCAATCGTTTCGTGCTGCGCGTGGTTGGTAGGCAACACGCCGTTCTGCACCGCCTTGCTGCCGTCGATCGTGAAATTGCTGTGCAACTCCACCATGGTGTGCCCCGGCTCAACGGTGTCATACGCGTATACTTGAATTTCGTAATTATCCTGCGCCCGCGCCAGCGGCGCGCTCATCACCGAGACCGCCAAAAGCGACCATATATTCCAGCCCCTTCGAGAAGTCACCCGCTCCCCCGGCGCCGCGAGCCAAGACAGTAACGCGTTTATTTCGATGCCGCAAATCGCCTCCGCAACTCCTCCGCGGATCCTCGGTTTTCACCTTTTTTGCATTGCTCTTCGCGTATTCATGTGGTAGTAATACGCGCGAATGAAACTCCTCCGTGCTGGGGGAGTCGGTTTACGTGGTGGGGTGGCCTCGTATTCCCCGCGTTTCTGTCCCCGCAAACAGCCGTTTCCAAAGCGGCCAGAGTCGGTGTGTTGCGACAGTCATCCTCTAGGAGGATCTCGATGAGCAGGAAAGCGAATGGATTTTCCATTCTTGCGGTGTTTCTCGTTCTTTTCGGAATGGTGGTAGCAATTCCGGCAGCGAACGCGCAGTCGACCACGGACGGCGCGATCGGCGGCACAGTGACGGATCCGTCCGGCGCAGTGGTGCCCAATGCCGTGGTCACTAGCACCAATCTGGGCACCGCAAGTAGCTCCGGCGGCGTCACCGACGGCAGCGGCCGCTATCTGCTCATTCATTTGCAGCCTGGGGTCTATTCGCTGGAGATTTTCGGCACAGGTTTTGGAGCCTTCAAGGCCAGCAACATTACCGTCGAGGTTGGGCGCGTGACGACCATCGATGCCACGCTGGGCGTCAAGACCATGACCGAGACAGTGGTGGCGACTGCGGAGCTTCCGGTGATCACCACCGACCGCGCGGATTTCACCACCAACATCAACACGACTACGATCGACAACCTGCCCATCAATGGCCGCCGATGGTCCACCTTTGCGCTGAGCACTCCGGGCGCCGTCCCGGATGGGGGCTTCGGCCTGGTGAGCTTCCGCGGCATTTCCGGCCTGCTCAACAACAACACGGTCGACGGCGCCGACAACAATCAGGCTTTCTTCAGCGAAGAGCGCGGGCGCACGCGCATCAGTTATTCCACCAGCGAAGCGGCGATACAAGAGTTTCAGATCAACACGTCCAACTATTCCGCCGAGTACGGGCGCTCCGCGGGTGGCGTGGTCAACGCCGTCACCAAGAGCGGCACCAACGGACTCCACGGCCAGGCCTTTTGGTATGACCGGGACAGTGACCTCGGCGCCATCAACCCCTTCTCGTTCAGAAAAGTGGTGGCCAACGGCACAACAACGCAAGTGCCGTTTCTTCCCCCGGACAAGCGCCATCAGTTCGGTGGCGGCGTCGGCGGTCCAATCGTGAAGGACAAGTTGTTTTTCTTCTTCAGTGGCGACCAGCAATTGCGCAATTTCCCGGCCACCGGCAATTCTGGAAACCCCGGAGCGATTTTCGCGCCTATCACCGTCGCTCCTCCAGCTCTTGCCTCGGCTTGCACGGATAAGACGCAGACCGCAAAGCTGTCGGAGGGCAATATCCTCGCCTGTCGAGCGTTCACGCAGTCTCAGGTCAATACGGCACTGGGTTTCCTTTCAAACCTCACCGGCCAAGTCGCGCGCACCGGAGACCAACTCATCCTGCTGCCCAAGATCGACTGGAACATTACTTCCAAGCACCACGCATCGTTCACTTACAACCGGCTCCGCTGGGCTTCCCCTGCAGGCATTCAGACTGCCGGAGTGGTCAATCGCGGAATCGAGAGCTTCGGCGATGATTTTGTGAAAGAAGACTGGGGCGTCGCACGCCTTACTTCTACCCTAACGCCGACGATCGCCAACGAATTCCGCTATCAGGCCGGTCGGGACTTTGAGTACGAATTCGCCCAGGCACCGATCTCCGGCGAGCCAGTTTCCACTCAGGGCTCGTCTCCGCAGATCACCGTCAACGGTGTTGGTAACTTTATCTTCGGAAAACCCAATTTCCTGGATCGTCCCGCATTCCCGAAGGAAATGCGCCACCAATTCGCGGACACCGTTTCCTGGAGCCGCGGCACGCATCTTCTGAAGTTCGGCGCAGACATCAACCACGTCAACGACATCGAAAATAATCTTTTCAGCGGCGCCGGCGCGTACACCTACAACAATCGCGCCGACTACATCAGCGACTACATCACGGCCACGAATGGCTTGGGTCGAGTATGCTCTGGCGGAGATGTCACTGCCACTGTGGCGGCCGGCGCCCTCCCTTGCTTCAATAGCTTCACCCAGCAGATTGGACCGACCACCTACCGGTTCTCTACGAATGACTTGGCCTTTTTTGTGCAGGATGACTGGCGCGTGGCTCCGCATTTCACGGTAAACTTGGGTTTGCGCTACGAAACAGAATTGCTCCCGTCCCCCCAATTCCCCAATTCGGCGCTTCCCCTTACGAACAAGTTTCCGTCGGACCGCAAGGACTTCGGTCCTCGACTTGGTTTTGCGTGGGACATCACGGGCGATGGCAAGACCATCGCCCGCGCGGGCTACGGCATCTTCTATGGCCGCATCATCAACTCCACGATTGCCAATGCCATCTCCAACACCGCCAACCCTAATGGCTCGCAGCTTTCTTTCTTCTTCCCGCAGGGCGCGGCAGGCGAGCCTTCCTATCCAAACGTTGTTTCCTCTGGGACCCTCGGCGCGCTGCAAGCGGTGGAATTTGCGCCCCACACCAGCAATCCCATGGTTCATGAGTTCGACGTCGACTTTCAGCGCGAAATCGCCACCAATACCGTAGTCTCTCTTTCTTATCTGGGGAGCCTCGGTGGAAACCTGCCGCGCTTCGTCGATGTAAACCTTGCTCCGCCAACGCTGACCGACACCTACAAGTTCCAGGGTGGCCCGTTCAGCGGCCAGAGCATCACCGTCCCGGTCTTTACGGCGCGCCTGAACAAAAACTTTGGAGCGATAACCAACGTCTCCGACAGCGTGACCTCCAAATACAACGCCATGGTCGTTGCCCTGAACCGCCGCTTCTATCAGGGCTTCCAGGTCCAGACCTCTTTCACCTATTCACACACCTCCGACGCGGGCCAGAGTTCGCAAACCTTCAGCGCCACCAATAACGTCCTCAACCCCTTGGATTTGACGCAAGAACAAGGCCGCTCCAATTTCGACATTCGCGAGCGCTTCGCTTTCGGCGCCGTTTGGACGCCCGAGCTTTACAAAGGCTCGCATCTCCTGCTCAAAGAACTGGTCAACGGCTTCACCATCTCTCCGCTCATCACCATCTCCG
>WNFC01006738.1_pt1 | contig 14093 bp, 16 predicted proteins | sample 5400541 | NCBI WGS metagenome assembly WNFC01 (sample SAMN13153342, study PRJNA577476) | soil metagenome | isolation source: 120 cm saprolite under Douglas fir tree site 2 hole 2 replicate 1 | place: USA:California | collected 2015-04-18
CGTGCTGTGCGATCGACGCCTTGGGCATCGCGCCCATGCTGGGGCAGCGGGTGCGCATCCGGTCTCGTTGCCACCACTGCGGGGAACCGTTGGAACTCGGGGTCGACCAGGCCGGCGCGGGGCTGGAAGGCGAGGGGGTTATGGTCTGGGTCGGCAAGCAAGGGGACGGCGAACGGCGCGCCTCGACCTCGCTCTGAACGACGCTCAACTTCTTCCGGTCGGAAGAGCACATGCGGGCGTGGCGAGAGGCACATCCCGAGGTTGCTGGGGCGGGGACGCGGGTCTCCGAGGCCTTCAAGCTCGGTACGCGAGTCTTTGGAGGGCTTCTGAGGAGGGAGGGGTCATGACAAGCCGCCAAATCACGGTCTACGGGTCCACGACCTGACAGTCCTGTCACGCGGCGAAAGAGTTCCTTTCGTCCCAGGGGATTGCCTTTGTCGCCAAGAACGTCGCCGAAAACGCGGCAGCTCGGGCGGAGCTGATCGCGAAGACTGGCCGGATGGCCGTCCCCGTCATCACCGTCGATGATGAGGTCATTGTCGGGTTCGACCGGGGCCGGTTGAAGCGGCTCCTAGGAATCTGACCACCGTGAAGGTCCGCTGCCCGGACTGCGGCGAGCCGATCGAGCTACCCGCCGGGACACGGTCTGGAGATCTCCTTGACTGCACGAACTGCGCGGGCCACGCCCTTCGAGTCACGGAGGAGAAAGGGCAGTGGTCTGCCACCCTCGCATATCGGGTGAGTTGTCCGGACTGCGAACGGACGGTGACGCTCCGGGAAGATGCTCGGGCTGGAGACGTGATCGAATGCTGCAGTCGGCGTTACCGACTTACCTTCGAGTACGGCGCCTACGCGGCCGAGGCGCTCTAGGAGGAGCGCTATGTGGCGCGATCGTTGGTTGGTGCTCGGCGTGATCGGCGAGGCGCTAACCTGCCTGGCCTGTCTCACCCCGGCTCTGGTCGTGGTGCTGGGGGCGATCGGTCTCGGGACGCTGACGGGTCGGCTGGACCTGGTCATGCTCCCGCTGCTCGTGGGCTTCGTCGGGCTCGCCGTGTACCGGTATGGACGGCCCTGCAGGAGAAAGCCATGAAACTGGGTTCATTGGGCGCGGGCGTGGCCGCCTGGGCCGGCGCCGTACTGTCCTCGCTCTGCTGCCTCTTACCCCTGACCGTCATCGTCCTCGGCCTTGGGAGCGGCGCGTTCATGGCGGTGACCATGCAGTACCGGTGGATTCTGATCCCCACCGGGGTCCTTGGTGTCGTGGTGGGTGTTGCCCTCTACATCCGGGAACGGCGCCGGTGCGATGCACTGGCCTGCCGCATGGCCGGAGGCCGGACCACCTTAGTTCTGTTGGTTCTGGCGAGCCTCGTCGTGGTGACGGCCATCGTGCTCGACCGATTCCCCGAGGCGACCTCCGACCTCTTGGCCCGCCTGAGTGACACAGGCAGTCACGGCACAGCCGGGCACGACATGAAGTGTATAACCGGGAGGTGACATCATGAAACGCGGGCACGGATTAAGTGTCGCTCTGCTCCTCCTGCTGTTGGTGGCGCAAGTCGCGCTGGCGGCACCGTCGTCCACGATCGTGCTTTTGATTGAGGGGATGACCTGAGGGGCCTGACCGGTCGCGGTCAAGCGAGCCCTGGAAGGGCTTATGGGCAACTCATCCGGGCTGTGAAAGATGCCGGATTCCGAGCGTCCCTGAAGGGTCGAAGCTAGAAGACGACAGAGGCGGCGTTATGGGCCCTGGATCGTCACCGCGAGATTGTTTGGATCACTGCCCCAAGGATCCAACCCCCTCTAGGCCCGCGTCACGGGTGAAAGGTTAAGGCGGTAGACGGCGACCCCTACCCTATTCGACGCCGAGAGATCGTGGGCAGGCATGGCAGGACTTCTGATGATCCAAGTGACGCTAGGCCCGTGAGCAAGAATCCCCTTGACCTTGTCCCACGGGACAGGGTTTACGCTGCTCCCATGGCACGAGACGGTCTGCTGATCGGCGAAGTAGCGGCGAAGAGTGGAGTAAGTCGAAAGGCACTCCGTCTATACGAGAAGGCCGGCATCCTCCCGCCCGCTCGCCGCACCGGATCGGGCTACCGCATATATGGACCTGAGACGCTGCCTCTCCTCGGATTCGTCACACAGGCGCGGCGGCTCGGCTTCCGACTGGATGAGATCAAGCGGGTAGTAGAGCTCAAGCGATCAGGTCGAACACCGTGCAAGCACGTCTTGGATCTCGTTCATCTGAAGCTGGAGAACACTGAACAGGCGCTCACGGACCTGGCAGAAGTACGTGGGCAGCTTCGAGGGCTGCTACGGTCCTGGCAGTCCCGACGACACCGTTCTGCCGCTATCTGTCCTTGCATCGAACATCTAACCGTCGTGAAGGGAGGGAGGTGAAGACCATGGCGAACCACAAAGTGACGCTCTGCCCGGCCGGGTGCGGTCAGTGCCCGGACGTGGAGATTGCTGGCGACGAGGTACGGATTGGCGAGACGGGCAACCTCGCGGTACTCAAGAAGGAGGAATGGAACCTGCTCGTTGACCTGATTCAGGCGGGCCAATTGGCAAAGATTTGACTCGACGGCGGGTCAGCCGCGCGAGCGTGGATCGCGTGCGGTTGACCCGCTACCTCGTAGCACACACCTCTGCTGCAATAACGCGCGGATCCTTGCATCGTGCGTTCCGCGTCGTGCGCAACGTGACGGCCTCTCGAAATCCGGCCTCTCGAAACTCGTCCAGGAAGGCCCCGCCTTCCTTCGCCCCGGCCACTCAGGCAAACCATTCCGCTTCGGTGAAATGATCCGGTTTGCTTACCGCCTCCTGCAAGACGAGCTCCGCGACATAGACGTGTCCATTTGCCCGCACGACGCGCGCGAGTTCCCGGAAGATTTCCGCACGAGCTGGATTCAAGTTGAAGATGCCATTCACGAACGCCACGTCGATCGACGCCTCGTCTAATGGCAGTCTTTCGGCATCACCCAGACAGAACGTCCCGTTGACCCCATACGCAGCAGCGGCGGTTCGGGCGCGCATGAGCATCGCTTCGCTAAAGTCGATCCCGACTACTCGGCCGGTTGCTCCTAGACGCCTCGCCAAGATGAGGCTGTCGAGTCCCGCCCCGCATCCAAGGTCGAGAACGTGCGCCTCGGCGGGGATTGCGACCGAGACAGCCAGATTCGAGACCCCCGCGAACGCCTCGACGCACTCGGGCGGCAAGGTATCCAACACGCCGGCGGGATAGCCTAACCGCTCGGCCAAGAGACGACCGACAGGGAAGGCGTGCTTCTGGGTAGGTCGTTCGGCTGCGGCGGAGTAAGCGTGGTGGACGGCGCTTCGGAGTTGTAGGGAACCGTGATTTGCCATAGGCCGGTCACCCCCACGAGAGGCTCAACTCATCGGTTTTGACTATATCTTCGGTCACGTGCGATTGCAAATTCCTATGATGGCTGCTTACGGCCGACCCGCTTGCGGACGTCGCGATGGTGGCTTGAGGCGTTTCGGAGGCGCACCCGCGGCGTCGGCTAACTTGGGCTAGCGGCTTGTCACCCGGTGCTCGCTCTGGTTGCCTGATCGGCCGCGATGGTCTTCAGCGAATCCTGTTCTAGAGTCAGCACGTGCTTGGCCACTACTCGATAGGTCCACTGGCCTGGTGCCGTCTCGCGGTTGAATTGCTCGTCGGTCAGCCCGATGAGTGAGCCGATGAGACGCGCCCGCTCTTCGAGCCACTCAGCCAGGAGCCGTTGCATCCGCGAGGCCGTGATTCGCGCTTCGTAGCGTGCCTCCAGGATCTGTCCCGTGTGGATCTTTTCGTGATCGATGTCATTGGTAATCAACGTCCACAGATCTTTCCCTTGCGCGCATGCGTGCGACGACGCCATCGTCAACTCGGGGTCGGGAGCCTCGAGCAGAGCGTCCACCGTAGCCATGGTCTGCGTCATCAACTCGCGGATTGCCTCTCGGACCGTCGCGGCCATGTTCGCCTCCTCTGGGGCCTGGCGGGCGGCTGGCTCAAGCCTAGCGCCTGCACCAATCGAAATCGCATTGACGAGTATCACGGCTATGGTGTTATCCGCCAGCGGGTCGAGACAACCCTATTCAGGACCGTACCCAGGATTGGAAGTCCGCGGTCCATCCTCATGCGCAGGGAGAGCGCGTAGAGGATATCCAATCGAGAATCAGCGGTAACCGGGGAGCGCCCCAATCGTGAGCGCGATCGGAGGACGATGTCCGTGGTCCCTTGGCGCGCTGCGGCGGAACAAGCGCGCGTTGGGCGGGGAGCCCATCGGCCGGCGAGCCAGATCGCGACGCTCAGAACCATCCGGACACGGGGGGCACTGGACGGTCTGGTCCCTCGAGATCTGCCTCACCCGAGTAAGCGCTGGCTTGGCTGTTCCGTCCCGCAAGGGGCGACGAGGGAGCTTCTCTCACTGCCCCCGGAACATACCAGCGGTCATGCGGCTGCCTCCAGGGTGAGTAGGGCCTTCTTCGCGTCGACGCCGCCGACGTACTGGCCGAGTGAGCCGTCGCTGCGCACGACGCGGTGGCAGGGCACGACGACGGGGATGGGGTTGGTCGCGCACGCGGTCCCGACCGCACGCACAGCTTTCGGGTTGCCGGCCGCGACCGCGATGGCCGCGTAGCTGGCGGTCTGTCCGTAGCCGATCGCGCGCAAGCGCGTTAGGACCAGGCGGCGGAACCCGCGCGCGAGGCTGAAGTCCACTGGCAGGTCGAACCCCTGGCGGAGGCCGGCGAAGTACTCGTCGATCTCCTTCGCCGCTGCATCGAGACGCGCGGGCGCGTGCAGAATGCGAGGACTGAGGTCTCGAGCCAGACGCTCAAGGACCTTCTCGTGGTCTTCGCACCCATAGGCGACGCGCACCAATCCCTTCGCGGTCGCCGCGAGCAGGAGCGGGCCGACTGGGGAGTCGATGGTGCGGTAGGCGACATCGAGGAGTCCTGCCGTCTGGGCCTCGCGGACGAGACGGTCGTGTAGCCTGTGTGTGGTCTCCTCGTCGATGGCCGGCAGAGCGACGAAGAGGTCGCTCCGCTCCGGCTCGCGCGGCTCGTGTGTGGTCATCATCGCTGGCCTCCCTCCCCATAGGTCTTGCGTAGTGTGGCGATGCCGTCGGCGGCTGCTCGCCGCGCGGCGTCTTGACTGCCACCGGTGAGGGCGGCCACGTCCGCGTATGGCATCCCGGCGACGTAGTGGTAAGTCACCGCCACGCGCTGCTTGAACGGTAGGGCTTGCATAGCAGCCCAGAGATCCCCGTCCCGCCGGTCCGCCTCACTCGGGGCGGGGCGTTCCGGTAGGGGGTCGACCGGGAGCGGGCGACGCGCCCGGGCCCGCGTCTGGTCGATGGCCTTCCGGTGGGCGATCGTGACCAGCCAGGCCTTCACGTTGCTGCCCGGTCGAAGGGTCGGATAGGCCCGCAACGCAGCCAAAAATGTCTCCGACCACGCGTCATCGGCGTCCATCGGCCCGAGGACGGCCCGGCACACCCGGAGCACGGTCGGCCCATGCGTGGTCACGATCTCCTCGAAGGGTGGCAGGGGCGTGCTCATCTCACTGGTAAACGCTCCGGCGGCTCCAAACGTGAGATCGTCCCTCAGACATCTTCCCTCAGCCGAGGCGGACGGGAGAGGGAGCGGGCGGCCGCCTGAGGAGACTCGTTGTATTGGCTCCGATCCGATGTCGATTCTGCCGCGCTCTCGCGTCGCCGGGCGGCCTCGGCCTATGTCTGGGCGCGGGCCGCCTCCGACCAAGCCTCCAGACGGTCGACTTGGCCGCACATGGGGCAGCTCAGCCCCCATTCCCCATCGCCAGCGTAGACCGGTTACCGGCCCGCGAGCTCACCCATCCAGCCACAGAAGCAGCTTTCGCGCGCCATGGTGATCTCCCTATGCATCGTCCGATGATGTATCGAGGGCGTCCGGGCGTGCATCATGCACGCCCGGATGCCTGGTTCGCTAGGCGTTCGGAATCAGGCCCAGTTGCTTCAGCACGGTCACTCCGTCATCGATGCCAAGTTCCTCCGTGATCAGGCCATTCTTCACACGCAGCACGGTGGTTCCAGTGAAGCGCATCTTCTTGCCCGAGCCCTCCGGCAGGGAACCGACGGGCAGATCGCTGAACGCTCTCCCGGTGTGCGTGCCACCGCCTTCCCACTGCCCGACCACATAGTCGCCCTCGGCGATGAGATCGGCGGTGCCCCAGAAATTCAGGTCCGGGAAGGCCGCGCGAAACTCGGTGGCGAACTTCTTCACGTCCTCCCGCCCGCGGCGGGGTGCATGCATCGAGTATTCGAAGCGGATGTCTGGAGCGGCAAGTTCGTCGACGACGGCAGGGTTCCACGGGTTTCCCCAGAATTCCGTAAACCAACGTCCGACGATCGCCTTGTTCTCTTCTGACATGATTGTGTCCTTTCGTAATGTTAGAAGTTTATCCACTGTGACCGGCGGTTCCTTAGGGGACCTCCCTTCTGTCCTGATTGGTCGTTCGCCCGTGGGCGTTTTCCACACCCCGTAGACGTAGCGGTGAGCGAAAACGTGAGATGGAATTCGTGGATGATGGCCCCGGCGCGCCATTGGTCACGGGCGCGCCATTGGAACGACACCCTGTGGCCCTTGCTTGCCAGGCGAGGTCAACCCTGAAGCGTGGGTTGTTCGATTTCAGTGACTCCGCGCTCCCCGCAGAGAGTTTGCCTCGAGATCGCGAGCCTTTTCGCTACCGCTGCATCCCGCGTCTACGACAACCGTCCATCCCTCGTGAGTGCCGCCGATCTCCTCGACCTCCGCGCGCGCGGCCTCACACGCGTCGTGATCCGCCGACTCGAACCGGTCAAATGGGACCAACAAGTAGCCCTGAATCATGTAGATCGTGAAAGCCCACGCGAGGATGGTCATGCGAGGTCCCAACCGCCCAGCATCATCGCTCCCGGCGCGAGCCACACGTCCCATACATCCTCCTCGAACGAAACGCTGATCATGTCGCGTCGTGAAGGATCACGCCTACGGTGACCCGGGGCTTGGGCGGTGACGATCAGGAAGTAGAAGAGGAGTTCAGGCACGAGGCTCGCCATTTCTAGTCTTTGTGATTGCCGGAGCTAGCTCACCAGCTGGTGCCGTGCGTGACTTCCGCGGGAACCATCTAGGCGCTCGCCGGTGACTAGCGGGGAGGGCAGCCGTGGGATTATTTGGTTACGCGTGGTCATGACGGCGACTCGGTCACGGTCGACCGTCCGCCATTGTTACCGTCCGGCTTGCTCGGGTACCTCAGTCCCCAGAAGGAGCCGGGCGCCCAGAGGCTACGCGCTGCGCGAGTGCTCTCGGCCGTCTGCAACGTACGGGCCGCGCGCCAGTCGCGATTCTGGCCCGGGTGCGCCCGGATGTGATTCAGGCTGTCCCGGACACCCGGCCAGACGCGGCTGGCCTGCTCCTCCGTCAGCCAGTCAAACATCGCACGCAGATCCGCGAATGCCTCATCCGTCTCCCGCAGCATCCTCGCCTTGTCGCTCATCAGTTCCTCCTGAAAGGTGTGAACGTCCGCCTAGTGGCTTCGTGCCATCCGCCCGATCAGTTACCGGTCCGTGTCCATGGCCTTGTCCTTCCCTCTACCGGGTAAACGTCGCAGCGCGGACAAACGTGAGGGGCGTGACCGCGGGCATATCACGGGGCGTGTATATAGTGAGCGTTCGCGCAAGCCGACGGGGATCCCGCCGGGCGTTCGCGCCGGCTATCCACCGTCTGCGGCAAGGCGAGGACGAAAGCAGGCGCCGGAGGCGTGTGGTGACGGACTGGATGCTCGGTAAGCGCGTGTTTGCAGGTGCTGCGAAGGACGGTGTGAGGCCCGTACGCCGCTAGAGCGGACGCGTGGGTTCGCCGCTCGGTCGGGGCGAGTTGCGTGCTGCCCCTCGAGTGAACCAGTTCAGCCGGGTGGGCGGCTGGGTATGGGCCGGGTCAGGCACGCGATGAGACGGTCTTGCGCGTGCGGGAATGTCGAGTTCGCTTACGCGCGGCCGCGCTTCGGCTATGTCCGGATCTAGGTGCTGCTGCGCCGCGAAGGCTGGCACATCAAAGCGGGGACGCCCGCTCTACCGGTTGCATGGCCGCTAGTAGCGCCGCACGCGAGCGCAAGGCAAGTGAGATCGCCTACAGCACCGAAGACGAGATGGCTTGTCGCCAAGGCGCTATCTACGGCAAGCTTTGGTGCCGCCGCCAGCTGCTTCTGTGGGCAGGGGCGTTCAAAGGTGGCGTGCCGGGCACCGAGACTGCACCCGGGATTGGAAGTCCTCCTCCCCTCCCGCCCGCATCGCCAGCGTATCGAGCGAGGGACCCGAATTGAAATGAGTAAGGGCATCGTTTCGGGCGCTACCTTCCCGGGGTCGTGTTAGCTTCTGAACTCCGGAGTTTCAGGAGGAGGCGCGGATGCCTTGGATGTGGGTAACCAGGCCAGAAGAGCTGCAGCGTGCGCAGGCCCTCGAGGACGAAGGGAAGAGGCTCCGGCAAGAACTCGACGAGATCGAGGGATTGAGCAGCCCCACGGCCTGCCGTCTGTGTGGGACAGAAACGGCACTGACCGCTGAACACTCGCCCTCGAAAACCGCAGGGAACGTAGGCCGCATGGTCAAGGGGATGATTGATCACGCCGCCACTGCGGCTGGTGGAAGTGTCGTCTGGACCGGAACCATTATCCAAGGCGCGAAGGAGCGCACCCTCTGCGCATCGTGCAACAACACGACGGGCAGCTGGTACAACGGCGCATATGTCGGTCTTGCTAGGGCCGCCAGGAAGATTGCGATACCAAAGGCGGCCGGGACCGTCCTCGATGTCGATGTCCTGAACCCTCAGCGCGTGGCGAAGCAGGCTCTCGTCTCCATTGTTGCCACCTCTCAGCCAGGGTTCACTACACGCTATCCGCAGCTTCGAACTCTCCTCGTGAATAGAGAGGCGCGGGAGCCGATCGATCCCATCCGTCTGTGGCTATATCTGAAGGCGGACCCAAGTGCGACGACGACCGGCCTGGTAGCGGCCCTCGACATCGAGCGCGGCCGTGGGCACCTAGTCTCCGGCTTCTCTTTCTGGCCATTGGGCTGGATCATCACCATCGGCGACGCCGAGGTAAGGGGAGCCACCGACGTATCGGGTTGGACCGAGCTCGCCTACATGGATCGCGGTCCCCTCCGGGTACAGACCCCCTGCCAGTGGTCAATCAGTCCGTACCCTGGCGACTTCCGCGGGCCAGACGAATTCCCTCGCGACGCGTGGAAGATCCAGCGATCATAGCAATGCCTCAACTCGACCCGTGGATCGATCGACTCATCGCGAGCGTTCGCCAGCACGTGGTGCCCGTGCTCTTTGGCGACCGTCCTCACCCGCGCCAGTCCCCTAACGTCAATGTCGCCAGCGGTGTGGTAGTCAATCTCGACCAAGGCCCTTTTCTTGTGACTGCCAGCCATGTCATCCGGAGAGCCCTTGAGCGGGAACGCGAGTCTCGCTTCCATCTCCTGGTCAGCCAGAGTGAGATCCCGCTGCGTTCACGTGTTATCTCAGACCGCGAGAGACTTGATGTTGCGACGCTGAGCCTAACCGAGAAGGAGGTCGCCCACATAGAACGTGACGGCTACCGCGTCGTCCACCCGGCCACTTGGCCTCCCCCCGAGGTGACCTCCAATTCCTCGATCATCACCGCGGGCTTTCCAGCACATGGCCGATTGAGCATCTCGTGGGACGAGCTTGATCTCGCCGTCGAAACTGTCCGAGCATTCGTTCGCTCGGCAGGGGAGGACCAGTTCACCACACACCTCGACCCGGAATACACTGTCCGGCGCGTAGTAGATGTCTCAGCCCCTGAGCGGCCCCCCGAGTTCGAGGGTTTTAGTGGCGGCCCCGCCTTCGTAGTTCCGAGGGATGGCCCGTTGGTCGTCCCCCACTTGTGTGGAATCGTCAAGGAGGGAGGAGTATCGAGTCTGGCGCCGGGTAGAATAGTGCTGCACTTTGCCCGGATGCATCGGCTCCAGCGTAGCGGCGTGTTGGAATAGGGGACCTCCATCTGAGTCCTCAAGTCTCGATCGACGACATCCCGCAGTCGGTTCTCGAAGACGTGCGAGTCGGGATCCAGGCCTACCTTGCTCCCCTCATCGTTATTTCGCCGAATGCGCCGGCGGATAAGGCCCCTGTTGCCCTTGCGGGCTCAGGGACCTTCGTCGAGCTTTCAGGGCGGCACTACATCCTGACCGCAGATCACGTCTGGAACGGAACGGAGGGCTGGGAGGAGCTGGCAGTCGCCCTGGCGGCCGAGGGCACGCCGCTCTCCATTCCACGCGACCGGGTCATAGCAAACCGGCTCGGAGGGCCGCCCTACTCGGAGTGGGGCCCGGATCTCGCTCTCCTCGAGATCCCTCCTCACTTGGTGGCCACGATCAAGACGCGGAAGTCATTCCTGAACCTAGCGAAGCGCCGCGCGATGCTGAGCGCCTATCCACCCCGAATGGAGAAGACGCTCTGGGCTGTTATGGGTATGGTGGCCGAGACCAGCGAGGTGAAATCGCGCACCGAGTCAGGCCTCGTGCCTGTCAACATCCGCGGCGAGGCCTTCTTCGGCATCACCTGTACGGCGGATCGCCGGCGCGGGTACGACTACTTGACAACCTATGCGAAGACGACGCTCTCGGGCGTGCCGACCAGCTTCAAGGGGGTGAGTGGCGGCGGGCTCTGGCAGATTGGCCTGACCATGAAGAAGGCTACCGGCGTCATCTCGTGGGCAGGGGAGCATCATTTCCGCGGAGTAGCCTTCTGGGAGGAGCCGAAGCCACCCGATCAGGTTGCGCTTCGCTGCCACGGCCCGAAGAGCATCTTCCAGAAGGCGTGGGCTCACTGGGGCTTGTCAGCGGTCCCGCGACCGCGCGGCGGTAGCCGAATGGCCACGAGACGACCCACCAAGCGGCCATCAGGATCTCGATAGGCTGCTGAGCGAGGCGTGCGAACCCCTCCTGGGGCACGACAGCGACGCAACCGGAGCGGTGAGAGATAAGGGCCGCTCAGGGTCGGTGCGCTGCGCGGCCTTGTGCTGCCGCAGACCTCGGCGATCGGGACCCCCACCTCCCCCTGCTTCAGGAATGCAAGCCTGGACTCACCGTCCTAGTTGACTCGAACCCTACTCGGACCGAATCATGCGCCGCTATCCGTCGTGATCCGGGAACGCAGATGCAGGCCGATGCCCAGAAGGCTGCGGATCATAACGGATACGACCAGACTATTCGTCCGAGCGTGGAGAAGGGGGCGGGTCTGAAAATCCGATGCCCCGTCCCGCGGGTAAGGCTGCTACTTCGACCGAGTGCGGACCCACTTATCGTTGTCCGACGTCCCGACTCCCAATCCTACTTGCCCCATCGCGCCCACCTCGTCGACAATAGGTCTGAGGGTGCCTCCCTCACCCGACCAACGACGACTAGGCCAATGCGCCCAACCAGCTGGAATGCTACATCAGGCTTTATACCGTGCTCGGTGTGGTGACCCCCGCAAATCACCACTCCTCTTCGCCGAGTCTAGAACGTGTTAAGAGATCGCAGAGACGCTGACGCCCTCCTCGAGGAACTACCTTTCCGGCCACCCAATTGGCATCAATACTACGAAGATCTCTGGGAGCGTTACCCAACGCTCGCCGAGGACTGGATCCATATGGGGTACCTCAATCTCCCACGCGAGGGTCCGACCGATCAGCCTACGATCGAGCGGCAACAGCGCCGGCATGCAGTCGGGGCCAAGCGAGACCATCGCGACCTCCTCATGCTCGCTGAGATCCGCGCCAAGGTCATCGGCATCACCTTCAAGCACGGCGCCGCCAGGGCAGCGGCCCAGCGGGAGCTCGACCAACATCTGGCCGAGCAAGGCTTGCGGCCCGCCTTCCCCGGAGGGGCTGTGCTTCCCCGCACCGGGCGCGTCAAGCTACGACGGCGGTACGACGAGCTAAGGGGACTGATTGATGAGCTCCAGACGGCGGCAGGCGACAGCGACACCCAGGAGGAGGAGTCCTCGCGAGCCCTCTTGATCCTCTTCCCGCTCTTAACCGAGGCTGAGCTCCCGATCATCTTCTCGTACCCCTACCCGCGCCGAGGGGCCACCGCGGAGCCCGCGATGGCTATCCTGGCCCGACGCTTCCAGATCCCGGTCGCCACCCTCGAGCAGTACCTCTTCCCCAGAAAATCTCGAAAAGCCCGGTAGCTCTGCAGCAAGCTGCCGGTCGCTACGCGTGACCGGGAGTGTGCTCTAGGGCCATGCTCTGCGTATGCACGGAGCGAGATCCCTTCGTTCATCCGCCTTGCAGGCGTTGGCGCTTCCATCCTGCGACCCGCCTTGTTCGCCTGGTGCCTGGTGTCCAATTGCGCAGCGACCACTATCTGCGGAGAAGTCCGCCGCAAGCCACACCGAAGTTCCGGAGTCTCGGCTGAATTCTCGCGCCGGTCTCACCCGTCGGGACACTTGGAGCGGGTCCGACCGCGGCCCCACGTCTCGAGGCAATCAGCTATGACCGGCACGGACCGGGCGATCATCGCCTTCCTCACCGCAACTCCCCAACCCATTCGGGCGCTGCTGGCCGCGCATCCGAAGGGCACGGTCTACCGCCGCCTCGCGGCGCTCTTAGGACGGGGGATGGCCGCCAAGCGGGGCCCGGCGTATCTGTTAACCACGGCAGGGCTGCAGCTCAAGGCCGAGCACGCGGGTGCCGCCCTCATGAACGGCCTCAACGACGTCTACCCGCCCCTTCGCCAGGCCCCCTCACCCCAGCACCGCGCCCTGCTCGAGCTCGCCATCGCGGCCCTCGTCCGCCGCCAGCATGCTCATGCGGAGGATCGCCACGCCGGGTTCTTCCTGCTCGGTCCTCCGTTGACCTGGAAGAGCTCGGCGGGGCGTTTCCTTTGCCTCGCCGCCGGTGCTGACCCCACCCTGTGCGTCGTCGATCTCGCGGCCGAGGCCGGGAAGAGCCTCTGGATCCGGAGAGGCGCCGATGGGGGCATCCACTCCCAGCGCACCCTCCTCGCGGGCCCGGTCATCGTCCTGGATGAATACCAACAGGCCGACCCGACGGTCCGACGCGCCATTGCCCCGTTGCTCTCCGGGCGGTACCGGATCCCGGTCGAGAACGACCTCATCACCCTGACCGCGGTGCCGGTCATCACCATGAACCCGCGTGGGGGAGACTCACTCACCGCACGGACTGGGTTGAGCGGGGCGCAGCTCCGTCGACTCGTCCCCTGTGACCTGGCCAACGTCCCGCTCCCCGACCTCGCTCTGGAGGGTGAGCGCGCGGTCGAGGCGGCGCGCCGCGCCGGCCCGCTGGTGCTCCGGCCACCGCGGGCATCCAGTGAGGAGTTCCGTGGCGCCGTGGTCCACCTGCTCCGCCGAGTCCTCACGCCAGAAGGACTCAGTCTCGTGGACGTCGAACTGCTCCTCGGACTCGGTGCCGGTTTGACGGCGTGGCTGCCTGCCGCCGTGGCGATGCGGCAAGCCCTCTACGACTTCTTGCTGGTCGTCGAAACCCTGGGGTGGGTCACTGAAGGCTGGCTCGACCTCGTTCGGGACTTCCCCGCGCGGAGCGAGGGAAGCCCGACCACACCGGCACCGAAGGCTGCCACGGTCACCGCGGCAGGTGCGGCGCCGGCCGCTCAGACCATTTCGCTGTACCCGGAAGCTATCGCTCGGAAGGAGCATGCGGCAATGAATGGCGCGCGCGAATCGATGCTGCCCCACTTCAGCATCTCGGACCAGACGAAGAGTGAGATCACGTGGCTCGCCCAGGACGCCCGGGTCCCCCTGGACGGGGCGCTGCACATCCTCGTCGAGATCTACCGTCTGCAGATGGCCAACCAGAATGACCTTTGGGATCTCGAGACCATCCTGCAGTTGCGGGACGCGTGCGAGACCACCGCAGTACCGGTTAGCGACCTGCGCGAGGCACTCGAGCTCTTTTCAAGCCTTCGGAAACGTGGGCTCACCCTGGACGACCTGCGCACGACCTGTCAGGTCGCCGACGACCTGGCCGAGGCCGGTCTCTCCCTCGAAGAGGCCGTGGCCGTCTCGCGCTTCATCAAGGC
>WNFC01014475.1_pt1 | contig 14093 bp, 16 predicted proteins | sample 5400541 | NCBI WGS metagenome assembly WNFC01 (sample SAMN13153342, study PRJNA577476) | soil metagenome | isolation source: 120 cm saprolite under Douglas fir tree site 2 hole 2 replicate 1 | place: USA:California | collected 2015-04-18
GGTCGTGCAGGACGTCCCCCTCCTGTTCGAGAACGGGCTGGAGCGTCTCTTCTCCACAGTCGTCCTCGTCTACGTCCCTGAGGAGGTGCAGATCGAGCGCCTGGTGTCAGGCCGAGGCGTCACGCCCGAGCGTGCCCGGGGGATGATCGCCGCCCAGATGCCGATCGAGAACAAGCGAGGGCTGGCCCACCACGTCATCAACAACAGCGGTACGCGTGAAGAGACACTGGCCCAGGTAAAGGCGATCTGGAAGCAGGTGGCCGCCGGCTAGATCACGCCGTTTTTCTCGAGCGAGGCGAGCTTCGTCCCATCCACTCCGAGCTCCGACAGAATCTCAGACGTGTGCTCTCCCAGCCGGGGCGCATCGCGCCTGCGCCAGTCTGCCCGCATCAGAACCGCGGGTCGGACCTCAACGCCGGCTGGACCGTTTACGACGAGGCCGCGAGCAGCGATCTGCGGATGCGACGCCATCTCGCTCAGGTCGAGGATGGGCTCGCAGCAGACCTCCAGCCCGGCCAGGTCCCGCTCCCACTCCGACCTGGTCCGCGACAGGAAGACCGCCTCCATCGCCCTATGGGCGCGGACCCTGTCATCGCCGGCGGCGAACTGGACCTCGATGAGGTCCGGTACGCCAACAGCGTTGCACAGCGCCGTCCAGAACTTCGGCTCCAACGCACCCACGCTGTAATAGCCGCCGTCCTTGCACTCGTAGACCCGGTAGCACGCGTACCGGCCGGTCAGCCGTTGGTCGCCGCTGCCGACCTGTTCCCCTGCGCCCTGCTGCGCAAGCACCAACGCCAGCCAGCTGACGGCCCCATCCGTCATGGAGACGTCGAGCCAACGGCCCTGGTCGCCCCGCTGGACGCCGACGAGCGCGCCGAGAATCGCGACCGCCGGCTGCAGCCCGCCGCCGCCGACGTCGCCGACCTGCACCGCCAGCGGCATCGGCGGTCCGCCCTCGGCGCCGTTGAGCCCCAGGACGCCGGCGGTGGCGACGTAGTTGATGTCGTGACCCGCACGCGAAGCCATCGGGCCGTCCTGCCCGTATCCAGTGATCGAGCACATGACCAGCGCCGGGTTGCGCGCGTGGATCACGGGCCAGCCAAGGCCAAGACGGTCCATGACGCCGGGCCGATTGCCCTCCACCAGCACGTCCGACCGTTCAACCAGGCGGAGGAGCAGGTCCCGGCCGGCCCCGGACTTCAGGTTCAGCGTGAGGCTTCGCTTGTTGCGGTTGATGGAATTGAAAAGGGCGCTCTGGCCATCGACCAGAGGCGGCGTCCACCGCATGTAGTCGCCGCTCGACGGCTCTTCGACCTTGATCACGTCCGCCCCCATGTCGGCGAGGAGCATGGTGCAGAAGGGTCCCGGCAGCAGCCGGGTGAGATCGAGCACGCGGATTCCACTCAGCGGCATCTGGGCATCCACCCAATTCTCGTCCACATGCGGGAGACACCTTTAGGGGGGCCCCGTGCGTTAATAGGTCATGAAAAGCGGCGGTAGGAGAATGCGTCCCAGCAACCAACCCCTTTCCGAGGTGACGATCAAGGTCCCGGCGCCGTTCGCCGGGATCTCCGACCTTGGGTTCACGGCCCAATACCGCTCCCAGAACTTCCAGGAGCCGCTCCGGGACGTTCCCCTGCTGATCGAAGGCCCGCCGCCCCCCATGCGCCGGCTCACCGAGCTGCTTCAGCTCCTGCGTGGGATCGAGGGCTCCGCATACGTCTGGAGTGAACCAGTGATGCTGAGTGACGAGGTCGTCGTCCTGGCCTTCCGCGACCGCAGCCTCGTCGGCCAAACGCTCTCTGACGGCGAACCCGCCCACGCGGCCTACTTCCTCAACCTCGTGCGCCCCGTGGTCTTCACGTTCTTGCGCGACTGCGCCCAGACGGCACGCCTGCGCCTTGCGGATGTGATCGAGATGCGGGTCAGTACGGGGAGCGCGCCGTTCGCGGACCTGGTTCTGCCGCTCGATGACATAGTCCGGTCGAACGGCGACCGGCTGCTGTGGCGGCTTGCCGGTTGAGGCCTGGTAGCTAGACTCCGCTCGCCCGGGTGCTGCTTGCCGCCGGGGTCGGAGTCGAGATCGCCGGACCCGTGACCGGGCTGGGGCCCACGTTCGTGAAGTAGAGGGCGACCGGCACGACCACCATGCCGACGAGCACCGTCAGCACGAAGGTGACAGCACCCCACTCCCGTCGCACAAATGCCCAGCTCACGAGCGGTGAATTCTAGCCAGTATCCGGTTCCGGGGTTCCGCCGCCTATTCGCGGCACTGGCGGCCGGTGCCAAGGAAGGGGTGTCGCGACGAGGAGCGCTTACCTGCTGGGGTCCCCGCGCCGTGGACGCGGGGGCAGCGAGGAAGCGACGGGCCCCCTGACGCCGGCATCAACGCCGCAGGCGTCCGGCCGCCCGGGCCGTCGAAGATGCAAAGAACATCCGGAATCCGGATGCTGCAGCTCTAATAATCGTCGTCGTCGCGGGAGCCGGCGAGTCCTTCCTCTTCTTTCTTCTTGCGCTGGTTCAGGAGGCGGATGAAGTCCTGGGCGCGCGCGAGCGCCTTCCAGCGCTCCGGGTAGAAGTCCTGGACCACAATCTGCCTGTCCGGAACCTGGTAGACGGTGACGCACCATTTGTTGAGGGTGCGCGAAACTTCAACCTCGAAGTCCTTCTCCGCGGTCTCGTACTTGACAACCTTGTCGTCGTCGAATCTTCTTCGTCCTGAAATAGCCATAGGTACATCACTCGGGCAGGGATTCCGCTCATAGAGCTAACTTGAAGTATAGCCCTCTGCAAGGCCCTTCCAAACCTGCGCCGGAGGCCCCGGAGGCTACTCGCCGAGAAGCTCCCTGAGGAACGAAACCAGGTCGCCCCGGAGGCCTTCACGGCTCATCGCCAGGGTCAGGTTTGCGCGCAGATACCCGGCCACCGTGCCGAGGTCGTAGTAGTCACCTTCGAACTCGAGCGCAACCACTCGGGACCGCGGGAGCGTCCGCTTGATCGCATCGACGAGCTGGATCTCGTTCCCTGCGCCGGGCTCGGTGAGCCCGAGCTCCTCGAATACAGCCGGCAGCAGCACGTAGCGGCCGAGACTGGCCAGGTTGGAGGGTGCTTCGTCGGCGGCCGGCTTCTCGACCACGTCGGTGACCTCGTGCAACGGCCCTCGCGACTTGCCCGTCGCGATGATGCCGTACCGACTCACTTGCTCCTTCGGCACTCGGCGCGCCGCCAGGACTGTGGCGCCGGTTTCTTGATAAGCCGCGATGAGCTGTTTGAGGCACGGTTCGGCGCCGAGAATGACATCGTCCGGCAGCAAGGCGGCGCAGGGCTCGTCGCCGACGAGGCGCCTGGCGGTCCAGATTGCATGTCCCAACCCGCGCGGTTCGCGCTGCTGGATGTAGGTGATGTCGATCTTGTCAGCGATGGCATCGACCTCGGCAAGAATGCTCAGGAGGTCCGTCCGGCCCCGCTCGCGCAGGTAATGCTCGAGCTCGTGCGAGCGGTCGAAATGGTCGACGATGGCGCGCTTCCCGCCACCGGTGACCATGATCACCTCTTCGATGCCGCTGGCGACCGCTTCCTCGACGCTGTACTGGATGGCGGGCTTGTCGACCAGGGGCAGCATCTCTTTCGGCTGCGCTTTGGTGGCGGGCAGAAAACGAGTGCCGAGTCCGGCCGCGGTGATGATCGCCTTGCGGACGGGCAACGTAGTCAACGACGACAATCTAAGGCGTGGAGAGCATCGACCGCATTCAACCAGGAATCGAAGGCCGGCTGGAGAGGGTCGTAGACGGCGACGTGATCACGACCCATGTCGGTGGCAAGGGCACGTTTGCGACTCCGGCGATGATCAGTTTGATGGAGATCACGAGCCACCGCTCTCTCGAGAACCTGTTGCCGGCTGGTCACACGACGGTCGGCTACGAGGTGCATGTCCGCCATGTCGCCCCGGCCGCGCCCGGGTCGACGATCCTGGTCACGACGAAGCTGACTGAAGTGAAAGGCAACAAGCTCTATTTCGACGTCGCGTGCCACCAGGGCGAGCTGCTGTTGGGTTCGGGCACCCACAAGAGGGCCATCGTCCCAGCGAATTTCTAGCCAGGCTTCGGCTTCTTGCGCTTGTCGGCCATGTGCAGGGCGAGCTTTTTCAGTCCTGGATTGACGGCGATCACCTTCGGCCCGCGCACTTTCTTGTCACGGGCTTTGACGTGCGCGCTTTCCCGCGGTTCGATCCTGTCGAGGTCGTCAGTCATGCACCTATCATTGACCGAGCGTTGAGGGAAGTCGAGGCTGCCGGGCGCGCGCAGGGCGCACAAGATCAGACGGCCGGGATTACGCCGAGCTCTGTGGAGGCGGCGGCGCGCGACCTCGCCCAGTACCTTCCCCCCACCCCCCTCCAGTACTCACGTGCATTCACCGACAAGGCGCGCTGCTACGTCCACATCAAGATCGAATCGATCCAGCCCATCCGCGCCTTCAAGGTGCGGGGCGCGCTCACCAAGGTGATGCGGCTGCATCCCGAGGAGCGGTCGGCGGGCGTCATCACTGCATCGGCGGGGAATCACGGGCAGGGCGTCGCGTATGCCGCCGCCGCGTTCAAGATTCCCGCCACCGTCTATGTCCCGGAAACGGCCAATCAGCTCAAGGTCGAAGCGATCCGGCGCCTCGGCGCTGAAGTGGTGCCGGCAGGGCGCAACTACAACGACGCCTTCCTCGAGGCGATGCGACATGTGGAGCGGGGCGGCGCGACCTTTGTGCACGCGTTCGACGACCCCGACGTGATCGCGGGCCAGGGATCGATCGCGGTGGAGCTGCTCCGCGATCTGGAGGACGTGGACACGGTGCTCGTTCCGATCGGCGGCGGCGGGCTGATCGGGGGCATCGCTCTCTACCTGAAGGAGAAACGGCCCCTCGTGAAGGTGATCGGTGCCGAGCCGAGGGGGGCCGACAGCATGCGTCGCTCCCTCGATGCAGGCCGGATCGTGACTCTCGACCGGGTCGACACCATCGCGGATGGGCTCGCGGCCTCGGCTCCGGGAAAGCTCACGTTCGAGCTGGCGAAGCGCTATGTGGACGAGGTCGTGCTGGTGGAGGAAACCGAGATGCTCCGCGCGATACGGCTGCTGTTCGAATGGGAGCACCTGCTCGCGGAGCCCGCCGGCGCGGCCGCTCTGGCTGCGCTCCTGTACCACTACAGCCCGAGCCCCAACGAGAAGGTGGTCGTCGTGCTCTCCGGGGCCAACGTCACCGACGAGGTCATGATCCGCGCCCTCAAGTCGCGCTGAGCGCGCTACGCTGACACTGTTGCGACGGCCGGATTTGAGGGTAGACGAATGAAGGCTTATGTCCTGATCAACGCGTCGCCCGGGCAAGCGCTCGAGGTCGCCAAGAAGATGGTGGGCGTCAAGGGCATCACGCGGCCGACGCGATCACCGGCGAATATGACGTCATCGCCGTCTGCGAGGCCCCGGATGTGAACTCGATCGGTTCGCTGATCGTCGACAAGATCCAGAAAATCGACGGCGTGTTCAAGACCGTCACTTGCCTGGCGATGAAATAGATTCGTAACTAGTCAAATGGGTGGCCACCAGGCCCGATTTACTCGGGCCGTCACCCAGACGTGCAGCTTCCAAGCGCCTCCAGACGTCGCCGAGAGTCCGCGGCGAGGCCTGCCTCGCCGCGCTTATCACTTGCCTGGCGATGAAATAGATTCGTAACTAGTCAAATGGGTGGCCACCAGGCCCGATTTACTCGGGCCGTCACCCAGACGTGCAGCTTCCAAGCGCCTCTAGACGTCGCCGAGAGTCCGCGGCGAGGCCTGCCTCGGCGCGCTTATCACTTGCCTGGCGATGAAATAGTCTCGGGCTCGCGGCGGGGAACGACACCAGGCAGCTCGGACAACCAACCGGACATCTGCGGCATCGCCTGCTCGAAGCTGCCCACCGACGGCGACCAGGTGAGCTCGCGCCGGGAGTGCGAGTCGTCGACCTGGTGCGGCTTGCCGATCACGTCGACGCCGTAGACGCTGGGCCAGGCCGGCCCGGCGCGCGACGCCGTCGCTTCCGCGGCCAGCGCGCGTACGTACGCGAGGTCATAGGGCAGGCTCACGATGTCGGCGCTCACCCCTGCAGCGCGAGCGCAGGACTCGAGGAAGTCGCGCCAGGTGGCGTCGAAGCCCCCGATCAGGTAAGTCTTTCCGGGGCGGCCGCGATCAGCGGCGGCCAGACAGGCGCGGCCGACGTCTTCGGCGGCGATGAACGTCTGCATGACGCGTCCGCCTCCTGGCAGCCACACACGTCCATGCGCAAGCGATCCCATCAACCGCGGCAGGAGCCAGTTCTCGCCCAGCCCGAAGACCCTCGCCGGGCGGAGGACCACCACTTCGAGATCCTGCACGGTATCAAGGAGCCAGCTCTCCTCGAAGAGCTTGAGGCGCTCGTACGTGTGGACTGGATGAAGTTTCGACTTCTCGACGATCCTCGCCGTGTGATCAGACCCATAGACATCTGCCGTCGACAGATGAACGATTCGCCGGACTCCCGCGTGGCGCGCCGCCTCAACGACCCGCCGGAGCATGCGCGGTGGCTCGCGCCGATAGCGCAAGCGGTTTGCCGGCGACCAGGTCTCCGGACAGTAGTGGACGACCTCGACGCCTTTAATTGCGTCGGCCAGAGTCTCGTCGTCCGCATCAGCGTGCAGCTCGATGACCGGCGCTTCGATGGCGAGTGCCTTCGAGACATGGTTGCCGAGGAACTCCCCGGCGCCGATGACAAGGTGCAAAGCCCCCGGATTAAAGCACGGGGTGCTAAGTGGGGCGACGCCCTCGCGTTCGCTGGAGGCCGGTCGCGATCGCGCGCTGGACGTTTTCGACGACCTGCGTCACCTTCTGCCCGACCGACCACCACGCCGGTGGATCGGGCCTGACGGGAGGGCCGATCGTCACGTCGACCCGGCTGAACGGACGCAGCACGTCCGTCCCTCGCACCGCGACCGGACAGATGGGAACGCCGGCCTGCAGAGCGAAATGGCCGATCCCGACCTTTAGCGGCCGCAGCCCGCGCCCGCGCGAATAGTGGCCTTCAGGAAAGATGAGGACGACGCCTCCACGCTCCAGGATCTGGTACACGGTGCGCAAGCCGGCCTCATCGAGCTCGCCGCGATGCGGAGAGATTGGGAAGACTCCGACGAGCGGGAGGAGACGGCGTTTCCATCCCCGGTTGAAGACGGTTTCGCGCTTCGCCATCGTGTAGATCATCGGGGCCGATGGAAAGAACGGGATGATGAAGGCCGGGTCGAACCAGGCCTGGTGGTTGGCGGCGATGATGTATGGCGGCGACGGGATGTTCTCGACGCCGGTGACCGTGATCCGGAACAGGTGCAGCACCAGCCACCGGACGATGCGCCGAATCAGCCGGTAGAGGCGCGGCGGTTGCTTGGGGTCGGAGTGTACGAGGGGATCGAGCGGGGCGGCGACGAGCGCCCGGTACTCGGGGCCGGTGTACTGCTTTCGTTCAGGCGGGTCAGGAATCGATGAATTTGAGGAGGACGCGGTTGAACTCCTCTGGCCGCTCGGCCTGCGGTGAGTGGCCCGCCCCCTCGATGACAGCCAAGCGCGAGTGCTTGACCAGCGCATGCGCGCGGGCCGCGTGCGAGACCGGGAACAGCGGATCGTCCGCACCCCAGATCAGCTGCAGCGGGATTTTGATCTCGTTCAACCGCGCGGTCACGTCGTGGTTGCCTCCGAGCAGCGATCGTGGGTTGATCAGCGACCTGACCGTGGACAGGTACGCGTTGTGGAAATCGTCTCCCGCGTACATCTCACGGAGGTTCCCGAGGTAGACGTCATCCATCGACCTCTCGAGGTCTGAGCTGGCGCCGGCGTAGCGCCCGGCGACCCGACGGATCATTTTCGGCGAGGCCCAGCTCAATGCGTCACGGGTAAACCTCATGACGGCTTCCCCCACACGGGGGATGGTCACGAGGCCATAAGCCATATGAGCGATCCGGATCTGCGGCCGGCCAAGACCGAGCGTGTTGACGAGGACGAGCTTGCGCACCAGCCGTGGCTGCTCGAGCGCCAGCTCGAGCGCGATCCGTCCCCCCAGCGAGGCGCCGACCAACACAACAGAGCGCAGGCCACGGTCCTCGATGTAACGCTCGACAAAACGCGCGAAGTAAGGGATGGTGTAACGAGCGCGGGGCTTTTCCGTGCGGCCGTATCCCGGAAGGTCGGGCGCGTACACGCGATGTCGCTCGGCCGCGGGCTCCAGCGTGAAGCGCCACTCCATGTAGCCCGACGAACCCAGGCCGTGTATGAAGACCACGGGCGAGCCGCGCCCGCCATGCATGTGGTGCACACGCAGCGAGCCGATGTCGACGAACCCCGGCTGGATCGTTGTCGGTGTGCGCCGTGCCATCCCGATCACTGGCTCGGAAGTCTACGGGCGGGGGAGCGCAACCCGGTCACCTCCTGGCCGGACGCAAAGGTCTGGACCTTCTTGCCCTTGATGACGGTGACCGCGCCCGGGCCCATCGCTTGCCATTGGTCGTCCTTCCATATGGCGGCACTCCGCTCGTCGATGCCGAGCAGGGTCGTGCCCGGCAACGCCAATTGAGCGGACTCGATCCAGCGATGGCCAAATGTGTCGAAGTGAGGAAGCAGCGCTGTATCCGGCACCAGGCCGAGGGCGTCGGTGGGCCGTCGATTGAATCGGTTCGGCCAGCTGGCACGAATCAAAGTCTGGCTGCAGAGGGCCATCGCGCCGGCTGAGGAGCCGGCCAGCGCCGAACCTTCGCGCCAGGCTTCGAAGATTGCGCTCCACACTCTGGAGGAGTGGAGCACCTCGACCACAAGGCCAGGATCGCCGCCGACGAGATAGAAGAATCCGCCCGCACGAGCGCGGGCGGCCAGATCCTTCGAGTTGGCATCGGTCCGCTTGAGGACAGGCAGCTCCTCCAGCGCCAGGCCGAGCTCGTGGAACCAGCTCTGGCCATGCGCCACGGCGCAGTCCGGGCCCTGCCGTGCAGCCGCGGTGGGAACGACAAACGCAGGCCCGGGGCCGGCGCTTCTCGTGAGCACGCGGTCCTGCTCCTCGTTGCCCGGGTTGAACTCGTTGCCTCCAACCAGGGCGAGCAATCCAGGCACGCCCGTAGCATATGGCGGCGGTGTCCAGACCCAACTCCGTTCGCGTGCGCATTGCGCCGAGCCCGACCGGGTTCGCGCACCTGGGCACGGCTTCGACCGCGCTCTACAACGTCCTGTTCGCACGTCAGAAGCACGGAACCTTCGCGCTTCGCATCGATGACACAGACCTCGAGCGCAACCGTCCCGAGTACGAGCAGCTGATCTACGAAGCGCTCCATTGGCTGGGTCTCGACTGGGACGAGGGACCGGACAAAGGCGGTCCATACGCGCCGTATCGGCAGTCCGAGCGCATCGACCTCTACAAGCAGCACGCGGTCAAGCTGCTCGCCGAGGGCAAGGCCTACAAGTGCTACTGCACGCCCGAGGAGCTCGAGGCGGAGCGCAGGCAGGCACAGGCAGAAAAGCGGCCCTACAAGTACTCACGCCGGTGTCTGATCGACCCGCCCAAGGACCGCACCGAGTTCACAGTGCGCTTCAAAGTCCCGGGTGGCGAGATCGCGTTCACGGACATGATCCGTGGCGAGATGGCGTTCGACGCCAGCCTCATCGGCGACTTCATCCTGGTCAAGTCGGACGGATTTCCCACGTACCAGTTCGCGAGCCCGGTCGATGACTCGACTATGAAGATCAGCCACGTGATCCGTGGCGAAGAACACCTTTCGAACACGCCGTACCAGCTGATGATCATCGACGCACTCGGCTACGAGCGCCCCGAGGCGTTCGCGCATATGCCTCTGATCCTGGCCAAAGATGGCGCCAAGCTGTCCAAGCGCAAGCACCCCGAAACGAACGTGATGCTGTACCGCGAGCAGGGCTACCTGCCAGAGGCGCTGATCAACTACCTGGCTCTGCTCGGCTGGAATCCCGGCACGGCGCAGGAGATCTTCACATTCGAGGAGCTGATGCGGACGTTCTCGTTCGAGCGGGTGCAGCACGCGGGTGCCCGATTCGACTGGGAGAAGCTCAACTGGATCAATGGGGAGTGGATCCGTGCCATGGATGACGCCGCGCTCGCCAGGCGGCTCGAGCCCTTCCTGCCCAGCCTCGACGAGGCGACGATCACGCGCGCGGTCCCCGCCCTGAAGACGCGTATGACCAAGCTCGCCGACGCGACCGAATACCTCGACTACCTATGGCAGGACCCTGAGCCGCAGACCCTGGATCCCGATTCAGTCGAACGCCTGAAGCTGGCTGTAGAAGCGATCAAGGAAGTCGCCTGGGAGCCGGAGCCGATTGAGAACGCCCTCGAAGAGGTTGTATCCCGCACCGGTATCAGCAAGAACAAGCTCTATACGCCCATCCGGTTGGCCCTGACCGGCAAGAAGGTTTCACTGCCCATCCACTACACGCTTGCGCTGCTGCCAAGAGAGGTCGCCCTGGAACGGATCGACAGAACGATTCGGTCGTGATGTTCCTGACGATCGTCATCAACATCGATCCGAACCTGTTTCAGATCGGGCCGCTGCTGATCACCTGGCACGGCGTCTTCTCGGTGCTCGGAATCCTTGGCGCGGCCCGGCTTGGTCTATGGCTGCTGGCCAAGGACGACATCGACGTCAGCCGCGGCGCGGACGGGGTGACATGGATGGTGCTCCTGGGCCTGGTCGGCGCGCGGGCCCTCTATGTCTGGGAGAACTTCAAGCTCTTTTCGGGCCAGCTGCTCCACATCTTCTACATCACCGAAGGCGGGATCAGCCAGTGGGGCGGGTTGTTCGGGGCGATCCTCGGTGCATACGTCTGGGCGCGACGCGCACGCTTCTCGTTCTGGAAAGTCATCGACGCGGGCGGGCCGGCGGCGATGATCGGACTGGCCGTGGGCCGCATCGGGGACGTGATCAACGGCGAGCACCACGGAACCCCCACCAACCAACCATGGGGCGTCGAGTACGTCAATCCCACCACCCTGGGTCAGCCTGGCGAAGTGGTGCACCCGGAGGTCGCGTACGAGATGGTGCTCACGCTCGGCCTGTTGGCATTGCTGCTTCCGTTTCACCGACGCCTGAAGGCGAAACTTCCGGACGGCGTCTCGGGCTTGATCTATCTCGGCCTTTACGGAGTCGGCCGGTTCTGGTTGAGCTACTTCCGAACCGACCCCGCCATCGTTTACGGCCTACGGCAGGCACAGCTCGCCTCGCTGCTCATGTCTGTCGTGGCCCTCGTCGCGATTCCGATCCTGATTCGGCGAGCGCGGGCTCCAAAGCCCGCGGCGACGCCGGCGCCGATAGAGGCGACCGAGCGGGAGTCTATGGCGGTCGCGGTCGAGACTGCGGACGAAACGCCGCCGGCGGACGGCGCGATCCGGCGGAGCCGGCGGAGCCGGAGACGCCGGAGAAGGGCTGCGGAGTCGGCGCGCGCGATGGAGCCGACAGATTCGACACACCCGATAGACGCGACCGAAGCCTCCCAACCAGAGGAGGCGGAAGCCACCTGATCACGTCTTGGCGATCGCGCTCTGCACGCGGAGCGCGAGCCGAGGCGCTTGCGGGTCATGCTTGAAATAAACGTGGACCTCGTCATGCGAAGCGCGGGCGGAGCGGAGAGTGTCGATCCACGGCGCCAGCGTTCGTGACGTGTATCCGCGTCGCAGCCGAAAATAAGCGATGGGGCCAAGCTCGAGGAACGGCGCGCGGGGCCATTTCTCCTCATCGGTGACAACCAGGGCCGCGCCGTGAGCCTTCAAAAGCTTGTAGGTGCCGTCATCGAACCAGGACTCGTGGCGAAACTCCGCCGCCGCGGGTCGTCGAAGCGCGGATAAGAGCCCGTCCAGCAGGGCCAGGTTTCGCTGGCGCGTCGGCGGAAACTGCAGAAGAATCGGGCCGAGCCGATCGCCCAGCGAACCAAGCCGCTCGCCGACCAAATCCGCGAGCCCAACCCGATCGAAGGCTTCCCCTGAGTAGGTGAGTCCGCGGTTGGCCTTCATGCAGAACCGGAAATCTGCCGGCGTCCCTTGGGCCCATTTGACCAGGGTGGTCTCGGGCGGCGTGCGGTAGAAGCTGCCATTCAGCTCGACCCCATGCAGGCGTTCGGCGTAGTAGGCAAGCATCCTGGCGCCCGAGAGCGTGGCCGGATAGAAGACCCCTTTCCAGGTCGCGTAGCTGAAACCCGACGTGCCGGTGTAGAGACGGCCTATGACGCCGGGACCACAGAACGATCAGTTAGAAGAGCGCCCTGCGCGCGCCCGGCCAGCATGACCCGCTCGTGCAGCTGTCCGCAGGCGGCATCGGCGTCGCGACCGCGCGTATCCCGGACCGTGACCGTCAAGCCTTGCGCCTCGACCAGCTCCTTGAAACGGCGCACGGCGCCGCGTTCCGGCGCCCGATAAGGGGTGTCGTCGACGGGGTTGAACGGAATCAGGTTGACATGCGCGAGCTTGCCGCGCAGCAGCCGGCCCAGCTCTTTGGCGTCGCGCTCCGTGTCATTGACGCCGGCGAGGAGCACCCACTCGTAGCTCACGCGCCTGCTTGTTCTATCGGCGTAGCCCTGCGCGGCGGCGACGAGGTCCGCGACCGGGTACTTGCGGTTGATCGGCACCAGCACGTCGCGAAGCTCGTCGCGAGCGGCATGAAGAGAGATCGCAAGCGTCACCGCGAGCTTCTCCTCTCCCAGCTGAGTGATGCGTGGGATGAGTCCGCTGGTGGAGACGACGATGCGGCGCGGGCTGATGCCCAACAGCTCCGGATCGGACAGGCGGCGGACCGACTCGACCACGGCATGGTAGTTGGCCATGGGTTCGCCCATGCCCATGAAGACGACGTGCGACAGGCGCCTGCCTTCGGTGCCGAGCACGCGCACTGCATCCAGCGCCTGCTCGATGATCTCATGGGCTTTGAGGTTGCGGCCGAAAGGAAACTTGCCGGTGGCGCAAAACGGACACCCGATGGGGCAGCCGGCCTGCGACGAGATGCACAACGTCGAGCGACCCGAGTAGCGCATCACGACCGACTCCACTGAGTGCCCACCGTCCAGCTCGTAGAGCGTCTTGGTGGTCAGCCCACGATCGGCCTCCGACATCGCCACCTGGCGCAGCGAGGTGACGCGAAACTCGCGCTCGAGCTCCGACCGCAACGGCTTGGGGACGTCGCCCATCTCAGCGAACGACGCCGCGCCTCGCGCCAGCCAGCCCCACACCTGCTTGCGGCGGTAGGCGGGTGCGGCGCGCGACGACAGCCACACCTCGAGCTCCGTCGCCGAGGTCGACAGGATCGCCGGCCTGACCTCTGAAATCACGCGCCTACGATACGGAGCTTTCGAAAACGTCTTGGCCGTCGACATCGCGCACCCTCACGAAGCCATCGTCGACCAGCTTCTTGACGTGCGCGCGGAGCGTCATCTCGGCCGCGGCCGTCAGCTCATCGCCGAGGTCGGGTCCGTACACTCGACGCGTCAGCTCCCGGGCTGTACCTGACCCGCGGCCAACCTCGGCGAGCACCTGGGCCTCCCGCTCGAGCCTGTGCACGCGATATTCCTCCAGCTTTCCCATCGCGTCGGTGACCGGGTCCCAATGTCCTGGAAACAGGATCCGCGGCTCCAGGGCCGCCAGGCGATCGATCGAGCGCAGGTACGCGGCGACATCGCCCTCTGGATAGGTGACCATGGAGCTGCCGCGCCCCAGCACCAGATCGCCCGTGAAGACCGCGCGGTCGCCGGCCAGCCAGAAGCTGAGGTGGTCCGCGCTGTGGCCCGGGGTGTACAGAGCCGTCACGTTCAGGTTGCCCACGCGCACGATGTCCCCATCCCCGAGCTCTGGGTAGCGCCGCACCGCCGCCTGGTGTCTGTGCGCCAGGCGCTCGGCGAGGGGCAGATGGTCAGGATGCGAGTGCGTGACCAGAACTACACCAACCGCGGTCGACCCCAGGCGCTTGTCGATCGCGGCTAGATGCTTGTCGTCGTCTGGACCGGGATCGATTACGACCGCGACCGGCCCCGCATCGACGATCCAGGTGTTCGT
>WNFC01005343.1_pt1 | contig 14089 bp, 12 predicted proteins | sample 5400541 | NCBI WGS metagenome assembly WNFC01 (sample SAMN13153342, study PRJNA577476) | soil metagenome | isolation source: 120 cm saprolite under Douglas fir tree site 2 hole 2 replicate 1 | place: USA:California | collected 2015-04-18
CCGACCGACACCGCCAATCCCCGGGAGGCCGCGCGCCGTTACGAAAACGAGTTGCAATCGTTCTACGACGCGGATCGTCTGGATGCTACCCGGCCATTGTTCGATGTCGTGTTGATGGGTGTCGGACCAGATGGCCATACCGCCTCGCTGTTTCCGAACTATCCCGCGCTCCAAAACACCGACCGCTGGGTAGTGGAAGTCCCCACGGCAAATGTCGAGCCATTTGTCCCACGGGTGACACTGACCTTGCCGGCGCTTGGCTCCTGCCGCGAAATGCTGTTCGAGGTCTCTGGCTCGGACAAGCGCGCGATCCTGACGCGCGTGCTGGATGGCGAGGACCTGCCCGCGAACCGCGCCCATTCCACAGGGGACACGATTTGGCTGGTGGATAAGGCTGCACTGCCGGAGAATTTCCGTGCCCAATGACAGCGGCAAAATACCGTGCGCGCTGATCGTGATGGGCGTATCCGGCGCAGGCAAGAGCACCATCGGGGAGAAATTGGCCGAACGGCTGGGCTGGAAATACGAAGATGGCGACCGATTTCACCCGGCGAGCAATGTCGCGAAGATGAGCGCTGGCCAACCCTTAACCGATGAAGATCGCTGGCCCTGGCTGCGAGCGATCGCCGATGAGATCGAGAGGATCTGCAAGGCCGACGAGCATGTTGTGATTGCCAGCTCTGCGCTGAAGCGCGCCTATCGCGACATTCTTGTCCATGGACGGCCCGATGTCCGCATCATCTATCTCGACGGCCCGCAGGAATTGATCGCAAGCCGTCTCGCCCTGCGAAAAAACCATTTCATGCCGCCGGGTCTGTTGGAGAGCCAGTTCAGAACCCTCGAGCCGCCGGACGCGAGTGAAAATCCCGTAGCAGTGTCGATTGATGGTTCGGTCGAAACCATCGCCGATGACATCCTTCGCCAATTGATGCTAAGTCCCGCAGACAGCGGTGCTTTCCGCAGGACCCGCTCATGACCCGCACCGCGCTTGTGGTTTCCGATGTCGACGGCACGCTTTTGACCAAGGACAAGACGTTGACCGATCGCGCCAGGGCCGCGGTACGGCGGCTGCACGATGCCGGCATCGGCTTTACCATCACCTCCAGCCGTCCGACCATCGGCATGCGGTTTCTGATCGAGCCGCTTGCGATCACGCTGCCGGTCGGGGCCTTCAACGGCAGCTGCATCGTCGATCCGCAACTCAAGGTGATCGAACAGCATTTGATTCCCGCCTCGGCAGCTCAACAGAGCCTCGATGTGCTCAACGAATTCGGTGTCGATATCTGGCTGTTTACCAGCGATCTCTGGCTCACCCGCCGCGGCGATGGCGAATACGTCCCGCACGAAAAGCGCGCCATCCGCGCCGATCCGACCATCGTTGGGGATTTCGCACCTTATTTGTCGGGGGCCTGCAAGATCGTCGGCTCGAGCGCCGATGCCGCATTGCTGCAGCGTTGCGAAGTCGCGATGCAGCAGGCATTGGGAGCGGAGGCCACGGCCGTCCGATCGCAAAGCTATTATCTCGATGTCACCCCGCCCGGCTGCGACAAAGGCACCTTTGTGCAGGCGATCGCCAAACGTCAGGGCATTTCGACCGATGCGGTCGCAACCATCGGCGACATGCAAAACGACCTGGCGATGTTCAAAAACAGCGGCATGTCGATCGCGATGGGCAACGCCACCGACGACGTCAAGAGGTTGGCGACGCATGTGACGGCGTCGAACGAGAACGAAGGCTTTGCGGGGGCGATTGATATTATCTTGAAGAATAACAACGCGGCGTAGTCTTCCCGTCGGTCGTCCCGGCGAACGCCGGGACCCATGACCACCGATCTCGATTGTTAGCAAAGGCAACTGCCACAGTGCCCAATCAGAGAGCACGGCGTATGGGTCCCGGCTCGCAGCGGAGCCCGTCATCGGGCCGGCCAGCGGCCGGACCCCTTGGCTTGGCCGGGACGACGAGAGTTAGAGCGCGTTTCCGGAAAAGCGAGTCGGATAGGATTCCCCTGAGCGGCAAAAGCTGATTCCTTCATTCCGGCTGAGTCGGGAGGGCGGGATGGGCAAGCCGTACAGCATGGATTTGCGGGAGCGTGTGGTAGCGGCGATCGAGGGCGGGATGTCGACGCGTCAGGCGGCGGCGCGGTTTTCGATCGGCATCGCGACAGCCGGGACATGGGCGCGGCTGAAGCAGGCAACGGGTGACGTCCGCCCCGCCAAACAGGGCAAGCCGAAGGGTTCGGTGCTTGATGCCCATGCGGCGTTCATTCTCGGCCTGCTTGCGGAGGCGCCTGACACGACGCTCGACGAGATGGTCGAGCGATTGCGGGAGGAATGCGCTGTCACGGTCGTCAGGACCGCGGTCTGGAAGTTTCTCGACCGGCGTGGCCAGACGCACAAAAAAAGACCGCTCATGCCAGCGAGCAGGATCGCCCCGATGTGAAGGCGGCGCGCGAGGGCTGGCTTGACGGCCAGCACGATCTTGATCCCGAACGCCTGATCTTCATCGACGAAAGCGGCCTTTCGACTAAGATGGCGCGTCTTCGCGGCTGGGCGGCCAAAGGCGAACGCTGCCGTGCCGCGATTCCGCACGGTCATTGGAAAACCATCACTTTCGGCGGCGGCCTTACCCTCGCGGGCGACATCGTCGTTATGGACAATCTACCGGCCCACAAGGTCGCCGGCGTCAGGGAGACTATTGAAGCGCGCGGCGCCGAGCTTCTTTATCTGCCGCCCTACAGTCCCGACTTCAATCCGATCGAAAACGCCTTCGCCAAGCTTAAGGCGCACGTGCGAAAGGCCGCCGCGCGAACCTTCGACGCCCTCGAAACAGCCGCCGCCAATGCGCTCCAACAATTCAAACCCGCCGAATGTGAAAACTTCTTCGCCCACGCCGGGTACGACTTGGATTAAGGGGAATCTGCTCTAGGACAACGGTGACGCCTGGGCGATGTTGCCATCGGCCGGGCCGGTGCTGCCGTGAAGCGGCTCGATGCGATCGTGGAGACGATGCGACGCGACGGCTGGCTGGGTGAATTCAACGCCAGATACAAGCCGGAGGCGCGGCAACTTTGGCAGCGGGGCACGGCTTCATGACCTTCTAAGTTGGGATGGCGCGCCTAAAGCACCCGCTGATCCCGATACTGACCGGGCAAATCGGTGCGAGCTGCCCGAGCAAGTTTTCGCCATCGGCGCCCTCCATGTCCGCCATCGGCGGATCATCCCATTATCCTTAGAGCGGTGGGGAACCGCTGTAGGCGAGCGCGTTGACCTCCTGCGCGACCACGGTGAAGCCGCGGTCGCTTCGCCTGCGCCCGCCACCTCGATGTTGTTCTGCTCGGTGACCGATATGATCAGCTTGATCACGTCGCCGATCTGGCTGGCGGCCTGCGACAGCGCATTGATGCGCGAGTCGATTTCAACGGCCTGCTTTACGGCGCTTGAGGTCGGTTGGATTTCTGAACCTGCGCCGAAATCTCGCGCACCGATTTGGCAAGCTCTTTGGTCGCCGATGCCACCATTGCACGTTGTTGAGGCGTCTTCCGATGCATTGGCGACCACGGTGGCAGCCGCGTGGTGTTGCCGGCATTGTAGCTCAGCGCGTGCGGTGGTTCCAATTCTTTTGATACCGACGACAGCGAAGATGGCACGGAACGGTGGCTCGCGCCCGCGTTGGCCTTCGAGCCGTTAAGACGCGACCCCGTTTTCGGTGTCCGGCGATTCAGCATCTTGCGGCTTTAACGGCGATGGGACGCCGACTTACGGCGGCAAGACCGGTGTCCCAAATTGCTCGACGGCACCCACAACGACGGAAAAGTTGTCGCGGCAACCGGGCACGACACGCTCGGCAAAATTGATTTGGTCGATCTTACCAATCTGATCGGAAAGCTCCCGGCCGATGCGCTCCCGACCGCCAAATGGTTTGGATCGCAAATGACCTTCGCCACGGTATTTTGTCGGCTGGCGAGCACCGCAGCGGCATCATTGTGCAGAATATCGCCGGTCGCCTGGCACTGACGGGGCTTCTCCTCCCTGCAGCTTTCGCAGGCACTGCCACAATTGGTCGGACGATCCATCGCTCCCAGGATTGACAGATATCCCACGCGGCAAATTCGGCGAAGCGGTCGACCCGGTGTTCGACCACGAGTGGCCGCTACCGCATCCCGATCGTGCACAGTAGCGGCGACTTCGGAGCGGACGGGTCACCATCACCGGCAACCGTTCCGAAAGAGGCCCGCCAAGTCAGGCGGCTAAAAGCAAAAAACGACGGCCTCTGGAATCGCACCGGCTACGATTCAAGAGCTTCGGTCAGGCATCTGTTTTTACGGCAGCAACTTGCCGGCAGTGTGGTTTCCAAAGAAAGGAAACCCGCCCGGAGGGCGGGCGGGATTTATTGAAGAGGTTCGAGCGCTACGGCATTTTTCTACACACGAAATAAATTTCATTGTTCATGACGCTGCGCATCAGCGGAAAAGGCAAGTGGTAGGTCTTCCGAACTTCGAATTTGTTTTGTTGTAGGATCTTTCTGAAGTTGCTGTGGCTGAAGCCCGTATGAGATCCGAACCATTCCACATCAGTTACCTCGCGAGCAATCTTAGCATTGACGAGTGAGCGCACCGCTTTTTCAAGGCTAGCACTCTGCCGTCCGCCCTTCGACATTCGATACAGAGCTTTCAAAAATCCGCTTGGGCCGGTTTCAATAGGAACACCGATGATGACGCGAGCCCCAGGAGCCGCCAGCGTCCTTATATTTCGGAAAAGCTGCATTAAAGCCTTGTCGGTCAAATGTTCGCAAACTTCCATGCAGTAAATCAAAGAGAACCCACCGGGTCGCTCAGCCATTAGCGCATCTATGTCTGTTGTGAGTTGAGCGCCCGCTGAAACTGCGCTAGACGCCTGTGATAGAAGTTTGGGGTCGGGGTCGTAACCAACGAGCTTCGTTCGGCTCAATTGGCCAATGAAATACGAAAATAAATGACCATCGCCACAGCCGTAATCAAGAACTGTATCTGCCTCAACAGGTCGAGCAATCAAGTCGACCACCTGTTGGTATCGCCTGCCGTGCGCGACCCGCTTTAAGGGCTCGGTTGTGTTTCGAGTATAGTCCGCATATTCCATCACCTTCCCCATTTTACAAGCCAACCGGCATTGCCGTACCTTGTTAGCATCATACGGCTCAGAGACATGCAAAGGAAGCATAGGGTTTGCCATTGACGGCAGCGGCTGCAACCCTTACCGCCCATTTTTGAAAACGCGGGACATGTGCTAATCAGCCGAAACAATGAGGTGAAGGTTGGCAGGACCTACCATCGAGCACCGGCTTGGCTCCTTCGATCTGCTGCGGTTGACCGCCGCTTTCATGGTCCTTTGGTCGCACGGATTCGCGTTGATTGGGGTCCCTGAAACGCCTATTTTTGGCAGGTACCCCAGCAGCATCGGAGTCGATATCTTCTTTGCCATTAGTGGCTACTTGAACACCCAAAGCCTTTTGAGAGGACAATCGTGGTGGCGTTTTCTTATACGACGCGCCCGTCGGATATTTCCGGCCTTGATCGGGTTGGCTATTTTTTGCGTGCTGATTGGAGCCGTGCTTACGAATGTTGGGCTGGCATTTTGGGTCAAAGTCCCGGATTTCGTATTTAGGAATTCGACAATCCTGTTCGGCATCCGCTACACGCTCCCGGGTGTTTTCGAAGGCAATCCGTACACGAGCGCCATGAACGGTTCACTTTGGACGCTTCCAAGTGAGATCAAGTTGTACATTTATTTGGCGATTATCGCCGTCGCAGTCAGGTATAGGCCAGCGCTCCTGCTAGCCGCGCTTTTGGCCGTTTTCGTCGGCTTCTTGGTTTGGTTTCACGTCACCTTGAAGGTTGTCGAAACAGCCTATTTTCAGAAATTCGCCATCCTCTTCATCTCAGGCGCTGTCCTCGCACTAGCTGAGCGCCGTTGGGGGCTCGGGGCAGCGGCTGTGAGTTTGGTCAGCCTAGCAGTCGTGACATCCATTACAACGAGGCCGGTGGCGCATCTGCCCGCATTTGCACTGGCCACGATCCTTATCGGCAAGATCAATCCGCCAGTGTGGCTGCAGCCTCCGCTCGATATTTCCTACGGAATCTATCTTTTTGCCTTCCCCATTCAGCAACTGATCGCCAGCTACGGTTTGTCCTTTTGGCCTTCGCTGGCGCTTTCGTTAGCAGTAACGACCGCTTTGGCTATATTGTCGGCGGTTTTTATTGAGCAGCCAGCGCTCACGCGCCCGACGTCTAAAATAGCGCTAGCACAATCCTAAAGCACCGAACCGAAAACGCGCGACGGAATATTTGCTCGTATCCGGCGCGGTGCCGTTCACGATCATCGAGCGCGATGGCCTTTGCAGCATCATCACCGGCAAGACCACGACCGGCATCGTCGCGGCCCGTTAGTGGATCGACGCGCGGAATGCCGCGCGTGTGGCGCGCAAGCCCGCAGGCTCGCTGGCGTCACTCCGCCAGCGGTCACAGCGGCGCTGCACCGATCTGCGGGCTGGCTAGGGGGCGACGCTGTTGCTTCTATTTTTGACCTTTGTTCTAGTGCGGCAAATCAACACGAGGTGGCTAATGTTATGTTCTACAAATTCTTGTACACTGAGGATATCGACCGCGTTCTTCGAGAAACCACCCTAAAAGTGAGTAGCTTGAAGTATTTCAGGGATCTTGAAGATAAGCAGAAACCTTGGATTGGGGATCGCTTGGAGGATCAACAGAACTTACGACACCACCCCTCACCCTAACGGTAGGCTCGCCTGAACTTGAAATTGTGAACCGAGCAAACATTGGACTGGGCATGTTCAAAGACGGATTTGCGAACGTGTCTGGCGGCGGCCGTATCGAGATGGGAGGAGTCAACTTTGTCCACCAAGTACCGTACCGAGCATCCACATCTATTCGTACTCATGCGGCGATCTTGGCGAACTCAAGAAAGCAATGTGCGTGGACGCCCCCGAGCCGTACAGCGCATGTCTGAAGATTGAAGACCCGGTAGGCCTACTGAAGACGATCATGACCCAAGGTAAAGTGTTGACGACGAAAACTGCCGTAAGCACTAATTTCGCTGCTGGATGGGCTAGCTAAGGTAGCCTACGAGGATGTGAAGATATACGCACTGGTCCCGCGATTGCCCCGTCGCCCTTTAAGAAGGTACGCCGATTTGCGCCCAGTGCGAGTATCGTTTTGCGTTCGACCCTGCGGTCGACGCCATTCCAGAGAGCAATTAAGATTCCTGACACAAAGAAGCACTTCCATGAATTGTTTCGAGACTTCAGGGCCTAAAACCGCGAGTGGCCAAAAAGAAACGGAATCCGCCGCCGCGCTTCCGCAGGTCGAGCGAAAGCCGCCCGGGGCTCGCATCAAGCTTCCGGCGGTCGTCTCAGCGATTCGAGCTCCAGAATTCCCGTCTGCGAAACCACCCTTGTGTGAAATCCGCGATCGTCTTTTCGTTGATGATATGACAATTAACTGAAAAACGCACTCCAATGGATAACGAACTATTTTTCAAATTAGAGCAACGTCTGGGCCGGATCCATGCCAAGCAGCGACTGGGAATCGAAACCGATCATGAAGCCCAGATCTTCGGTCAGGGCCTCAATTTCTTTCATATCGAGAACTGGTACTCCATTCATTCGTTCATTCGAAATGTCCTGAAGCTGTCCGGCCTCTATTGGCGTGGGCGCCGAAATGCCGAGCACGTCATCGTCAAGCAGAACACTATCGAGTGCGCCAATTTGCCGCCGCGCTTTGACGGCTTCACCATCCTTCATATCAGCGATACGCATGTCGATATGAATGAGCGGGCCATGCGGCGGCTTATCGAACTACTCCCTGGCCTGAATTACGACTTATGCGTCCTGACCGGCGACTATCGCGGCAAGACGTTCGGCGCCTTCGACGCCACGCTGCAAGGCATGGTACGGATAATAGCTCATCTACAGCAGCCCATTCTCGGCGTACTCGGCAACCACGATACTATCCAGATGCTGCCCGGACTTGAGGCCATGGGCATACGAATGCTGCAAAATGAATGTGAGACGATCAGACGCGGCGATCAGCAGATCTTCGTCGCTGGAATCGACGATGCGCATTATTTCAGGGTGGACAATATCGAAAAAGCGGGGTCGCCGGTTCCCGACGGGGAATTCTCTATCCTGCTGTCTCACACACCGGAAATCTACCGCCAGGCCGCACATGCCGGGTTTGATTTGTTGTTGAGCGGACACACGCACGGAGGACAGATCTGTCTTCCGGGATCGATCCCCATCACACTCGACTCCGTGCTGCCGCGACGGCTGGGAGCTGGCGCATGGCGCTACCGCGACATGATAGGCTACACGTCCGTTGGCGCCGGATCGAGCATCGTTGCCGTACGATTCAATTGTCCACCGGAGATCACGCTGCATCGGCTGTGCCGGTCCGGCAACTGATTCAGTCCGGCTCATCCCGCAGCCGCAACATATAGAGCACCCTGGGTGGTGTAAGTAGTTAACCCCCTAAGGGTCCTAAGTTGAATTTCGTGGTGTGCTAGTTCGCGTGAGGCTCTATTTGCAGCCTTAACGACATAGGAGCGTTTTGAGATTGCAGCGGTTCGCCAAAAACATAATTGATTTGGCGACGGCTTAGTTTAAGGATCAAAGCACCCGGCCGCCCGTTTGTTGCTGCATTGATATCTCTTGCAGCTCTGGGATTTCTTTTGCTCGGTAATCCGAGGCTGGGAGAGCATTCGTTCCCCACTGCGCCGCCCAGCGAATGCTGTGGTCCGCCATTCAAGCAGCGCTGGCGAGGCCTGCGGTCGCCCGGATCGAGTGGTATGAGAGCCCGCAAAGGCTGGACTCACCGGCGGCCTTCTAGACTCGTGGCGAGGCTCCAAACAAGGCCCGGGCTCAGTCCCGCGCCTCCTCGTCCCGCCGGCGGTTCTTGTTTGTAGTCTTTCAGAGGGCGGAAGATCCCCCCCCCCACAATTTCAACGAGGGACGACCAATGCGATGAAACGTAGTTTTTGTTGAAGAATGTCGAATAGGTTAGACGCTTCAACTCTTCGGAGGCCCCTTCTAAGGCAGATGAGCCAAGGCGCGCCGAGGAGATAGAGTTTGCCCTGATCGGCTCGGGTCGCCAACGCCGAGCGAGAACTGCTCGGACAGTTTGGTGATGTTTTTCCGCCACGCTCCAGATCAACTCCGTGAGGTCGCCCTTCTGCCGCCCCCCAGCCAAATTATCGTCGCGTCCTTGTTGCGGGCGGGTGCTGGTGCTTCATGGTCAATTTGCCGGCGACCGAGCATGATCATGTTAACGGCTTGCACGCAACGGCAGATCAAGCTTTCGGCTAATTTAACTCGCCCTGCGAGCTGGGTGAATTGTACAGAGCTGAGAGGTGCGAGCCGGCGGCTTGTCGTGGGAAGCTGCGCTGCGCAAGAGTGGCCGCCAAAGAGGCCCGAACTCGCGTCCGGGGCCTTGCTGTCGAGACTAGAGCATGATGAAATGAGATTTGATTGTCGCGGCAACGGAAGTGCGCTCCCGCCGCTTTGCGTGTCTTGCCTGGAAGCTTCCCGGAGTGGCTTTTGCGAGACATTGCTCCGGCTACAGGAAGTGATGGCGGGCCACGATCATAGGAAGGGAATATGCTGAAACAGCTTCTCGCGCCACAGCTTGTCGGCGTTTATGTTCTCGCCGCATGTGCTATTTACGTACATTTCCGCGGTCGCGAGCGTCTTCGAATCGCGCGGCAGCTCGGCGACCACTCGACGTTCCTCGCCCCTTACAACGTGCTAATGTACGCGGGCTCAGGGGTTCCGAACGAACCAGTGGTCTCGGTTGACCGCTTTCCCGAACTGGCAAAACTGCGGGACAATTGGGAGACGATCCGTGACGAGGCGGTGAGGCTGTTCGACGAGGGTTTTATCCGGGCAGCCGCGAAGAACAACGACTGGGGGTTTTATTCATTCTTCAAGAGTGGCTGGAAGCGCTTCTATCTCAAATGGTACGATGACTTCCTGCCTTCGGCGCGCACGCTGTGCCCGAAGACGGTCGAGCTCCTGAACTCGATTCCGACCGTCCACGGCGCCATGTTTGCCATGCTGCCGCCCGGCGGCAAGCTCGGCGCGCATCGCGATCCGTTCGCCGGCTCGTTGCGTTATCACCTCGGACTGGTTACCCCCAATTCGGACAAATGCCGTATCCTGGTCGATGGCGTGGAATGCGTCTGGCGCGACGGGCAGGCTTTCATGTTCGACGAGACCTTCATTCACCGCGCCGAGAACGCGACCGATGTAAATCGAATCATCCTGTTCTGCGACGTCGAACGTCCCATGAAGTATGGGTTTATGACCGCAATCAATCGTTGGGTCAGCCACCACATCGTCAAGGCGTCCGCGACCCAGAACGTGGACGGCGAGAACGTCGGCGTGCTGAACAAGGTGTTCGGCGGGATCTACGAGGTTCATTTGGCCGGACAGCGCGTCAAGAAGTGGAATCGCAAGGTCTATTACGCGCTTAAATATTCGTTGACCGCGGTGATCCTCGGCCTCATCGTCGCATCCGCTTTGAGGTGATGGGGCAAAACTGCCTTTGCCGTAAGACGAACCGGTCAGGCCGCCTTGGCGATCGCAACTTTCAGCGTGCCGATGCCGTCGACGCCGCACTCGATCTTGTCTCCGGGCGAGAGCGCGGCGACGCCGGCCGGCGTTCCCGTCATGATGATGTCGCCGGCGCCGATCTCGACCTGCTGCGAGAGCTTCCAGATGATTTCCGGCACGCTCCAGATCAACTCCGTGAGGTCGCCCTTCTGCCGCTCGGTGCCGTTGACCGAAAGCCAGATCTTGCCCTTCGCGGGATGGCCGATCTTCGCGGCCGGCTGCAGCGCGCCGCAGGGTGCGGAATGGTCAAACGACTTGCCGACTTCCCAGGGTCGCTCCTTCTTGCGCGCAGCGAGTTGCAGGTCGCGGCGGGTGAGGTCGATGCCGACCGCATAGCCGTAGACGTGGTCCAGCGCCTTGTCGGCCGGAATGTTCAAGCCGCCGCTCTTCATCGCGACGATTAATTCGACCTCGTGATGCAGGTCCTTGGTCAAGGGCGGGTAGGGGATCAAGGCGCCATCCTTCTCCAGCATGTCGGCATGCTTGGCGAAGAAGAATGGCGGATCCCGCTCGTCATTGCCCATCTCGCGGATGTGCTCGAGATAATTGCGCCCAACGCACCAGATGCGGCGCACGGGAAAGGATTTTGACTCGCCCGCGATCGCGATCGAGGCTTGCTGCGGGGCGGGGATGACAAAGGCGGTCGTGTTCATGAAGGGGTCTCGGCGGGGTGACGGAGTTTGATCGGCTCGTATTTACGCGGTTGCGCTGATCGGCGCTAGGGTGGCGGTGTCCCGCTGTTGCAGACGGAAGAACGAGGCATAACGACCGCCGCGGCGCAACAGATCGTCGTGGCGCCCGCGCTCGACAACCTCGCCGGCCTCCACCACCAGGATGGCGTCGGCGTGCATGATGGTGTGCAGGCGATGGGCGATGACGATAGTGGTGCGGTTTTGACAGAGATGTTCGATCGCTTCCTGCACCTGTTTTTCCGATTCCGAATCCAGCGCTGCGGTCGCCTCATCGAGCAGAATGATCGGGGCGTTCTTGATCAGCGCGCGGGCCACTGCGATGCGTTGGCGCTGGCCGCCGGACAATTGCGTACCGTGCTCGCCGACGGGTGTGTCATAACCGAGCGGAAAACCCATGATGAACTCATGCGCGCAGGCCGCCTTTGCGGCGGCCACGATCTCGGCTTCGGTCGCACCGACCTTGCCGAAGGCGATGTTCTCGCGGATGGTGTCGCGGAACAGATAGACGTCCTGCCCGACATAGGCGGTCAGCTGGCGAAGCGATCTTCGCGACACTGCGGAAATCGCCTGTCCGTCGATCAGGATGTCGCCATCGGTCACCTCATAGAACCGCAGCAGCAGCGCCAGGACGGTCGATTTGCCGCCGCCGGAGGGGCCGACCAGCGCGGTGACCTTTCCGGGCTCCGCAACAAAACTCATGCGGTTGAGTACCGGCTCGTTCGGACGATAGGCGAAGCTGACGTCGCGCAGCTCGATCCGGGCATCGGATAGTTTCAGCGGCGGTTTGTCGTCGTCGGACAATTCGCTGGCGGGACGGTCGACAACTTCCAGGAGCATCCGCGCGCCGACCAGATTGCTGTTCAACTCGATGTTGAGCCGCACCAGGCGTTTGGCCGGCTCGGTAGCCAACAGAAAGGCCGTGAGGAAGGAAAAAAACTGCCCCGGGGTTGCGCCGAGCGCAACCACGCTATAGCCGCCATATAACAGGCCGCCGGCGACGGCGAAGCCGCCAAGCATCTCCATCAGCGGGCTCGAACGGTTGGATACCCGCGCCATCTTGTTGGCGTTGCGCTCGACCGCCGCAATGCTGGCATCGATCCGCTGGCGCATGGCCTCTTCCAGCGTGAACGCTTTCACGGTGCGGATGCCCTGTAGCGATTCCTGCATGATCTCCAGAATGTCGGCGGTGCCGGTGAACTGGCTAAGCGCCAGCCCCTTGATGCGCTTGACCAGCTTGCGCAGCACCAGCATCGCCGGCGGCGTCACCACCAATCCCAGCAATGACATGATGGGATCCTGCATCACCATGACGACGGTGAGGCTGATCAGAAGCAGGAGGTCCCGTCCGATCGCGTTGATCAGCGAATTGAGAACGTCGGTGATGGATTTCGCGCCCGCCGTCAGCCGTGCCAGAAATTCGGAGGAATGCCGCTCGGAAAAAAATCCGACGCTTTCGCTCATCAGCTTGGCAAACAGCGCCCGCTGGTTGTTGGCGAGGATCGCGTTGCTGATCTTCGACAGGATCACGGTGTGGCCGTAGGTCGAGGCACCCTTGAGCATGAAGAGCAGCACGGTCACGCCCGACAGGATGGCGATGCCGTGGACGTTCTTCTCGACATAGGCCTTGTTGATGACCTCGCCGAGGATATAGGCCGAGCCGGCGGTCGTCCCCGCCGAGACCCCCATCAGCACGAACGCCAGCAGGTAGCGCCGCCAGTAGGCGGCTCCCTGCTCCATGATCAGGCGGCGAATCAGGATCGCGGCGCCATAGGGGTCGTCAGTGATCTTCTTTGGAAATTCGGTCATCCGCGTTCCATTGACAGCGCTGGGCCTATATCGCCCGCGCGTCAGGGCTAAAGCGAAACGACTCCTTGCCCGCTATATCGGGGTTTTTCAAGCCAAATCAGGACTTGCACCAAACAGATTTTAGGCCGATGCCGCGGGTGCAGGTCGCCTTGGCGTTCGCGGAAGACCGCTGCGGCCAATGAAAAGATGAAGCAGCTGACGCCGCACTTCACCGCCGCGTTCAACAGGCTGCGCGTCGTCATGGATTGTTGCGGTAATAGGCAAGCGGATCGCGCATCGATCGCGGAGCCCGCAAAATGCCAATCGACCTGTCCACTGGCGTTTCCGCCTACCTGCCCGAAGGCGTTGCGCTTTTCATCGGCGATGCCGCGGATGAGAACCTCGACGAAGGCGTGATCGCAGCGCACCCCGTGGAAAGCATCATGACGGGTTCGCCCGCTTTCACCAGCGAACCGTGGGACTTCCGATATAGCCGGCGCCGGCGGTGACAAGCACACTCATGAGCTCACGCATCTCCCGATTATTCAACCGATGCTATCCGGGACGCGGTGAAGAGTGGGTTTAGCACGAGCGAACTGGCCACTATGCTTAATGTTGCGTATAGGGAATGCGCGAAACGGGGCCCGAACGTTGCGAATGGACAACATTTCCGCTGACAGGCTGCAGCTGATCGTGCCGAATCTGCACAGGCGCTATTCGGGCGTCACCGCGACCAACCGTATGGTGGCGCCGAAACTTGCTCGATTATTTCGCGCGGGATGGCTTGGTCCCGATGCGCCCGATGGCATCGCGCGGATCGGAGTAGCGGAACTCTTGAAATTATGGCGGCGGCGCACGCCCTTGATCTGGCACGCGCGGCGCAACAACGAGATGATCGTGGGCGTACTGCTAGGATCGCTCGGCTGGCCGCTGAAACTGGTGTTCACCTCGG
>WNFC01017722.1_pt1 | contig 14088 bp, 18 predicted proteins | sample 5400541 | NCBI WGS metagenome assembly WNFC01 (sample SAMN13153342, study PRJNA577476) | soil metagenome | isolation source: 120 cm saprolite under Douglas fir tree site 2 hole 2 replicate 1 | place: USA:California | collected 2015-04-18
CCGATCATCGCTCCTTGGGGGAGATTGGACGCCCCATCGAATCTGATCGCTTCCGGCTCGCAAGTACGAGCCCGAATCGCGATGTAATAAGTCGGTGCTGAGAGCGGCTTGGAGGCTGGCCCTGGCGTTGTCTGCGTGGTCCCAGCCGCGATCAGGGTTACGGTGAAAAGCATTGGAATCAATGACCTGTTTGCGTTCATTTTGACACCACAGCGCATGCAATTGACAAGATTCATCATCATGACCTGGCGCTGATTGAAGGCAGTTTGATAGCGTTGCGCTTGGGAGCCCATATAACCTTTGATACCGCCATTATAAGCTGCGGCCGCCTGGTTCCCCGGGATGTTGTACTTATCGGACATGTCTGCGTAATAAAACGCACAAGCTGTTAAGTTGGCTGACAAATTCGTCATCCAGCCCGGGGGAGCTGCCCAAATCGCCGGAGGTCTCCCACAGCCCTGGCGTGATTTGGATGGCTCCTATTTCTCCGGCTGGGCCTTTCGTCCAATCATCATGTCAGGTTTAAGGGAAAACGCGAATCCGTGCTGGACCCCATCTATGTCCAGAATTCTGCTGATCTGGTCGCACAAGCCTTAAAGTACGGAATCAGTGTCCCACCACAAGAGCCGGACGGTAAGCATTACCGCAGGAGTGGAATCACTGGTGAACTTATTCTCAGACAGCTTGCTCAACGAAGACTGCGTAGAGAAGTTCGAAATGAGCAGCGTGCTAGGAATGATGAATTCCGAAAATGGGCGACTGTCATCTTTGCCCTCTTAGCGTTTGCACTTGGTATGGTGTCGTTGGTCGTGAAGACAAAGCAGCCGGACCCATGCGCTCGCAACTACTACCGCAACGATGCCGGGGCTTGCATTTTTGCTTGGCACCAGATGCGAAGAAGGAGCAGGAGATTCCCAAAGCCGGGGATACCGAACGGAACCCAAAGCAGGGTAAGAAACTACCTCATCGACCCAGTTCTCGACAACCGTAGGCGGATCGTTGGTTACTTTTTCTGGTTTGCCTGATCCTTCGTGATCGCCGCGCACGCATCCTTAACTGAGTTTCCAAGTTCGCGTGTGGAATCACTAAAAATTGCGTCGCCGTCCCGATTGAATACGGCAACCATGTTCCGGCGACGCAGCGCCCCCTTGCCGCCTTCGTGGTCGAGGATAACAGCGTAATTTGCCCTATCTTTGTTGTTCGTGACAGTATATTCGGGACACCGCTGGTTGAAGGTCTTGATGATTTCCGCAGTTTGTGGCCGCGCTCCACCGCTTTCATGGCCGCCTCCTGAACCGTTCGCAGATCCCCAACCTCCGGTCATTTCCCAAGACTGACTGTCGGAAACATATATGCGAATTTTTCCGTCGGTAGGTGGACCTTGAGTTGCTGTTGGACTGGGTTGCGGCGCAGCTTGCTTTGTTGGCTGCTGTATAGGAGGTGGGGCTTGCTGCTGTTGAGCGAAGGCGGTAACTCCGGTGAACGCGACGACCGAGGCGACCAAAATCAATCTGGATTTGTGCATTGTAAGTCCTCCTCTGAGACAAAGTCAGTGTGCGGAAGCTAACGCTCTCACACAACCGCAATGTCGGAACTTACGACGTTAGGGTAACGTTTGCTTTGGCGTTTCTACTGCATCCAACGAAACTGAACGGGAGATTCGCTCTTCAGCTTCTTGACGCGCTCCAATACCTCTTCGCCTGTCAGGATTCCTTTCTCCGCCAGCAACTCTAAGATCGCTTCAGTCAAAAACATGTTGTAGTACGCCACTTCCTGAATCGTTGTCGTCACCTTGCCAGTCTTTTCGTCTTGCTTCATCGTGGCTCCTCAATGCGCTTGACACAAAAATAGCTATCTGAGATATATAGCTCGCAGTAAACACGTCCTCCCCTCTGTTGTCAAGGAGACCTCCCATGAAGCCCGCCTACCCACCTTCCGTTGTCCAACCCAGTCGCTCATCCCTCTTAGTGTGGATGCTTCTTTGTCTCATCGTGGCGTTGGCGCTCGTACTGCTGATCGTGCAACCTGCTCTGGCGCAGAAGAAGCTCACCACAGCGGAAGCCAAAGAGCATTTCGAAGAAACCGCGACTGTTTGCGGCGAAGTGGTCACCACGCGGTACGCGGCTTCAACAAAGGGGCAGCCAACATTCTTGAATCTCGACAAGCCGTATCCGAATCAGGTTTTCACCGTCGTGATTTGGGGAAGCAATCGGAGCAAGTTTGGAAAGCCCGAAGACGACTACAAAGGGAGGCGAATTTGCGTCAGCGGTAAGATCACGGCATATGCAGGACTGCCGGAAATTGTCGTGGACGAACCGAAGCAGATAAAAATCGATGCGGAAAAGTAGCTACACAGCAGTCAAATCTTCAAGGAGTGTTCGTTGGTTTCAAAGTGAAGTCTACGGGAGACAAACGGCCAGAACTGAGGCAATGATGGAACCCAAATTGCTGCTCGACCAGTGGAGGCTCGGTCTTCGGATTAGCCATCGCGCCCATCACGAGGCCGCCAAGTACTATCAACGGCTCCATCTTATTTTTGGAGTACCGACCGTCGTAATATCTGCTCTCCTGAGTACGACAGTGTTTGCGACTTTGGAGCACTCTAGTGTGACATCGATCAAATACATCCTGAGCATTCTTAGCGTCGTAATGGTTGTGATGAGCAGCCTTCAGGCGTTCCTGCGGTATGCGGAATTATGAGAGAGACACAAAACGGCTGCCGCGCAGATTGGCGAAGTTCGCCGAGATTTGGAGCAGCGCTTGGCATTTGTCAACACTCCTATCACAGAGTTAGCTGCCGAGGAATTACGAAAGAAATGGGACGCAGCCGACCGTCAGGCACCTACCATACCCACATCTATTTACAGGAAAGTTGAAAAACTCATCACGGAAGACGAATCCAAATTAAGAACGTAGGCCACGCGCCTTCTCACCGTGGCAAAAGTATGCCGATGACCTGTAGCGAGACCAATCACGATTCTGTCACACCCTTTTCCGTTTCAACGAGTCCTGGCCGGAGGAACAAGGTGCATCACCGTGGGGGCAGGGTAGCTCGGTGCTACGAAGCTAGGTTTGGTGGGACATTTCACCAATCGAGACTACAAGAACTTGCGCGGCTAGGAGTGCTCGCCAAAGACGGCGACACGTCGCGCGGCGAGGGTCGGCGCTATTATCGAATCATTTCTCCAATCGAACTGGTGAACATAAGAGAGGAAACATTGAATCGGGAACCATCGAATCGCAAACCGCCAATTGACGCGAAACTGTTCCGGTGCCCGGATTGCAGCCAAATGTTGGCGCCGGTTACGCCCGCGCAGTTACAGGCAACAGCTTGGCCGTATCATGCGTTGTATTCTCTTCGGCACCGCCGTGCTTTGGCTACTTCTAAGTGCTGGCAGTCCAATCATCGGGCGGATACGCGATGCGCCAGAAGGTAGGTGCGGGCCGTGTGAATTCCACTGCAACCTTGGTCGGTCCTGCCAGCTCCTTCTCCACGTAGACCACGCGGCACTCTTTTTGTTCCCCGCTGTCTATGTTTTGCATGAGGAGCGTTTGCTTAGGCGTCACTTTTTCCGCTAAAGCCATCAACGCACCGTGCGCGTTGACAACCAACGTTTGCGCCCTTTCGTAGAACTGCGGGCCTTCCTTTGGGGGTCTGTGAACGACAACTGGAACGGTCAACTCAATCCGCTGGCTGCGACGCCTCCTCAACCATTGTTTTGTGTCAGTGAGCTGCTGGCCGCTCATAGAACCCTGGATTGCACCCCATATTTTACACTCTGCGATCTCTTTGATGGATTCATTTCCCGCCACGACGGCATCCACGACTACTGTAGGGGACCGCTGCATTTATCCTTTATTTTCCACAGGCTCCGCCCCACGAACTTGTTGCGTCGGTCACCGCACTCGCTCATAGTCGCGGCAGTCCGTATTCATTCGGGGGAGCACAATGTTGTTCGCTATAGTCCGCCGAGGTAAAAAATCTGGAATTCGTCTGTTCCCACATTGTTACGAAGAGGATGATCGATATCACGTCAGCCTGACAAGGGAAGGCCCGCATATTCCGATTGCCGATCACCGAGACATCCCGGATTACCTCGCAAACGGATATTCCCTCGCCATGAGCAACAGTGCCGAAAATCACAGGCCAACTTTGATCCGACCCGAGGCTATCCGTGGGTGGAAATAAGCGTTTCGAGAAGAGTCTCCCCCCAGAGAATTTGTCGTGAGCAATTTCGCTGAGAGAGCAAACGATATTGTGAGGGCGGTCCACCTACTGCGGCAACATGGAATGGCTGTGGGTTTCCCGATGCAAACCGCCGATGGGGAGATAATCTTCTCAGTGGACAAAGATTTTACGCTGACCGCAGACCAGATACTCGAACTTCTCGAACGTGGCGAACTGCACGCTGAAGGCGTGCGCAGATCAGTCGAGGCGCAGGCATCGGCTACGCCCATGCGCAGGTAAGCTGCATCTTCCTAACGTGACGTGGCTGCTCGACCCTTGCTTCGCTTTAGAAAGCGACCCTAACTCCTATTGCTTACGTCAAGGTCAGCTCTATTGGTGCTGGGCGTGGCTGGAACGCCAGAAGCTTGGGGGCGTCAGTAACAGGCAAAAGCGTTCTCATCGGTGACTTCTCATCTTGCTACTTTCTTCCCTTGGGCTCGAACCTTCGCCCATCGCCTTTTCGCCGCCCGGGCAATTTTCGCTCTCCCAGCGGCGGACAACACGCGCTTCTTTACGCGTGTTAGTTCTCGGTTCGTCGAATCGCCCAGAACTTTTGCAGCCGCTCGGACTCGATTCAACTGGTGCTGTATCTTGCCTAACTGCGTTTCGAGTTTCCTTTCTTCGCGCTTGATTGCTGCCAGAATGTCCATGAATCCCCCCGATGAAATCTATCTCAACCGGAGGTATCGCACCAGACGTACGGCTAGAGGCAAGTGACTCGGCAGTAGCTCGGGAGCAGGTGCGGTAGCTCAACGGAAGAACATCTGAGCTAGGCACAGAGCCGGAGGCGTAGCGTCGTCTCCGGTTTTTCTTTTCTCTCGAAGCGAACGAAAAGTAAAGAGTGAAAATCCTAAAGCCTGTCACTGCAACACGCGAGACCGCGTCTGTCTCATCGGCATACGCCGCGCCTATACATTCACAACTTCTTGAGCTTGATCTTCACCTTTAGCTGCACGTCGGGAAAGACGGTAATCTGCTGCTCTTGCTGTCTGTACCCGTCCCTTGTCACGGACAGCATATGAGGTCCGACTGGCAACTGAAGCGTGCCGGGAGATACGGGCTGTCCGTCTACTTGAAGCGCGGCGTCCTTCGGGTCCACCTCGACCTCGGCTTGAAAAATCTGAGCCGATGACGATTTACCCTCTGCGATCCGTACCGTCTCCTCTTGGTAGCTATCAAGCTGTGCCATACCTTCGTGGAGTTGTGATAGGAAATTCTCAACCGGATAGGTGACGTGGTTCTCGCACAGGTTTCCACTGGACTGCAAGCAGTTCAGGTTTATCTGCGTTTTCTGTATTCGCTCCATCCAGTCGGGATGAGTCGAGCAAAGTATTTCAGTCATGCCCGCTTGCCATCCGTTTGCGCCCCCGCCGCCTAGAAGCCGGTCCATCTTCTCTGCCGCCGCCAGAGCTATTCCAGGGTTGGAGCCGCAACGCTGCAAAAGGAGCAGGTCCACGGCGTCGGCTTCGGCTCCTTCCCCTCTCTGTTTTTCCGCGCTCTGTAGTTCTTCTGAGAAGTTCTTCATTGACTGCCAAATGTACCGCTTGATCCCGCCCTTTCGCCCGTTGGCTACGTCCTTGCGATAGTTGGTTACGTCCTGCTGGTAGTCCTCAAACATAGTCTCCACGCACCCGATCTTCGCGGTGTTAGTTGCGCGTTTTGAGGCAAGTGTACGGCTTCCAGTCCACACAAGCTGTAATCCTGCAAATATTGCCACCATGGCAACAGCCGTCTTCAGTTTGTTCGCTGGAACTCTCTTCGCCAGCAAGCACCCAAACACCACTCCAGGAAGACCACCTAGGAGAAGCTGAAAAAGTATCGGCGTGCTGATCGAGCCAAAAGTCCAGTGAAAAGCGCTGCCTATCACCGCCAATACCAGTCCAAAGAGCAAGTCCGTTCCAACAACTTGCGCAGGCGTCATTTCAGAATAGTTCAGCAGAAGAACCGTTCCGAGCGCCCCAGCACCTGCGGACGAAAATCCCGATTCCATTCCAATCGGCAGAGCGAGCCACGGGAGCCAGCGATGGTTCTTTCCAGCGAACGCGGGATTTTCGATTCAACAAACGGAGCGCCCAAGTGCCCACAAGAAGCCCCGGAACTGCTCCTTGCAGGAGCAGCCACAGATAGCGCGAATGAATCTGCTTCCCGAGCAGATAAAAAGGAGCTGCAATCAAACGCAGCACGCCCGCAAACAAGAATGCCGTTCCGACGGCTTCCCCGGCCGTTAGTCCAGCGAGCAGCACAAGGGCGGGAACCGTAAAACTTCCCCCACCGATCCCCGTCAATCCCACCGCAATGGCAATGATGAATCCAACCAGGTAGTACATTACTGGTCCCTCTCTGAAAACGTGTGGATTCCGCATTCCAGCTTTGTTCCGCCCCAGCGGCCCGAGCGAGGGTTGTTCGGGTCGTCTGGAATTGCGGTGCAAGGCTCGCAGCCGATGCTCAAATAGCCTTGATCGTACTGCGGCAAATAGCTGATTTGGTTCTTGGCCGTGTACTCCCATACTTGTCCCCAGGTCCAATCGGCGAGGAGGCTCACTTTCAAAAGTTTTTTCCCGCTCGGCAGGCGGTGTTCTTCAATCTTCTTCAGATTCTTCCGCGTGGGCGATTGTTCTCGACGCAATCCCGTGAACCAGACGTCGAACGGTTCAAGCGCGCGCATGAGCGGTTCAACCTTGCGCAATTCGCAGCACCGCGTGGGCTCGCTGCGGTACAGAATGCCGAACGCTGATTCCTGTTCCGTGACCGTTCGCGTGGGTAGCACGTTGACCAGATTGAGCGACCACTCCCTCGCCATTCGATCGCGATATTCGTAGGTCTGCGGAAAGTGATATCCCGTATCGAGAAACAACACCGGCAAGTCCGGCATTCGTTTTCTGAGGAGATGTGCCACTACCATGTCTTCCGCCTGAAAGCTGCTGGTCAGGCAAACGTGTGTGCTTTGCTTCGCCGCGAGCACGGCTTCCACCGCTTGCTCAGCTGTGAGACTTTCCAATTCCTCAGCGATACGATCCACTTCCATTTAAGTGACCTCTTCCTGATTCTTTTGCGGCCTTGCGAACCGCAAGGAGTCCGCCAGCGCCAGGGCGCGCCGGAAAACTTCTTCATCGTTGGCGTTCTTGTTCTTCCGGGAGAGGTCGAACAACCGGGGCTTTGCTTCCAAAGCGAGGCGTTGTTTTGTCTCGGTATCGAGGGCTACTCCCGAATAAATAAAAACCGCTCCAATCCTTTGCGCTGCGCGAACCGTGTCTAGAAGCGTGCCGCCCGATGCTTCGTCGTCAAAACGCAGTACCTCGAAACCTTGATCGAAGAGGGCGCGCTCCAACTTCGAAGCAAGCGCAGGCTGGTTCCGTAGCAAGAAAGTCGCTGGAAAGTGCCCATGCCGTTCGTAGCGTTCTTGCGCACTGACGCGTTTCTCCGCGACTTCCGAGGATGCGAGTTCTGCTCTTTCCGGCCTCTGTCGGTCAGACAAATCTTCTTGGATCATCCCGGCGCCAACCGTGGCGTTGGAGATCGCATCGATCAGGATGAAACTGCCCGTTGTCCGATTGCTGGCATATGGGTCAAAGAAAAGCGGAACGTGAGCTTCAAAATCGACTGAGGCAATATCGTTCATGTTCAGTTGCGTCGCCTGTTCCTGTTCGAGCGTATTGACGTTCACGCGATGGCGAATCTGTACCACGCGAGTTTTTGTCTGGCGAGCCGTCTGCTTTACGAGATAAGTTTTACCCGCTTCCAGCGGAGTCGCATGGAGCCAAACGACTATGGCGCGGAATCTTCTTGACACTTGCGGGCCATCCTGAGGCGAAACCAGCATGTCTCCGCGGCTGAGGTCGATCTCATCTTCCAGTTGCACGGTCACCGACATCGGAGCAAACACCTCCGGCAAATCGCCGTCGTAGCTTACGATCGAACGCACTCGTGTTCTTCGTCCGGACGGCAGTGCCAGTACATCGTCACCGGGGCGAATCACTCCGCTCGCCACGCGGCCGGCAAATCCCCGGAAATTAGCATCGGGACGAATCACCATTTGCACCGGGAATCGCAGACTTTCAAGGGCATCGCCTGTAGAGAGAGGGACAATCTCCAAGTGTTCGAGCAGCGTCGGTCCCTGATACCAAAACGTCCGCTCGCCTCTCTCGACGACGTTATCTCCCTCAAGCGCGCTGATGGGCACGGACTGTACGTGGGCGATTCCGAGTTGCCCTGCCAACTCCAGAAAATCCCGCTCAACTTCCAAAAACACATCTTCCCGGTAATCGATGAGATCCATCTTGTTCACAGCAGCGAGAACATGGCGTATCCCCAACAGTGAAGCGATGAACGCATGACGCCGTGTCTGTGGAAGGATTCCCTTCGTGGCATCCACAAGAATCACAGCAAGGTCCGCCGTGGAAGCGCCTGTGACCATGTTGCGCGTGTACTGCTCGTGCCCCGGAGTATCTGCAATGATGAATCTCCGCCTTACCGTCGCGAAATAGCGGTAGGCTACATCGATGGTGATGCCTTGCTCGCGTTCTGCGCGCAGGCCATCCGTCAGCAGGGAAAAATCAATTGGCCCCGAGGAACGGTTGATGCGGCACTTTTTCACCGAGGCGAGTTGGTCTTCGTAGACCGCTTTAGAATCATGGAGTAGACGCCCGATTAGTGTCGATTTGCCGTCATCGACGCTTCCGGCGGTCGTGAATCGAAGAAGCTCCAGCTCCACGCTCTGCTCGGGGAACTCCGTGGAGCTTCCGCGCGGTCTCTCTTGCGTCGTGGAGGTCACTAGAAATATCCTTCCCTTTTTTTGAGCTCCATCGATCCTTCTTCATCGTGATCGATCGCGCGGTTCTCCCGCTCCGAACGCCGGAACGACACCATTTCGGCGACAATTTTCGCAACGGAGTCTGCTTCCGAACGGATTGCTCCCGTGCACGGCACGCATCCGAGCGAACGCATCCGGCACTTCAGCATCAGCCTCTTTTCGGCGGGCAAAAGTTCCTTTGCGCTGTGGATCAAGACAATCGAACCGTTTCGCAGCACCACTTCGCGTTCTTTCGCGAAGTAGAGAGGAACAATGGGAATATTTTCCGCCTGGATATAGAGCCAGACGTCGAGCTCCGTCCAATTCGACAACGGAAAGACGCGAATGCTTTCTCCTTTGTCTATCCGGGAATTGAAGATATTCCAGAGCTCTGGCCGCTGGTTCTTGGGGTCCCATTGCCCCAACGGATCGCGAAACGAGTAAACTCTCTCTTTGGCACGCGATTTCTCTTCATCCCGTCGCGCTCCTCCAAACGCTGCGTCAAAGCCCCCTTCTGCAAGCGCGTCGAGCAGCGATTTTGTCTTCAACAAGCCGCAACATTTTTGTGTTCCCAGCGAGAAAGGATTGGCTCCCGCGTCCAGGGCCGCCTGATTCTTGTGCACGATGAGTTCCGCACCAATCTGCCGCGCGTACGCGTCACGAAACTCGATCATTTCCGGAAATTTGTAGCTGGTGTCGATATGCAGCAGAGGGAAAGGAATCTTGCCCGGAAAAAACGCCTTCTGCGCCAGACGAAGCATTACGGAGGAGTCTTTGCCGATCGAATAGAGCATGACCGGGCGCGCAAATTCAGCCGCCGCTTCGCGCAGGATATGGATGCTCTCCGCCTCCAGCGACCGAAGGTGATTCAATCGCCGCGGCACAAGCGTCGTCGTTCCCGCGCCGTAGGCAGAAGCCGCAGCCGGTGCAGAAAATGAGACTTCTAATGTGGGCGCCATGGATCTCCAAGTACAAATAAAAAACCCACCTGTCGGGGTCTCCGGCGGTGGGTTGGCTACAATCTTGTAGTAAAAGGCTTTTTACAAAACCGGCTTTTCACCCATACAAGACACAGCGGCCCTCGCCGTCATTTGCTGACGACAACAACAGGCAGCCGCCGTTGAAATGAAGCCGTTCACAAGAAGAAATAATACCCAAAACGGTTAGACGTTTCAAATCACCTTTTCGCTCTCGAACTATCATTATTTTCGATGGTTGAAACACCAGTTTGGTTACCGTCAAGAGTTGCCGTTCGCGCCCGCATATTCCGGGTGTATCGTCGCGTATTCGGAAACGATTCTCGTAGCTTGCAGTTTCTTCTGTGATGTGGGCGTCCTAACTAATGGGATGGTCCGTCGCTAACTTCCAAGTGGCCCGTGATACGCCAGCAAATGAAGGACATCGCTCAACCGAGACATCAACCGCCTCCAAGGTATCCGCCGGCTGGTGTTTCGCCGCGCGTTGATATTGTCTATGCTGTGCTCGGCCTTGCGGGAGGCCGACGCTCCGCGTAAAGGGCTCAGCTCACCTTGCAGCACAGTCAACACCAACCTGACTTCCCGCCCAAATGACGCGGACCCCTGGGCAATAAAGGAAGGAAGGTTCCATGAGCGACATACCTGCTCTTCTGTCTTTTCGCGGCGCGATCTCCCCGCCCGCGCCACTCTCGAACATCTCGGGAATGAAGCGAAGGCACATCTCCGCGCCCTGCGCAAGGAGAAACCAGCCACCAGTCTCTCCGAAGCTCAACTTGACGTCGCACGCAGCTATGGATTTTCCAGCTGGCGCACGCTCAAAACCTACGTCGACGCGTTGCACAGCTTCGGTGCTCAGATCATCCAGGCGGTGCGCGAGGGAGATTTGCCAACAATTCGCCGGATTCTCGACCGCTATCCCGAGCTCGTCAACGCGAGCACGGACCTTCAACAGCGCGTGCGCCCCAGTGACACTTTTGCCATGCGCCTGACTCACCTTGCAATTGCGGAAAATGGTGGGCCGCTGACTTTACGTACCAGAAGCTGATTGGCCTTTATCTTCCAGCCTCCGAGGAAGCCAAGAAACTGACCACGAGGGGAGATACGAGTGACGGGGAGCCGAACATGAAAAAACTACTTTCGCTCGGCTTAGTGTCTTGCTTATCGGTATGACGACCACGGCGCTATCCGGCAGCCAGGATCGAGGTGGAAATGAGGGCATCCGGGGACGATTTGTCGGAGCGTGGCGGCTGGTGTGGCTCGAAGAGCAAGGCGCAGACGGGAAAATTCACAGGGCTGACTGTACCGGGCTGCTTGTCTACACGCGCGACGCCGGCGGTCACTTTGAAAATTTTGCGCTCTATGAGCTGTTGCGCCGACGCTGCAAACTGATCGTGGCTTGCGATGCATCTTGCGACCCAAGTTACACCTTCGCTGACCTCCACAACGCAATGGAGCGCTGCCGGACCGATTTCGGCATTGAGATTACGAGAGAAACGCACCTCCTCCTGCCACAAGACGCACGCGTCAGCGGGCATTTCGACGTGTGCAGAATCCACTACACACCTGGCGAGGACGGTGACTCCGGAGTCCTTGTCCATTTCAGGCCTGCACTGAAAAAGGATGATCCGGAAGATTTGCTTGGATACGCCAGGATCAATCATGCCTTTCCCGACGACAGCACGGCAGATCAGTGGTTCGATGAGGACCACTTCGAGAACTATCGCAATCTCGGGTACGTCACAGCACGCTCTGCAAAGAAGGAATTGCGCGACGCGGTAACGTCTGTGCTAGGCTAGCCTCGCGCTGGCAGCTCCTGGTCCGCGACCCTCGCCCTATTACGTGCCGACATGTATTATCCCTGCGACAGAATGATCGCGGTGTAGGGACCGATTCCGATATTGCCGCTGTATGGCAGCCACATCGCAATAATACATCTCGGGGGCGGAGTGTTTGCCAGCCCGAGACGGAGCTATAGTTTCAGTCATTTCCATTGGTTGACATCCTACAATCTATAATCTATAAATGCCAGTAAACTACCTCGGTTTCCGGAGGTGTCCATTGCCGATGAAGAAGAAGGCTTTCCCTTTTTGGGTGATGCTGTCGCTGATCGCAGTCGCAGTCACACTCACTGGCACTGCAAGGGCTCAGGACTTTCCCGGATGCACCCTCCCTTTCGATAGTATCAAGGAGAGTCATCCCCTCGACAGCTCATGCGGCGCCGAAGGCAAGACAACCAGTGACGCCACTCGCATCCAGAACACTGCCAAGAACAATTTCTGCGCCACGGGCAGTCCCGTGAGCTTGACATTCCAGACATTCGCCAAGCTGCAGCAGGCTGCTGAGGACCAAAACATTTCCTTCGGCAGCGACCAGGGCATGCCGGACGACCGCTCCGCGCTGCGGGACCTGATCACGACCTCGAGCGGTCAAAAGGTCGGAGAGGGGACTGTTGTCCGCCTGGTCGCGTTCGTCGTGGACGCCCACTACTCGAATGTGAGCAAAGGCGAAACTGTCAACTGCAAGGTCCACGGGCAGGAGAGCAATGACATCCACATTATGCTAGGAACGACGACGAGCACGCCGGCTTGCAGCACTGTGACGGCCGAAATGAGCCCCCATTTTCGACCCGCTGCTTGGGACCAGTTGCCAAGCCTCAACTTAAAGAATCCGGTGCGCATCACCGGCCAGCTTTTTTTCGATGCCAGTCACAAACCCTGCAAGAACGGTAACGGCCCGAACCCGAAGCGCATGTCCATCTGGGAGATTCACCCGGCTTACGCGATTGATGTGTGCAGCAACTCAACTTTGGCGTCCTGCAAAGCCACGGACGACTCGCTCTGGACTCCACTTGATCAGTGGCTTTCGACAGAGGAGGCTTCGATCCGAAAGATCCCAGCATTTCGGCTCACAAAAGCGGTCGAAAGTAATCCGCCCACTTCAAGCCCACAACGGTGAGAATCTGCGTACAGGCGGCCACGTTGATTCGTTGAGTATAAAAGGCGTTCACACAGGCCTAGTTGAGGTCGTTGGGCATAAGAGAGACCGAACCCGACAAGCTGACCAATAAGTTCGAACCTTTTTTTCTATGTAACGATCCGAACTTACTGGTCACTATAACTAGAGAGGTCGTTCTCGAAGCGCCTGACACGGCTAGGCTAAGATGTATTGCATGACATATTTGTAGGCGCTGAGTCGCTAGATGCGGTTGTCTTCACAAGTAATGCAAAAAATATGAGTAACATGCTGTCGGGTCAAGAGACGAATCCAGAGATCGCCTAGTAAGAATGTTATAGGCGGCTCCAAATGCTATTAATTTCATACGCATTTTGAATTTTGGCGGACAATATACAACTTATATTTAATATTAGATCTAATATATATAATCATAATAATACAACTGTGGGCCATATTCAGCAACCGCAGGACAGGGAGAGTATTCAGACACAAACGGCGCGGATTCGGTTCCAGCTCCGGTCGCGTGCCCCTAACGCAGCGGAGGAGAGGTTATGGCTAACAGCCATCGCAATCAGTGGATTAGAACAAGCGTATCAACCTGTCGCCGAAGCCACCTATGTTCTGTACTGACCGCACTGTTTCTTGCAGGTTCGCTGCAAATTACGAGCGGCTGTGCTGCGGCCCGGCTGACGCAGTTTCATAATTTCGCCCAAGCGGGAACAGCCTACGTAAAGGCGAGCCAAGCCGTTCTCGATGAAGCCGGCACCGCTGCGATCGAAGCGGATTCCTTGATTGCGCAGAAGGGCCGGGACGGGCTAAGAACTGCGGATGAGCGCCGCCAATTCATCATTGGCGACAATCAAGAACTACGCAAGCGATTGGTGCTGCTGGGGGACATCGGCCGCCACGGGAGGCTGCTGCAATCGTATTTCGAAACGCTCGCCGCGCTAGCCGATCCGAAGGCCCCCGCCACACTGGGGACGGCAGCTCAAGGCGTATTCGATTCCATCGGAGGACTGAGTCCAGCGATCAAGAGCGCCAGTTTGGGCGGCGTGAAGATCGGGGATCATATCCCCCAGGCGACGAATTTTGTGGTCCAAGTTTTCAAGGCGAAGGCACTCGAAAACGAGTTGAAGGCA
>WNFC01020763.1_pt1 | contig 14085 bp, 14 predicted proteins | sample 5400541 | NCBI WGS metagenome assembly WNFC01 (sample SAMN13153342, study PRJNA577476) | soil metagenome | isolation source: 120 cm saprolite under Douglas fir tree site 2 hole 2 replicate 1 | place: USA:California | collected 2015-04-18
GCGGGTACAGAGTCACTCTCAACGGACGTTACAGGATCTGCCTTGGGGTGGCTTACGCGTGCGGCTTCGCCTCCACGTTCGCCGGTTTGTCTGTCCCAAGGCTGACTGTCCCCGTCAGATGTTTACCGAACGGCTTCCCAATCTCGCCCAAGCCTATGCTCGCCGCACCAACCGTCTGCATGATGCCTTGTTGGAAGTGGGATGGGCGTTGGGAGGAGAAGCCGGGAGTTGCCTGTGCCACAAGCAGGCGATGCCGATCGCCGCGTCAACCCTGCTGGGGCTGCTTCGCCTCTCTGGAGAGGGCCAAAGGGTGTCCCTATGAGGAGCTGCAGCGCTTTGCGGCATCGGTTGGCAGAGAGAGGTCCCGGCGGTTCCAGCCGCCCTCACCGAACCCTGGAGTACCGGGCAGGTCGAAGGACAGATCACCAGACCAGAAGCCTGCTCAAACGGATAGTTAGTCAGCGTCTTCCTTTTCCCGAGAAAGAAGCCCGCTCCAGGCTCGTTCAGACGACAAAAGTCCTGCATCCTTTGACAGAGGTCAAACCCGCGTACACGGAATAAAGGGAGGATGCATTGGTGGAAGGGAAGATGAACAGATGGCACAAAAACGACCGCAGAGAGGGCCACTGGTGGGACCCAGTGGTTTGCGGCAAATGGCTGGCCCGCCTGGAAGTTCTTTTGAGGTCGTGGTCCTCGCTCGGCAAGGACGCCCTGTCGCTCACCTTTCAGAGTGGTATCGGCGCAGGCAAGAACCTGGTCCTGACCGCACTCCTCAGAGCTACTTGGGAATGCTTTTCCCGGTGATGGGTTTTTTCTGAGAAAGGGACTATGCCTGGAATGATCCGCCAGAGCAGGTACGGAGCTATCTGCTCGCCTTGCTCCGAGAACACCTTGCCTGCCGTCTGCACCCTGATCAGGATCGTGAGGGCGACTGGATCGAAACGTCACGCACCTCTCCGCTCTCCCAATCGGGATGGGGAGTCTTGCTAGCGGGGATCAAGGACTGCTAGCGCATCAGGCAGGATGCAGGCTACTACATCTCTCCAAGCCCGATGACCTCACAACTGCTGGAGCCATGGAGACGCGAGCGGGCGCACTTGATCGCATCGGCTGGAGCACCTGATCGAGCTGGCGTTCGCTCCCAAGCCTGGGAAGAAAGTCGAAGACATCCCATGGCCTACTTCAGACAGGGGAAGCGCCAACCGTGGCAACCCAAGCTGGTGTTAGCGTCAGCCGAGGTGAGAGAGCGCATGTGGAAAGCGCTCATGTACATGACTCAGCATGCTCCCACGCAACGAGCTACCGTGGTTTTGCTTCTGTTGCGGCATACGGGAGCGCGTTTGCACGAGATTCTAGGTAGGACGGTGGGCGGCTAGCAGAAAGCAGCAGGCTCACTCTCCGCCCTGGTGGTCAACCAGGGAAGCCTTGGCCGAGAAGCAAAGCTCATCACCTTTCTTGACACCGATGAGGAGGACCTGCTGAAGTACATGCACGGGGAACCAGGCAAGTTCGACCCATGGGGACGTACCCACTTGGCCGAGTTGGACGAGACCGATCCGCTGTTTCTCACCGCTCGCCGACCCCCTTACGCTGACGCAGCTTTCCGGCATCACTGGAATCACTGGATGGAGCAGGTCAACAAGCGCTACCGTGTTGCATGCACCCCGCGTGCCGTTCGCCACCTGTTCGTGACTCAGCATCTGGTCTGGATCAAGGAGGAAGCGGGAGATGACCGAGAGGAGCAACAGCGCCTCACAGCTGGATTGGTCCAGATCATGGGGTGGCACAGGCGGGAGAGCATGCGCATCTATGATCCTACGTTTTCTCTTCAGGAAGCGGTCCAAAACCTCCATGCATTCCCAAGGAAGGCCGCACAGCAAGCCTTGAGAGGCGGAGCAGAGCCAGCCCTGGGTGAGCCTCCCTCTTCAGGGGAGGAGGTCGTGATCATCGAGGAGAGTGAGTCACCTGAGGCTTTTCCCCAATGGTGGGAGGCGCTGGTATGCTGACTGCCGGTGCACAGGCACCGGCACAACGTGCCGAAACATCGTCGCGTGTCAATGTCTCCGATGGCCAGCGCCCGGCTCATCTGCGTGCGTGCTAGGACTGGCTTCCCACTGAGCTTCATGACGCTCCTGGCATTGCCTGGACCACTGCCGCGAGTCGGATTCTAGGCTAGTGCGTCAAGACGGTTGGGGAGAGTCCTGACAAGGGATAAGTGGCCCTGGCTATCGGGGCGGCGCCTGGCAGCCTGGGGCAAGCTTCTCTCCACCAGTACCTCTCGCGTTTTTACCAATTGCTCTGCATGCTCCGCACGGTCTGTAGCATGCGGCAGCTGTCGGAGTTGAGGAACAAGGAGGTGTGGGAGGCCTTCGCCCAGAGAACAGCGCTGACCCTGCATCGCTACCATTTGCGCCGCGCCTAGGCGGCTCTGGGCGACAAGCATGTCCGCTTCTACCTGGAGCATCTTGCCGCCACGGATCGTGATCGGCTCTCCGTCTCCACCTTGCCCCCGTTGCCACCCCGGTTCATGGAACGGCATGGTGCTGAGCACCTGCTGGTTGGGCAGAGAAAGCCACGCCGGAAAGAACGCAGCGATATGCTGGTTCCTCTCTACCAGGTGCTGGTGGCCCTCATTCAACTGCGAAAACAAGCTGCTGAGCGTATGGTGCTGGCTTCTCGAGAGGCGTGCCAACGCGCTGAGGTCGGCGAGGCCCTCCCGCTGCGCTTTTCATAGGAAGCACGCCTGCCCACTGTCAATCGGACAGCACAAGCGGTCGCCGACGTGCGTATGGATGGCAGACCTCTCACCATGCGGTTGCGACGGTGGGACCGTCGCTGCTGGACTCTGGCGCATCGGGCATGTTTCAGTACGACCACCCTGAGAGATGCAGAACTCCGAGAAGGCAGCTAGCGAGGGGAAGCAGAAGAGTATTTGCTGCAATTTGATGGTCGGGCCTCCGATCTGCTCTGGTTTGGCGACCGGCTCGCTTGCAGGATCTGATAGGCATGCAGACCGGGCAGCTGCTTCCAGGCGATACACGACAAGGCGAGACCTCGCTGCTGCCCTTGCGCGCACCCACGCCTGCTCATTCCACGACGCCACAGAGCCATGAAAGCCGCCTGGTGAGCAAGCTCAACCTGGCCGCAGCCGTGCTGGTCGTTGCGGCCCTGCTGGGAGGTCTCCTGCTCCTGCTCAGCGCACACCGGCCCGGAAGCTTCGATACGGCGAATAATACAACGGTCTCAAACTTTACCCACCTGTACCTGGTTACCTCAGGGCCAGATGGGCAAACGAACAAGGTCTTCTACGCGCTGAATCCCGGCAATGGCCACGCCATCTGGCAACGCAAGCTTGATAACGCGCAGGATGGCTATGGCCTCTCCACGCAGAACAACCTCTACCTTCCGGCGCAGGATGGCAATGTCTACGCCTTCCGGGGCAGCGATGGACAGCCACTCTGGCATACCACCATAAGCCATGGCCCTCGCGGGTTCACCGGCGTTTCATTGTTCGCTTATCAAAACCTCATCATCGATGGCACCACTAACAGAAATAACGGCACCGGTGACCTTTTTGCCCTGAACGAGCAAACAGGCGCTGTCGTCTGGCATACATCTATCTCGTGCGCTGTCTCGCCCTCAAACAATTGTGGCGCTGATGGACGCCTTATGCTCCTGGCGAACGGAATCATATACGGCCTAGCTGGAGATGGTCTCTCTGCGTGGAACGCTGCGAATGGACACTTACTCTGGCGCAATCCGCGCTACCAGCTCAACGGGCAGCCCCAATCAATGGTGGTGTCACATGGCAAAGTCTATATCACCAACTTTTACCCCGAAGTAGACGTCCTGGACGCTGGTTCTGGCAACTTCCTGCACAGCCTGAGACCACCTGAACCCAACAATTCCGGGGCCGTTGTCTACGATATCGCTGCCGACGAGAATACTGTCTATGTACTTGGGGGACAGACCGTCTCCGCTTACCGGGCCAGCGACGACTCGCTGCTCTGGAAACAACCGTTCAGCTACCATTCGGGAGGAACCATTTACGCGGGCAGTAGTAGCGTTTATGTGAACTATTACGACCTCAGTATGGGAAAAGGAGGGACAGGCGGCTCCAGTAACAATCTCTATGCCCTGCGTCCCACAGACGGTCACCTGATCTGGCATCGCCAGATTCCCCCTGGCACCGGCGGCCTGTACCCGGTTGAATTCAATGGCGTGATCTGCTTTGGCAGCTCCAATAGTGTCTATGGCCTGCGCGTCAGCGATGGCAAACAGCTCTGGCAACGGCCCACAGGCGGGTATGTAGATGGTCTTTTCGGCGGTTGATGCCCTTGCCATGGAAAGGATGAGCGCAGCCTCTTTGACCTCGGGGGCTTCTAATGGACCTTCAGGATGTTGCGTCGACACCTGTTTCAGACCACGGAAACGTGCCTGACGTGGTAAGATGGAGATATCCACTTCTGTCACCAGTCCATTTCGATGTTTGGTAATCACTATCCTGCCAATGATCACGTTTGTGCTCTCTGCGCTCATGTCAGAGCGATCATCACGATACAGAAAGAGCACGTGATCAGCGGCTTTTTCCAGAGAGCTATCACGCAGGTTGGAGCGTTGCGAGTCCTTTGAGCGTTGGCTCCCCAGTGCATGAATTATTGGCGCACACACCACCACTGGGATGTTGAGTTCCTGTGCCAATTCCTTCAAACCGCGACGTACCTCGCTCAGCTCCTGTAGGCGATTCTCGTGCCGCTTCCCATGAACACCCGGCTGAATCAGATGCAGATTGTCGACCATCATGAGTGTGACACGATGGGTCTCGACTAACTGTCGTGCTCGTTGTCGCAGTTCTTTCAGTGAGAGATCAGCCCTGTCGTCAATCCAGAGATGGGCCTTGGAAAGCGTCCTCGCCGTAGTAGTCAAGAGCGTGTGCTCCTCCTCAGTGATCCACCCGGTCCGTATGAGATGCAGATCAATACCTGTACGCATCGGGAGGAGACGTTGTATGAAATGGTGCTTGTTCATGGTCAGGCTAAAGAGTCCAATCCCGCGCTGATTGGTTGTTGCTACATGCAGTGCCATGCTCAAAGCAAGACTCATCTTGCTCGCCGCAGACGGGGTAGCGATGATGACCAAATCTGCACCCTGCAATCCTTCTATGAAGGTATCGAGATCCTGGAGTCCCGTGGGAACGCCTCTCATCTTTCTCCCTTGTGCATGGAGAGCCTCGCCAGAGTTTGATTCTGGCCGTGACCACGCACGTCAAACAGCTGGCCCTTCCCCTCGGTTTCGTCGTCACCTTCCTCCCCGTTCCCACTCCAACGTACCCATCAGCATGAGAGACAATTGCAAGGAAGAGGGTGCAAGCCACCTTCACCGCTGCCATTCTACAAGGGACGCATGCTCAAAGACGAATACGACGAATGTTCCCAGGATCACCTCTTGTCCCCCGATAACGCCCACGCGCGTTCGCAGGGCGCGTCGGTCGCAGCACACAGACATCACGTGAGAGAGACGCGTCTTCCTCTGCAAGGAAGTACTGCCACCAGGCCAGCATGTATGCACTCGTGGCCCACGCTTGCTGCACCGGGTCGTGTGGATAGGTCCTACGTGCATCGACTGCGGCATAACAGTCCTCAGCGAAATCAATCATGGAGAGATACTCCATCTCCTCCGGATTGGCCGTGGCGCGGGCAAGGTCTTCCTGAAACAGCGCTTGCCCGCGCTCCCAGGCGGCTTGTATCTGCGGTACCAGTCGTTGCAGCCTGCGCCATTCCTGCTCAAAGCGCTTGGTCCTCTTGGCAGTCTCTACGGCACGAGCGAGAAAGGCTTCGAGGTGGTGTGGAGAGAGCGCCTCTTCCTCATCAGGCCGTTCAACGCTGCCTCCACCAGCAGCGATCAGCCTGCGAATGGAATGGACTGCCGCGGCTGCGGCAAACAGTTCCGGGTCGAGATCTGTCCGGCGCAGATCGAGATAGTAGTGTAGATCATTGCTCGTCAAGCTCTTTCCTGCGCTTTCATGGATGTCCTTCCCTGCTTCGTGGTCGAGCAAGCAGTCATCGTCCTTCTATCGTTCCTCTCCATCGTGGTTCTCCTGCGGTGAGAGGCCGTTCTCTGCCAAAAATAAGACAAAATCGCCATACCAGTGGGTGAGCCTGTCAATCTGTGCGAAGAACTGCTCGCAATCCTGCTCGGGAATGGCCGGAAACAAGGGCAGCGAGCCGACCTCGGTCGCATTCCCATCGGCATCAATCGAGAAGACATCCATGATGGGATTGGTGCCCTGGTCCTGCAGCATCGCCCGCGCATGGGTGGTAGCCTCCTCGATGAGGATGCAACCCTGAGCGAGCAGTTGTTCAAGTGCTGCCGAGGACGCAGCATCCAGGCGCCGATGCATGCGCGCTGCCACTTGCTGGAGCTGGGTCTGGGCATCCGCGTAGTTCGTCAGAAAGCGGAAGAGCAGATGGCGCATCAGTCGGTAGCGCGCATGCATCTCCTGATGGGCCTGCTCCAGGTGCTTGAGCCCGGCATCGGTCGCCTGTCGCAACTGTACCCGGCGTTCAGGAGAGACGAGTGACCAGTTGAAGCTCGAGCACCAGAAGAGCAAAGCGCCCAGGTGCAGGCACCAGACGATCCTCGTGCCCCGGGCTTCCGTCCGTAGGGGTAATTTGCGCGCATGCACCCACAGGAACAACCTGCGCCAGCGGGGGGTGTGTGTCCTGGGACTGAGGCCCAGCATGCGACAGAGCGCCACCACGGGGATATAGAGCGCGCCGGGAGTAAACGCAGATTCGAAACGATCTGTCTCCTGCCCTTGTGATCCTTGGAATTGTGAGAACCATTACATGCCACGTGACGCATGTCAGCCTTCTCCCGAGAGGATCCACGCCTACACCTGGACCAGTACATCGTCTCCTCTGAGGGGCAAACACCGACACTGCAGAATCTCCCTCCCCTGCTTGCTCCCGTGTTATCACACTACATCAAGAGAGCGATGTACTTGGCTGCCCTGGAGCGTTCGCACCTGTTCTGCTCCTGTATTTTAGACACCTATGGGTATCCCTATAAGTAGTACTTCTATTATAGTCCCTCTCACATGGGGAGTTTTGCTACGGGGAGTCCCCTGCTACAATCTCGCCAAAGAGTAGGTGAGAAGGCAAGAGATGGCAGTACGCTTACGAGTCAAAGAGGTTGCCAGGGAAAAAGGCATCAGTATGGGCAAATTGCACCGGCAGGCGGATGTCTCCTACAAGACGATTAAACGCATCTACTCGGACCCCTTCTATGCAACTACCACCATCACCCTGGGCAAGCTCGCCAAAGTGCTTGGAGTTCCCCCCGGAGACCTGATCGAAGAAGTCCCAGACGAGCGTGAACAAGCCGATGCTGGCCTGTTAAGCATGCATAGACGTTTGCAGCGTGATGTGATTTCCGCCAAATTAACGAGAAGTTTTTAGCTCCTCCTATGGCACTACCTTATACATTGCCATTTTACAGCAGCAGTATTTCCCGGCCCTGCGAAGTTGAAGGAGTCGCTACCCAAACAGCCTGGTACATGGATGGTCACCTGCTCTCCTCCTGGATACACCGTATCCCTTGCCGGAGTGAAGGTCACTCCGTCGCGCCTATTGCTGCTGGATGCAGACCAGTTGGCACCACCCTGGTCATCTGAAAGTGCGACAGTACAATCCCAACCACTGGGAGATGCCAATGTGCAATTACGCGGACTTAAACTGTAGGGTGTGACCGACAAGGTTGGAGACGCACAACTCCAGGTGACATGGACGATATTTGCTGGGCCTGTGAAGACCAGGTCAACGTGTGCCGGGCAGACAGTGTTCGCTGGAATAAAAACTGTTACCGGTGTCGCCTGGCCTGGAGAGAGGTGCCCCTGTGATTGGCTGAAGCTGGCTCCAGTGCTGGAGGCTGACCAGTCCAGGCTGCTCTGGTTACTCGCATCGCTCATCACCGTCACAAAACAGGTCCAGCCGTTGTTTGCCCCATAGCTACAGTCGGTATTTCCATTCATGGTAGACGGGCTAACGGAGAGTATCGCGGTTGGAGTTGCATTCGCCACCAGCAGGCTGACTGCCACCTGGGCATTGCCGCCATTCGAGTTGATGTACAGCGTCCTGGAGTACGTTCCGACACTCAGCTGGCTCGTATCGGCTGTGACATTGATCATTTGATCGGCCTGGCTAGGGTCAATCGTTCCAGCCCTGGTGAGGATGCTCAACCATGCTGTTCCGCCTGTATCCACCGTCCAGGTCAGACGTTGCCCTCCTGCGTTGTTGATGACGATGGAGAGTGTTGCGGTGCTCCCCATCAGCAACTGGCCAAAGTCAAGACTCGTTGTTTTGACATCAAGTTTCGGCGGCGGGACAACCGTGAACTGCCGGTCTGCACTCCGCACACCGATGCCTATCACGGCCTCACTTGCGTGGATCGTATGGGTTCCCAGTGGTAGGATTGCACTGATCTGTATGGTCACATCAAAGTTCCCTGAACTATTCACCGGGACAGTTCCATTTGGGGCGAGTTGAGCAAGCGAGAGGAGCAACTCTCGATTTTGGAGAGAAGAATCAGCCGTTCTGCTGTGGTTGCCAGAGAGAGCCAGAGCCTCACCATCCAGTGAAAGTGTCACATCCCCGCCTCCAAAGAAACCACTGCCGTGAAGATGCAGCATGCCCCCAGGATTTACCTCAGCAGGCCCGCTCAGCACGGGGAGCGGTAGGAGCTGGATGAGCCCACCGATACCGGCGAAGATGAGAATAATGCTGGCAACGATCCTGGTAACGATCCTGGAGCTGGAAGACCTCTGTTGCCTCCTTGCCTGAGCCTGATATCTTGCTGGCGCACTGGCTTCTGCTACCTGCCCAAAAGCGTCAATCACTTTCGCATGGACGTTTGTGTATACCTGTGGACCTGACCCTGCCGGGGTCGGGCTTCCCATTACTGTCATACTCGGTCCGCGATCACGTGTTGGTTCCTCAGAGAAATCGGTTGTCCAGACGTAATCATAGGGAGGAAATGATGGAGTAGTGAGTCGTGTTTGCATCAGCATGCTCATCGGTGCGCCTGGCGCTGTTTGCGTAGGAATGTTCGGTTCAATAATGGTCACTTGAGGCTTTAACCAGGGAACTTCAGCCTGGAAGCCCTTCAGCGTTTGTGGCACATCGTACAAGAGCGTGCATGTCCCTTCCTCGAGGAGCATATCGCAGGCGGGCGCTTCAACCTCGATCTGTGTTCCTGGAATGGTGAAGCACTGTAACAACTTGCTCCATTCCTCGCTCCTGTCGTCTCGTGCGTTCTTAGCTCTAGCCCGTAGTATCATCCGCAGCACCTCGTACAAGGAGCTAACGATGGTTTCGCTAGTGGGCGCATCAGTGTTGATCGCCAGGGGGGCGATCTTCAAGGACCCGTTGTGGTCCAGGGAGCACGTGAGATCGGCGATTACGCGGATAGGGATGGCGTTTCTCCGGAAGTTCCCGGTGAGCGAGATGTAACCCTTGTGACACTGGATGGTCAGCACCTCCCACTGCCAGTTTACCGGTGCTTCCTTCGATGAGGAGGGTATGACTCCCTTGAGGGTACCGCGTCTCCTCAACTGACCAAGAATATTGTTTATGCCTCTAGAGGTGAGTGTGAGGGTAGCGTTCCTGTTCATTTCCTCTGGAAACGCTGTGGTCATTTGGGTATGGTCGCCGTAAGTCTCTGTCAATGAGAGACCCATCGCGATTGCTTCAGCCTCTTTGAGGACTCGTATCATCGCGGTTGTAATTGGAATACTCCACTCGGATGGCGTTGGAGAACTATTTGGGGCCAGGATACGCAAGGGCAATGACTTCACGTTGTAAGAGAGAGGAAGTTGCAACAGTGGTATCATCAGCGCCATGGTGAGCAGAGGCCGCAGGATGGTCGTCTCGCGGGTGGGATCGATTCTAGAAAGCAGTGGGGGCCATGGTGAGCCTGGATAGGTCACTTTCAGCTTGCTCATATGCAGGTCGAGTGGTTGAGGAGGCTCAAGGGAGAGGTAGGGTACACCCATCTCATCCGTGGCAAGCTGTGCTTTGCGCGTTATGCTGACGGAACCATCGACCTCGAGGTTCCGCTCTGTGGCAAGTTGTCGAGCGCCGCCTGTGACTTCGACCGATAGGCTGATGTTGTCACCATCGCCGAGTTCAAGCTCAGGTTTGTCCCACCATACTTTGACTTGTGTGGGAGGAAGAGGTTCATCGATACGCCTGGAAAGGGGGCTTTTCAGGTGAAGGTTTGTGATGAGCGACTCATTTAAGACGCGCACCAGGATGTCGTTGATGATGTCTTGTTTGAATTGCAGCATGACATCAAAGCCGCCAGTGTTGGGCATAGCATACTCCTTCCCCCTTGCCTGGAGAGGCTTTGTGCATCTTTCGATTACAGAGAAGCAATAGCGGAGCATACCTACAAAAATGCAAAGATGTCTTCCAGATGATAGACGCTGTGATAACAGAAAAATAGAGATGTAATGTGGGGAAATGCATTACCCTCTTTTCTTCTGGTTGAGGTATTATTAGATGGTGAGCCACAAAAATGTCTGCGTAACAGACAGAAATACGACAACGATTAAAGAGCAGGCTAAACGTCTATTACCCAGGCAGTGAAGAATAGTTTCGCCAGAGATAAACCCATTTCCATTACATCACAAGAAAAGGGTGTTTTCCGGTCATCCTCGTTCAGTAGACATGAAACATAATCACAGAGTTTTCTGAAATTTGTAAGAAAGAATGCAGGAGGTAAGTCATGAGGAACAAGGTGTCCCTGTTTCATGTCGTTGACTTCACCCCGTCTGTGCTTGCCCTGCTTGGCGGGATACTCATCGCCCTACAGCTTGTGCTGCCTGCCGTAGCCTTCGCATCTCCTACTCGCGCCGCTGCTCCCAATCCACCGGCGGACCAGGCCTTTGCCCTGGCAGAAGTCTCAGTTGTCCGACTCGTTGTGTCCTATGCCTCCACCACCCAGCCTGTCGGTGGGCAAACGTTGGTGCCTTCAGTAGAATGTACAGGTCTGGGTGTCCTTGTCGCGAGCTGGGCAACCACCAACCCCAGGGAGGAGAATACCTGGGTGCTGACCGATGGTGATCTCGTCAACAAGAATGTGGCAACCTGCGCTCAGCGCACCTCTGCTGCCCAGCTTGCTACCTTGCAAGTGTATGCAAATAACGTCTATACCTCCAGCCCCCAGAGTCTGCTGCTCAGTTCTTCCGGCTTCGTGCCTGTGACCGTGCGCTGCTCTGATACGAAGACGTGTAGTGGCGGCGCGGCGCTCTTTGCCTTTCATACCGACCAACCTCAACCTTTCCTGGACCGCGCAACGTCAACAACCAATCAATCAACGCCGTTTGGCATCGAATTGACGAAGGATGGCAGCCTCTCTGCCATCCCTCGCCAGTCGAATGTTATCCCACAAGATGCTCCCCAGTATCTGCAACAGATGCCCCAGTTCCTTACTCCTACCAAAGAGTCTTCCAGCAGCACTCATGCAACCCCGGTTGAGTTGGGCATGCCTCTGGTGGATAGCAGTGGCAGCCTTGCAGGCATACAGCTCAATGTAAGCGGCGTTTTTGCAGGGCAGATCACACAGTTTTTGGCTGCCCAGCCAGAACTCCGGTCTTCATCGACGCACACAAACACCCTGAATACGCAGTGGCGGCAGGGGATTAAGGATTACTACACAGGCAACTTCAGCAAAGCCAGGCAAGAGTTGACTGCCGCGAAAACTGCTGCCTTTACGGCGCCATCGCTGTATCTATCGTCGATAGCAACGAAGGCCTCTGGAAGTTCCGGAGGCAGACCCAGTACTCAGACCTCGACAGGCGGGGTGAACCTCTTCGGCATACAATCCTCGGTACTCACGTTCTTGCTCATAGGCGTTGCCGGGCTAGTCTTGCTCATCATCATATTAGTGCTGGTGAGCCTGCGTTTTGGTGCCGCTCGAGCAAAACACCGGGAAGAACTGAAGCGTTTCAAAGCCGGCGAAGCACAAGCACGGCGCGTCACAACAACTCCTCCAACGATGCAGCGCCCACAGGAATCTTGGCAGTTACAACCTCAACCACAGCCTCCGCATTCAACTCTGGCGCCTGCTCCATTTGTTACTCATGCAGATACTCCAGGCAAAGAAGTGATACCGCCCAGGGCAATACCTCCTGGTGTTCAGGAGTTGAGACCGCAGAACACGCAGACTGAACCACTATCACCTCCCACTGTTTCTAATACTGTTCCCTCTCATATGCAAGCAGAAACACCGCATGAGCAAGAAACACACCCGTCGAGTAACAAGGAAGAGATCAAACCTCCCGAGATCATCCCTGAGAAACCGCAAGAGCGCCCGGAGGCAGAGGCGAAGTTGGAAGACCGTGTTGGCCAACAGCTCGGCAACTATCGCCTCGTCCGTCTCTTGGGGCGGGGTGGCTTCGCAGAAGTCTACCTCGGCGAACATCTGCGTCTGGGCACCTCCGCTGCCGTCAAAGTCCTGCACACGCGCCTGGCCAACAGGAGCGAAGTGGAGAGTTTCCAGAAGGAGGCTCACACCATCGCCAGCCTCGAGCACCCCCATATCGTGCGCGTCTTCGATTTCGACGTCATCAATGGCACCCCTTTCCTGGTCATGAGCTATGCCTCGGGTGGTACGCTGCGCCAGCACCACCCGAAAGGGAGCATCCTCCCCCTCCCAACGATCATCTCCTACGTCAAGCAAGTCGCTGAGGCCCTGCAATATGCCCACGATGAGAAGCTGATCCATCGCGATGTCAAACCAGAGAACATGCTCGTGGGGCGACGCGGTGAGGTCTTGCTCAGCGACTTCGGTATCGCGCTCGTCGCCCAGAGTTCACGCTACCAGAGCACGCAGGATATGGCCGGCACGATAGCGTACATGGCGCCGGAACAAATCCACGGCAAACCCCGTCCAGCCAGCGATCAGTATGCATTGGGCGTCATCGTCTATGAGTGGCTCAGCGGAGACCGCCCCTTTCATGGCTCATTCACCGAAATCGCTGCGCAACACGCGATTGTTCCCCCGCCGTCATTGCGAGAGAAGGTACCGGCGATCACACCCGACGTGGAGCACGTGGTGCTGACAACCCTCGCCAAGGACCCCAAACAACGATTTGGGAGTATCCATGCCTTTGCCATTGCATTGGAACAAGCCTCCCAGTTGACCAGGTAAGATAAGATACATCTATGAGGAAAGTTGGTACGCTAGTAGATTTGTGACGACTCCCCAGGTGTAGAACGCAGGTGATTACCCACAAGTGGGAGAGGAGAAAAAGCCTCAGTCAGACTGCACAGACTTCCATTCCGAATACGCGGCATAAGGCAAGAATGCTATTTTCTCAGTTACTTGTTGGATGTTCCTTGCCAATTCAGTTCTTCTTGAGTTACAATTGGAGGTGTGAAGTGGATAATAAATGCTACTTTTTCCTGATAAGCTGCATAGTCTACCCCTTCCCACATGTTGGGGAATGAATCTTTGACAGCTTCCATAATCTCAGCAAAAAGTGTGGCTCCGTAAGCAATTACTACCTTACGATAGTACCTCTCATAGTTCATATTGGTGATCGAGAATTGCCCTGTTTCAGGATTCCCCCACACCATGCGTAAAAGGTTCTGGAGACTAGCATGACAGAGCTTGAAGCGGCATGGTAAAAAAAGGTATATATTTCAAGGCACCCTGTTTTCTCTGCCATATACCTGATGCTAGGCGACTCCTTCTTTCCCCATCCTAATTTCTTCCCCAGTTCTTTCAGTCTTTGACTTGGCACCTCAATCAATTTTTTCAATAATTTTTTCTGTTCTTCAAGACGTTTGCTATCTGTAGGATTTCTAGATGAAGGCGTAGACTGTTCCACTGAAAAGAATACTGCTTGCGCTTACAGCCCTTTATGTAATTCTAATATAGTCCTCATGGTTCGGTCATTTTCAGGGAGGTTTCGGAAATTCAGACAGAAGCTGGTCATAGAGATCGGACGACAAGTCCAACAGAGATAAGATGCGCTGTTGTAAGGCTGATAAAGGAGTGAGATGACGGTGAAGTTGCTGT
>WNFC01013785.1_pt1 | contig 14082 bp, 12 predicted proteins | sample 5400541 | NCBI WGS metagenome assembly WNFC01 (sample SAMN13153342, study PRJNA577476) | soil metagenome | isolation source: 120 cm saprolite under Douglas fir tree site 2 hole 2 replicate 1 | place: USA:California | collected 2015-04-18
CGGTCCCCGGCTGCGGGCCGCAGCCGTTGGCCGTCTGGATCCATCAGGAGAACCGACGTAATAGTGCCAGGAGCCTGAGCATCGATCGCTCGGCACAACTCCTGCAAGATCTCAGCGAGGCTCGCGCCGTGAGCGATCATTTCTAACGACCGCTTCTCGGCGGATAAAAGGGATTCTGCCCGTTTGCGTTGGGCAAGCTCCGATTTCAGATCCTCGTTGGCGGCTGCAAGTTCCCTAGTCCGTTGCGCGACCCGTTGATCAAGCTCCTTTGCGACCCGCTCTTGTTCGCTCATGAGCCGTACCTCTTGCAACTCGATCGCTGCCTCATTGGCCGCGAGACCCAGTAGAAGTCTCTCGGTCTCCCTCGACCTCAGTCTCCGCCACCCTGTGATTATACGACCGCATCCAAGAGGTGCCATATCGGCTATGCGCCTTACCGGCCGCGCGGCACCACTGAAACCATCCGCTGCTATTCAGGGCAGGGTGGGACGGTACTGCGGGGGGCGGCGCGCCTTCGTGGCCTGCTCGTACGCGTAGGCGGTCTTGATCAGCGTGGGCTCGCTCCACGCCCGCCCCATGAAGGTGACCCCGACCGGGAGACCCATCACGAAACCGGACGGCACGCTGATGAGGGGGTTGCCCGTCAGCGCCGCGCTTTTCGCGCTGCTGCCGCGGATCGCGTCGCCGTTGACGAGATCGATCGTCCAGGCTGGCGTGGTCGTCGGCGCGACCAGCACGTCGAGCTGGTTCTCCTGCATGACGACGTCGAAACCTTCCGTGCCCGCGAGGCGCCGGCACTTCTCGCGCGCGTCGAGGTACTCCTGCTCGCTGAGCGATCCCTTCGCCTGGGCGCGCTCCAGCCACTCCTGCCCGAAGTACGGCAGATTCTCGGCGGGGTTCTTCTTGTTGAAGGCGATGATCTCTTCCATCGTGTGGACCTGCGCTCCCGGCTGGAGCCCGGCGAGATAGGCGTTCACGCCGGCCTTGAACTCGTAGAGGAAAACGATGATCTCGGCGGCCGTGAGCGCGGCGCGATCGAAGTTAGGGATCTTGACCGGGTCGATGATCACTGCGCCTTGCTCACGCATCGCGGCGATGGCCTGGTTGGCCGCGGCGTCGGCCTTCGGACTGTAGCCAAAGTAGCCCTCGCGCGGCACGCCGATGCGGACGTCCCGGAGGCCGTTGGCATCGAGGAACCGCGTGTAGTCGGTCTCTGACTTGCCCGCGCTTGCCTGAGTCGCGGCATCGCGAGGGTCCACGCCCGTCATGGCGCCGAGCAGCGCGGCGGCATCGGCGACTGTCCTCCCGAAGGGCCCCACCGTGTCCTGGGTCGCGGAGATCGGGATGACGCCGGCGCGGCTCGTGAGCCCCACCGTCGGCTTGATGCCGACGACGCCGTTAACGCCGGCTGGGCAGATGATTGACCCGTCGGTCTCGGTACCGATAGAGACGGTGACCAGACTGGCGGCTACGGCGATCGCCGAGCCTGAGCTGGATCCGCACGGCGTGCGGTCGAGCGCGTAGGGATTGCGGGCCTGCCCGTTGCGCGCGCTCCAACCGCTGGACCCGGGCTGTGACTTGAAGTACGCCCATTCGCTGAGCGAGGCCTTGCCGAGGATTACGAGCCCGGCATCGCGCATCTGCCGGGCGATGGTGGAGTCCTCGCGCGGCTTCGCCCCAACCAACGCCAGCGCCCCCGCGGTCGTCTCCATCTTGTCCGCGGTGGCGATGTTGTCCTTGAGAAGCACGGGAATGCCGTGGAGCGGGCCGCGGGCGCGGCCGGCCTGCCGTTCCGCGTCGAGCGCCTGGGCAATGCTGAGCGCGTCCGGATTGATCTCCTGGACGGCGCGGAGGCTGGGCCCGCTGCGATCGATCGCCTGGATGCGCTCGAGGTAGAACTCCACGAGCGAGGCGGAGGTCAGGCGCCCTGACTGCAGGGCCGCCCGGAGCTCAACGATGCTGGCTTCTTCTACGCTGGCGCCGGCCCGGGGACTCCCGCCCGTGGCGCACCCATTGAGCAGGGGCCCCAGGGTCATGCCCGCCGCGACGATGCCGCCAGCCCGCAGGAGCTCCCTGCGCGTGGGGTATGCGCTAGCGGGGCCGAGCCGAGCTGCCATGGCGGCGCCGACGATACCACCTTTCGCGCTCATATCCAGCGTCTTGCCATGGTCTTCCATTCAGGCTTGAACGATCACCCCGGCGCGCAGGAGTCGCTCGATCTCCGCCGTGGGAATGCCGGCGGCGCGCAGCACCTCGACGGTGTGCTGTCCGATCTCCGGCGCGAGCGTGGGGGGAACCTTCGCTTGATCCCCGACCTGGAGCGGGCTCGACACGGTGAGCGAGGCGCCGGCTCGCGGGTCGTCGATGGGAACCAGCGCGCCGCTTGCCCGCATCTGGACGTCATGGGGAACGTCGTCGAGCGTGGCGACCACGCCGAACGCGATGCCGGTCTTCTCGAGAAGCGGCGACCACGCCGTCCAGTCCTTCGTGGCGAACCACGCGTCGAGAATGGCGGTGAGGGCGCGGGCATTCGTGCGCCGGTCACCGGTGGCCGCGAAGCGAGGATCGGTCACGAGATCCTCGCGGCCGATCCCCCGCGCGAAGCTCTCCCAGTGGCGCTCGTCGCCCGTGATGGTCAGCATGAACCAGCGCCCGTCCCGGCAGCGGTAGAGGTTGGCGAGGGCGCTGATCGCCTCCTCGCGAGGCGGACGCACCTCGGTGCGCGCTCCGCAGAGGACACCTTGCACCGGGATCGCGTTCATCCAGAGTCCATTGGCCAGGAGCGACGTGGCCACCATGGTGCCGCGCCCGGTACGCTCGCGATGGTAGAGCCCGGCCATGATGGCCGCGAACAGTGACATGCCCGTCGGGTGGTCCCCCATCCCGGGCAGCGAGCGGGCAGGCGGCACGTCCGGTGAGGCGCGCACGAGGTCCATCAGTCCTGTGCGCGCCCACAGGGCGATGCTGTCGAAGCCGGGCTTGCTCGCCTCTTCACCCCTCTCCCCGTAGGCGCTGATCGACGCGTAGACCAGGCGCGAGTTGAGCGGGGCCAGATCGTCGTAGCGGACGCGCAGGCGGGCGCGCGAATCCAGGGGCGCGTTGGTGACGAACACGTCGACGTCTCGCACGAGGCGGTGCAGGAGAGCCTGTCCATCCTCCGTGCGCAGGTCGATCGCCACACTGCGCTTGGTGCGGTTGTCGACGATCCACGGATAGTTGTACGGGCTCGGAGGATAGCCCGCGCCGCGCACGCGGTAGACGTCGCCGGTCGGTGGCTCGACCTTGATGACGTCGGCCCCGAAGTCCGCCATGATGGTCGCGGACACGGGCCCCGCGATGAAGTTGGCCGCGTCGATCACGCGGATGCCGTCGAGAAGACGCGTCATGTCCGAAAGCATACCGCGACTCGCTGCGGGGTGGGCACCGGGCTCGGGGCCAGGCCGAAGACCCTGTTCACGCCGTTTGACGCTTGACTACCAGCCTATTTCGCAGCCGCCTCGCGCATGCGGGCCAGCGCCGAGCCGTACACGTGCTCGGGCCGCAGGATCATCGCGACGCGCTTGTCCGCTTCCGCGATCTTGTCGTACGCCTCCCAGTCCGCGCTGCGCCGTCTCGTCGTGGCGCTGAAGATGTTCCGGCGCGCCATGCGGAGGACTTCGGGGTCCGTGTTGCCCGAGTGGGTCAGCTCCGCCTTGCCCTCGAACACGAGGAACCCCGACCACCAGTCGACGTGTGAGATCAGCACGGAGCAGCGGGGGTCTCGCAACAGGTTCTTGAACTTCATCCGGGTCTCCGTGATGGAGATCCCCACGCCGCCGTCCCGCGGGTACACGGTGACGATGCTGAGCTGGGGCATGCCGTTCCGCCTGAACGAGGTCAGCACGCCCTGCGGATGGTCGTGGATGAACTGCTCGATCTGGGGGGCCAGGGGGGCCGCCTTCGGCATTGGGGCGCTCCTTTGCGAATCAGGGAAGCCGCGATAGGTACTGGGCGACGAAATCGCTGCCGACGTACTCGACGTACGCCTGGGTGATGCGCTTGGTCACCGGACCGGGCATGCGGCCGTCGCCGATCATCTGGCCGTTCACCGAGCGGACGGGGCAGATGCAGAGACTGGTCGAGGTCAGGAAGACCTCGTCGGCGGTGACGGCGTCGTAGACGTCGAGGTCGCGCTCCTCCGCGGTGAGACCGAGCTGCGCGGCGAGCTCCATGGCCGTCCGCCGGCTGACGCCGGGCAGGACGTACTTCTCGCGCGGCGTGTAGATCCGTTCGTCGCGCACCACGAAGATATTGCTACCGATTCCTTCGCACAGGTTGCCGTTCTCGTCGAGCAGCACCGACCACGCCTGCGGCTGTGCCGCTTTGACTTCTTTATCGGCGAGGATGAGGTTCAGATAGTTGTGGGTCTTGGCGCGCGGGCTCAGCATGGGCGGCGGGATGCGCCGGATCGACGGCACGACCACGTCGATGCCATCCCGGAACAGGGCGGCCCGCGCCTTGAGGGGCAGCGGCGTGCAGTCGACAATGACCTGCGGCCCCGTGTGTGCCCAGCCCTCGTCGCCGATCGCGTCGACGCCGCGGCTCACACGCTGGGCGAGCCACCAGTCACCCGCGGCCGCGCGGAGTTGCTCGTTGCGGAGGACGACCTCCTCGCTGATCGCGATGATCTCCTTGGGCTCGAGGCCGATGTCGATGCGCAGATAGCGCAGCGAGCGGTAGAGCCGCTCCACGTGCTCGGCGAGGCGGAAGATGCGCCCGTCGAAGGTGCGCGTCATATCGAAGCAGCCGTCGCCGCGGTTGAAGCTGCGGTCGCGGTAGGGAATGACCACCTCGGTCTCCGGTACGAACTTGCCGTTGAAGTAGGCGATGCGCGTCATGTGAGGCCTCCCTTGGGTGTGGATGCCGGGCAATTACCGCAGCGCGCCGCGATTCGAAAATCGCGTCTCCTGGCTGGTGATGAACTCGAGAAGCGCCGCCTGCCCGCTCTCGGTGGCCTTTCGCGCCCGGGCGAAGGCGCCCGCGATGTCCTCGGGCCGCTCGACGCGTTCGCTCCAGCCGCCCATGGCGCGCCCCAGGTCCGCGTAGCGCCCGCCGATGTCGCGCGTGCCGTACTTGTCGTGCGAGACGACGAGGTGCGGGATCTCGATGGCCATGGCCGAGTTGTTGAGCACGACGGTGAGGATGGGGATCCCGCAGCGCACGGCCGTCTGCCGAAGGCGGCGTCGCCCATGAAGTTGACGCAGAACTTGTCGGGAGCGGCGAGCTTGGCCCCGATGATGAGGCCGAGTCCGGTGCCGAGCGCATGCGACTTGCCCCAGCCGAGATAGCTGCGCGGCGAGACGGCCCGGTAGAACGGCAGGAGCTGGTCGCGCGGACTCCCCGAATCGTGCGTGACGATGGCCTCGCGCGGGTCCACCGCGCGCATGAACTCGGCGATGACCCGGTAGGGCGTCATGGGCACCTCGGCCGAGCCGAGCGTCGCCGCCCATTCGGCGAGCCAGGCCGCGCGCACGCGCTCGAGCTCCGCGCGCACGCCCTCGCGTCTCGCCGGGCGGCCTCCCTGGCTCTTGACGGCCTCGATGAACTGGCGCAGCACGAGCCGCGCATCGCCCAGCAGCGGGTAGTCGGCGGCGTAGCTCTTGTTGAGATCACGCTCGTCATTGGTCGCGTGGATGAGCGTCTTGCCGGCGGGAATGCTGGCCGCCATCCCGTGGCGTGTGAAGCTGCACCCGATGCCGAAGACCACGTCGGCCTCGCGGAGGAAGTGGAGGAGGGGCCCGGGCACTGCCGGGCCGCCCGTGCCGAGGGCGAGCGCATGGTCCTCGGGGAACGCGCCCTTGCCTTCCATGGTGACCATGACCGGCGCCTGGAGCAGCTCGGCCAGCTCGAGCAGGTCATCCGATGCCTCCGAGTACAGCACGCCCTGGCCGGCGTGGATCACCGGCCGCCGCGCCTCGCGGAGCACGCGGGCAGCGGTCTCGACGTCGCGCGCATTGGCGCCGGCCGCGGTCACCTTGACCGACCGGTAGGCGTCGATCAGGGCCTCGGGCACCTCCTCGCCCACGACGTCGGCGGGGATCTCGACCATGGCCGGGCCCGGTCGGCCCATGCGCATCACGCTGATGGCCCGGCGCATGACGTCCGCAACCTGGCTGCCCGCGGTGATGGTCTCGACGGACTTGGTGACCGACGCGTAGGTGCGCACCGAGCTGAACAGCGGGAATACCTGGGCACGGTCGCGCTGATGTCCGAGCGGCAGGAGCAGCATCGGCGTGGAGTCGGAGTACGCGGTGGCGACGCCGGGAAAGGCGTTCTCGGCCCCGGGACCGTACTGCATGCAGAAGACGGCGAGCTTCTTGCCGTTCGTCACCCGCGCATACCCGTCGGCGATGCCCACGCCCACCCGTTCCTGGCGGCAGAGCACGGGCCGGATGTCGGCCTTCGCCGCAGCCTCGATCAGCGGAGTCGTCGGATAGGCGCTCAGGAACTCAGCGCCCTCGATCTTGAGAATGCGGGCGACGGCATCGATGACTTTCACGGTCTACCCCTCCTTGCGCCCTAGGAATTACCGGTCAGATCACACCGTCGGCCTTGAGCCGCTCCAGGTCGTCCCCGCCGAGCGACAGCCACTCCTTGTACACCTCGGCATTGTGCTGGCCGAGGAGCGGGGCGGGCTGAATCTCGGTCGGCGACTTCGAGAGCTGCACCGGATTGGCGGGCATCGTGAACTCGCCCCAGCCGGGATGATGAATCGTCGTCACCATGCCGCGGGCCTTGAGGTGCGGGTCGGACAGGATCTCGGTCGGCGTGAGGCAGGCGCCCGCGGGCACGCCGGCGTCTCCCAGCTCGGCCATGACCTCGTGCTTGGTGCGGGTCATCGTCCACTGCTCGATCAAGGTGTTGACCTGGTCCTTGTGCGCGGCCCGCCACTTTGGGTCTGACCACTCGCGGTGCCCGACGAGGTCGTCCCGGCCGATCGTGCGCAAGAGCGCGTCCCACATGTGGCGGCGCACGGGCTGCGGATAGATGTAGGCATAGTCGTCGGGCCCGCCGGGCTTGCAGCGATAGATTCCCGATGGCGACGTGTTGGCGATCTCGTTGCCACGTCGGAGCTCGAAGTCTCCGCCGGCATAGGCCAGGCGCATGGCGATCCGGCAGAGATTGACGACCGCGTCCTGCATCGACACTTCGACGCGCTGCCCCTGCTGGGTCGCCTCGCGCTGCCACAGCGCAGCCATCACCGCGAAGGCCGCGTGCACGCCCGTGCCGGAGTCGCCGATGGTCGGGCCCGGCTTGAGAGGGGGCGAGCCCGGGAAGCCCGTCAGCGTCATGGCGCCGCCGGTCGCCTGCGCGATCATGTCGAAGCTCTTGTACTGGCTGTACGGGCCATACGTGCCGAAGCCCTTGACGGAGAGATAGATCAGCCGCGGGTTGATGGCAGCGAGCGCGTCATAGCCGAGACCGCTCTTCTCCAACGCGCCCGGCGCCTGGTTCTCGCTCAGAACGTCGGCCTGCTTGACCATCTCCAGAAACATGGCCTTGCCCTGCGGATGCTTCAGGTTGAGCGTGACGCTCTTCTTGTTCGAGTTCAGCGTGAGGAAGTAGCTGCTGTCGACGCCCGGTTTCTCGGCGCGGCCGTAGCGGCCAGGATCGCCCCGCTCGGGCTCCTCCACCTTGATGACCTCTGCGCCCAGCCACGCGAGAAGCTGGGTGCACGAGGGACCGGCCTCGAACTGCGTCAGGTCCAGCACGCGAACGCCATCGAGCGCTTGTCTCATCGTTCTGCCTCCGATGGAACGGGGTCAGGCCTCCCGCATGATACCTCGGAGGGCACGTGCTCGGCGTCGCCCGTATAATTCTTACGCTCGACGCTCCGGCGCTCCTGGACGCGGAAAGGACGATCGGTAGCCGAGCATTCGGCGGACTTTCTGAGCCAGGCCCATCACCGTGAAGGGCTTGCTGATGAGAGGGTCTCCCGGGAATACCCCGTAGGAGGCTACCAGCTCGGAGGTGAAGGCGGACATGAAGAGCACTTTTATCTCGGGCCGGGTTGCCCGCAGCCGGTCGGCGAGCTCAGGCCCGTTCATTCCTGGCATCACGACATCGGTCAGCAGCAGATGAATAGGTCCGGCGTGCCCCTTGGCGACCTGCAGCGCATCTTCTCCACCCGCCCCCTCGAGAACAGAGTAGCCTTCCGCCCCGAAGATGTCCCGGGCCAGGGCCAGGATCTCCGGGTCGTCATCGACCACGAGGATGCGAATGTGGCGTGTCTCGGCAGTGGACATAAGATCGTCGGGCAGGGGCCGGCCTCCTGTAGAGAAGGAGTTGCAAACGGTGGGCCATTCTCACGGAGTAGCAGAATCAGGTCCTTACGGCATCTCCGTTCACCCCCAATTCTAAAATTGGAACCCGCGCCGACGAATCGGAGCAAACCACGAGCGAGGAGGAGTTCCATGCAATCGATTCCATTTCATCCGCCCGGCGTCACGTACAACGGCCTGCATGGGACGCCGAACCCGACCGCGGCGCTGGTCGCCGCCGACCTTGCCACGACGAAACAGCACTCTGGTCACGTGCGGACCTACTACCCGCAATACGGCGGCGGGGCGGTCGACGTAGGCAAGATCGCGAAAGATATCAATCTGGCCCTCCTGCTGGGTCTCTTCCTGTTCGACGGTCACCCCGACTGGATCGCCGATAACTACGAACAGTTCGTCAAGCCGGCAGTGGCGCGCGGCAACATCGCGGGCATCCTCATCGGCAACGAAGACCCGCAGATCGGCATCAGCAATGCGCGCGACTATCTGACCCGCGTGACGGCCTGGGCGCGACACAGCAGGTCGTGCTCTACATTCACAACATGTTCGACGATCAATTCGGGGTCGACGTCAGCTCGCCGTTCAACTATCATTTCGGCTTGATCGACTACACTGGCGCGTCTAAGGGAATCCTGTTCTGATCGGGCGAGCAGTGGGCGATGATCACGGGCGGTTTTGCCGGACACTCCGGGAGGGTGCGATGAGAGCAATGGGACGTGGGAGACTCTGCTTCATATCTCTGGTGCTCGCGCTGCAGGTGATCGGCGTAGCCCAGGCCGCCGACAAGAACAAGGCCGTGCGGATCACCAACCAGCAGGCCACGCCGGCCGAGGTGTACATCAACTTCGCGGCCGACTCGGTGCTCAAGCCGACGGACCTGCCCTTCTGCAAGGCCACCGGCCCGCTCAACTGCCACTTCACCCTGGCCGCCCGCAGCTCACAGGACGTGCCGAATCCGCAGGCCAAGTACCTCAACATGGCCCTGGCGTTCAATGCTGAAGTCACCTGCGGATCGACCAAGGCCGAGGTTCTGGTCAACAACCCCAGCTGGTTCGACGTCCTCGATGTCAGCGTGGTCGACGGCTTCAACGAAAAGATCCAGATCAACCTGACGCCGACCGGCGGCCAGCTTACGCAGCTGGGCCCGCCCGTGGGCAAGCTGGGCAACCAGAAGGTCTTTGGCGTCTTTCCCTACGCGTGCACGATCTGCGCCGGCATCAAGAACGCGCCGTGCGGCGACGGCGGCCCCGGCGAATGCAAATTGGGCACGGAGAGCAAACCCGACGTGCTGTGCCAGTATCAGATGAACGAGCCGACCGGCCTTGTCGAGGTGCTGCTGCTGCCGAAGTAGGCGCGCCGGGCTGGGCACGGGAGCCAGGGCGCCTACTGAATCACTTCGTCTAGTATCCGCCGCCCCCCCCGCCCGTCGCGCGATCGCACATCGCCTGGGCTGGGCGCCACACCCCGCCGCTCCGCGCGCAGGCATCGGCTTCACTGAGAGTTACCGGGCCCGCCTGGGCACACCCGGCGACAAGAGACGCGAAGGCAATGAGTACGTAGGCTGTCTTGCGCATGGTATTGCCCTCCTTCACATTCCGCCGCCACCGCCGCCACCGCCGCCACCACCCGCCGCTTCGGGCGCGCTGGGACGATCGGTCACGGTGACCATAGCCCCGCCCTGTCTCTCGGGCCGGTTCCACACCGTCACCCGTGCCTGCGCAGGGACCATGAGATAGGCCAGCACCGTTCCGGAAGTCCCCCGAACGGCGTACACGACGAATCCGGCCTGGAAAACGGAGGCATAGTCGCCAGGCGTGGCGACACCGCCTGGCTCGACGGTGGGCAGGTCCAGCGTGACCGCCGGTGTCTCCCGGGTAAATAGTACGGCGCTGTACCCTGGCCTACCGCCGCGATTCTCGGAAACTACGACGTGGTACTCTCCGGCGGGCACTTCGGCCACGCGCTCCGGGGTCAGATGGGCGTAGGTGGAACAGCCGACGCTGCCCAAGAGCCAGCACACCACGCCCAGCGAGCCAACGAACGAGGGTCGAACGATATCCATAGGGTCGCCTCGCGTACCCTTGGAACTACGGAATCTGCACGTTCGTTCCCGGCCATCACGGACCCCGGCATACGCCGACTGAGCGAATTCGACCCCGGGTGGAGATGCTCCGCGCTCGATCCCAGCTCGAAAAGCTCACGCGAGGCGGTGTTTCACCCCTTCATCGATTCGAGCTCGGCGAGGAGGGTACGAGCCGCTCGGAGATCGAGAGTGTCGAAGCCTTCGGTGAACCAACCGTAGATCTCAGCTAGCATCTGCCGAGCCTCGCGGCCACGATCCTGGCCGGCGAGGAGTCGCGCGAGACTCGTTGTCGCTCGAAGCTCGAACGACCGTTCGGACCGCGACCTCGCGATCGCGATCGCCTCGCGGAACGATCGTTCGGCCTCGTCTCGTTGATCCTGACGCCGGAGGACTTCGCCGCGGATACGCCTGATCTCGGGCGCGCAGATCACGTCACGCAGATCGAGCGGGATGCTATCGAGCGCCACGAGTGCACGCGCCGTATCACCGATGGCGGAGGCCGCGTCCGCTAGCATGATGCGACAAATGAGCCAACGCGAGGTAGTGCTCGAGGTCTTCGAGGCGATCAGCCGGTCGTACACCTTTTCGAGGATCGTCTCTGTGCCACCCCTTACGCCAGCACAGACGAGTGTCGTTAGCGCGTCGTCGAGAAAGGCAGCGAACCCATGCGCCTCCGCGATCACCTGCATTTGCCGGGCGTGCTCCTGGGCGCCTTGCCATTCGCCGAGCTGATACAGGAGGAAGCTCACGAACTCGAGCGCGTGAAGCTTCGTGGGGGGATGCGCCAGCGTGGCCGCGAGAGCGAGCGCCTCGTGCGCTTTGGCGAGCGCGCGCTCGGGATACCCGAGAAACCACTGCGCGCGTGCCAAATGGTAGCGGCAGCAAACGCCGGCATCGTGGCCCCCGTAGAGAAAGGCCTGCGAAGCGTGTTGCCCAGGGTCGTAGAGCGCGAGGCCTTGCGCGAGATGCGGCAGGGCGGCGAGTGACTCGCCCATTGAGCTGAGGGTCGGCCAGAGTGAGTGGTGCGCTTCGAGCAGCCGTCCCGTGTCATTAGCGCGCTCCGCAATGGAGAGGAGCTGCTCACCCAGCCCGCGCGCTGCCTCATAGCGTCCGCGACCGAAGTTCACGTACCACAGTCCCCACAAGGCCTGGTAGAGACGTATGGGATCGCCCAGACGCTCCGCGAGATCACGGGCGCGCATATGCGACGCTTCGACATCGGGCGAGCCGGTACCTTTGATGCCGATGAGCGTCGTGGCGAGGGCGAGGTGCACGTCCGCCGTTTCGGTGAGAGTCTCCGGGGCGCCGGGAAGCTCGTTCAGCACGGGGATGGCCTGCTCAAAAAACATCGCCGCCTCGCGGCTCGCCGAGCGTCCGGCCGCCCTCTCTCCCGCCCACCGGAGATATCTCGCGGCGGAGCGGCTACGCAGCTCCCCACGAAAAGCGTGATGGGCGAGTTGCTCGACGTGCTCGTCGAGCCGATCTGCGTAGAGCCGCTCGATCGCTCCCACAAGTGCAGCGTGCAGCCCGCTCCGTCGCCCGCCGAGGAGGGTCGCGTATGCGACCTCATGTGTCAACGCATGCTTGAACGTGAACTCGAGCTCTGGAAATAGCCGCGCCTCGTAGAGAAACTCCGCCGCCTGCAGCCGACCCAGCCCGCGCCGAAGGCCGTCTTCGTCAAGATCCGCTACCGCGAGAAGTAGCGCGAAAGGCACGTCCTTGCCGACGACCGCCGCGGCTTGGAGCAACCCCTTGTCCCCCGCCGTGAGGCGATCGATCCGTGCCGCGAGGATGGCCTGAACGTTCGCCGGCACGGTAATGCTGTCGAGTAACTTTACGAGACTGTACGCACCGCGGCTACCCGCAAGCGTGCCGGTTTCCACCAGCGCCCGCACGCTCTCCTCGAGGAACAGTGGGTTTCCTTCCGTGCGATCGATCAGGAACGGTATGAGCCCGCGCACGCTCGGGTCGGCGCCAAGAAGGGCGCCGAGCAGATCCTCGGCGCTCTCCGGCGGCAAGGGGTCGACCCGGAGTTGCCGGTAGTACGTCTTGCTCCCCCAGCGGTGCTGATACTCGGGCCGGTAGTTGACGGCGAGCAGGATGGGCGCCGAGGGAAGGCTCTCCACGAAGTTGTCGAGGAAGTCTTGAGTCTCAGAATCGATCCAATGGAGGTCTTCGAAGACGACCACGATCGGTCGTACGCGACTCTCTTTCAACAGAATCGTCCTCAGGGCGGTCAGCGTGCGTCGCCGGCGCTCGGCAGGCTCGAGATGGAGAAAGGGGCTCCCCTCCGGCGGCGCATCGAGCAGCCACAGGACCGCGGGGATCGCGTCCTTCAACGCTTCGTCGAGCGTCAGCAGATTGCCAATGACCTTCGCCCGGATCGCGCGAACATCGTCGCTCGTGTCGATATGGAAGTAGGCGCGGAGAAGATCAGTCAACGGCAAATACGGCGTCGCCTTGCCGTACGACACCGATCCACTCTCGAGCGTCAGCCACCCGTGCGTATGATGCGAGTGAATGAACTCGTAGAACAATCGTGATTTGCCCACGCCCGGCTCGCCCACCACCGCCACTATTTGCCCTCGCCCGCGACGCGTCTCCTCGGCTGCGCGCTTGAGCTCGCTCATCTCGGCGTCGCGCCCCACGAACCGGGTGAAGCCGCGGGCTGCCGAAGCCTGGAGTCGGGAGCGCGCTGCACTCGCGCCCGTGAGCTCGTACACGTCCAACGGGTCCGGCAATCCCTTGACGGCCACCAGCCCGCGAGGCGTGACCTGGACGTAGCCCTCAACGAGTTGCAATGTGGCAGGAGCCAATAGGACTGTGCCGGGAGCGGCGAGCTGCTCCATTCGTGCCGCCAGGTGCGTCGTCTGACCGACCGCGCTATAGTCCATGTGCAGATCTGAGCCTATGGCGCGGACGACAACATCGCCAGAATTGAGGCCTACGCGGATCTGGATCAGGACGCCATGAGAGCGGAACACTCCCTCCGCGTGCCGCTTCACGCTCTCCTGCATCCGCAAGGCCGCATAACAGGCTCGCACCGCATGATCCTCGTGGGCGAGCGGCGCCCCAAAGAGTGCCATGATCCCGTCCCCCATGACCTGGTTGACCGTGCCCTCGTAGCGGTGCACGGCCTCCATCATGTGCTCGAGCACGGGGTCGAGCAGCTTCCGGGCCTCCTCTGGATCGCGGTCAGCGAGAAGCTCCATGGAGCCCTTGAGGTCGGCGAAGAGTACCGTCACCCGCTTGCGTTCCCCCTCGAGGGCGCTCTTCGACGTGAGAATCTTCTCGGCGAGGTGCTTCGGGGTATAGGCCTGAGGAGAATTGAACTTCGGCTCCGTGCCGGCCGGGGATGAGGCGAGCGATCTGCCGCACCCGCCGCAGAATTTCTCGCTGCCCTCGTTCAGAAAGCCGCATGACGGGCAGGTCGAGGCGAGCGACTGCCCGCATTCGCCGCAGAAGCGGCGGCCTTCCCGGTTCTCGGCGTGACAGCGCGGACACTGCATGCCTACTGGATCACCTCGTCGGCCCGGGAGAGGAGGGTTGGTGGAATGGTCAGTCGGAGCGCCCTTGCAGTCTTGAGGTTGATGAGGAGGTAGTATCGGCTCGGGCGCTCGACGGGCAGGCTGCTCGGCTTGGCTCCCTTGAAGATCCGATCGACGTAGACCGCGGCTCGAC
>WNFC01022510.1_pt1 | contig 14082 bp, 16 predicted proteins | sample 5400541 | NCBI WGS metagenome assembly WNFC01 (sample SAMN13153342, study PRJNA577476) | soil metagenome | isolation source: 120 cm saprolite under Douglas fir tree site 2 hole 2 replicate 1 | place: USA:California | collected 2015-04-18
GTGCCTGCCCCAGTGCGGCCAGCGCGCTGTCCAGGGCCTGCTGGGCCTCAGCGTCAGGGTTGGGGGCGATGTGGTGGGTTCGCTCCCGACTCATACAGACAGGATAGCCTGTCGGATAGATGAGTTGCTGAGGGCCGCCCCAGGGAGGCGTTCGCCCACGCCAGCGACTTCTCGATCCGTGATCGGGGATCGTGGCCTTGCCGACGGCGCCGACGGCCGCCACGAGGGCGCCGGCAAATCCGCTGTCCCCACCCCAAACGCAAATAGGCTCACGTCCGAGAGTCTGCCAACTACTCGGAGGTGAGCCCTTTGCTTGCGCACAGGATACGTTCAACGCGTCAGTTGCAGCTGGAAATCGGAGCATCCGGTGAGAACTGGCCGGAGGTCATCTGGGACTCATTGCCCGAGCCTGCCCACCGGCAGGTGTGTGCCGCCCTCGCCCGGCTGCTGGTGGCCAAGAGCATTCCTGGCGCAGTGGAAGCTGTTACGGACGAAAGGGGCCGGCCATGACGGCGCATCCCAAGATCGGCCCGACCCAGTTGCGCCGCCAGGCTGCGATCTACATCCGCCAGTCCAGCCCCGGTCAGGTCATCAACAACCGGGAGAGCACGCTTCGTCAGTACGGGCTGGTGGAGCGGGCCGTGGACCTGGGGTGGGATCGCTCCCAGGTGGTCATCTTTGACGAGGACCTGGGGGTGAGCGCCTCGGGCAGTGTCACCCGCTTGGACTTCGAGCGCCTCGTCGCCGAGGTCGGGTTGGGACGCATCGGCCTTGTCCTTGGCCTTGAGGTCTCCCGCCTCGCCAGGAACAACCGCGACTGGTACCGCCTCCTCGATCTCTGCGCGATGGTCGAGACGCTGGTCGGGGACTCAGAGGGCATCTACCATCCCGGCAGCTACGACGACCGGCTGGTGCTCGGCTTGAAGGGCACCATCTCCGAGGCGGAGCTGCATCTCATCCGCTCCCGTCTTCAGGGCGGGATCCGGGAGAAGGCCCGGCGCGGGGAGCTTCGGGTGCAGCTCGCCGTGGGCTACGACTACGACACCGTAGGCCACGTCATCCTGAGCCCCGACGAGGCGGTCCGCTCCACGATCAGCCTCATCTTCTCCAAGTTCCAGGAGCGGGGGTCGGCTCGCCAGGCGGCAAGCTACTTCGCAGAGGCGAACCTGCCGCTTCCCTACCGCCGGCCCGGCGATCCGGCCACCGGTTGGCACCCGGCGAGCTTCGCGGCTGTCTACCGCATCCTGAACAACCCCACCTACGCCGGGGCGTACGCCTACGGCCGGTCCAGGACCGAGCGCAACCTCGATGAGACCGGCAAGCTCGTCTCCCGCCGGCTGTCCCTGCTCGACAACGAGTGGGAGGTGCTGATCGAGGATCACCACGAGGGCTACATCACCATGGAGCAATATCGGGCCAACCTCCGCCAGCTCCGGGCGAATGTGAAGCCGCGCCGGGGCGAAGCTGGTGGAGCGGTGCGCGAAGGTCGTGGCCTGCTGCAGGGCATCATCCGTTGCGGAGTGTGCGGACGCAGGATGACGGTCGTCTACTCGGGCCGGGCCAACCAGCCGCACCGCTACCTGTGCCGCAAGGCGCACCGGCTCCCGACGGACCCGCGCTGTCAAAGCCTGGGGGGAGTGGGGGTGGACCAGGCCGTCGCCGACGCCTTCCTTCAGGTTCTTGCCCCAGCCAGCGTGGAGGCCGCGGTTGGCGCGCTTCAAGATGCCGAGTCCCGGTGGCAGGCGGAGCTCGGCCAGCGAGGGCTGTTGGTTGAGCAGGCGCGCTTCGAGGCGGGACGAGCCCGGCGCCAGTACGACCGGGTGGAGCCGGAGAACCGTCTCGTCGCGAAGCCTCGAGCGTGTCTGGGAGGAGGCCCTGAGCGAGGTGGTGGCCCGAGAAGCCGAGCTTGACCGGTTCCGAAGAACCAGACCCACCGCTTTGTCCGATGAGGAGATCGACTGGCTGCGCAGCGCCGGAGTGGACCTGAAGCAACTCTGGGAGGCACCCACCACAACGGGACGCGATCGCAAGCAACTGCTGCGCTGCCTCGTAACCGAGGTGATCGTGACCGCGGATCGCACCCAGGGCGTCATGGCGATCAAGGTCATCTGGGTGGGAGGCAAGGTGACCCCGCTGGCCTGCAAGATCAGGCAGTCGGGAGACCACCGCTTCGCCACCGACGAAGAGATCCTCGACCTCATGGCCAAGCTCGCCCCGGGCCACGACGACACGCAGATCGCCAGGGTCTTCAACACCAAGGGCCTGCGAACCGGCAGGGACAACGTCTTCACCGCAGAGCGGGTGGCGCACCTGCGCCGACGACTCGGCCTCGGCCCGCCCGAGGTGCCGCTGCAAGACGCCGACCAGTCTCAGTGGGTGAGCGCCCGGGCAGCGGCGGCAGAGCTGGGGGTGACCGAGAGCTCGATCACCCGCTGGGCCCGGGAGGGGTTCCTCGAGGCCAACCAGGCGACGCCGTACGCACCGTGGCGGATCCGGATCACCGATGACGTCAGGGCCCGCCTCGTCCCGGACGCCCCGCCGGGATGGGTGGGGCTGGACCAGGCGGCCAAGCTCCTCGGACGCTCCAAGCAGACGATCGTGCATTGGGTCCAATCGGGCAAGCTCCCGGTGGTCCAGGTAGTCTCAGGAAAGCGAAAAGGCTTACGCATCAACGTAAGTTCGCAGGTTGATGGACTGTTTGAGTGATCCTGATCACGAGGAGGTGTAGTGTGCCGCGCGCTCGACCTCCCCGGTCAGCACCCCGAGTGCCCGCTCGGCGATCAGCCAGGTGATGCGGGCCACCGCCTCGGCGTGGGCCTTGGAGCGGAAGAGCATGCCGGGGGCGAGCTCCTTGCCGAAGGGCATCCGGGTGAAGCCGTAGTGCGCGCGCAGGCGATCGATGCTCATGGTTGGTCCTCCTCGGTTTCTTCGTTGTCGTGGGGTCGGTCCCCGGAGTCCTCGGTGCCGGACCCGGCGGCAGCGTCCTCGGGGAGCCCGGAGTAGGAGATCCGCCGCCGGGTCTCCTCCAGGTGGCGGGTCTCGATCATCTTCAGGTAGTCGATCCCGGTCTTCGGCACCGGCGGCGGGGCGGGATCGGGCTTGGCCTTGGGGTGCACGTGGCGGCCGATCACCAGGGGCACGGCGGTGCCCACCTCCCGGCCGCGGTAGCGCACACGGATATGGCTCAAGTCGAAGGGATCGAAGACCAGCTCGACCTTGGCGCCCACCAGGGCGGAGTCCACCTCGTAGGAGTTGGCGAAGAGGTTGACCGTCGCCGTCTTGGTGACGGTGCGCCACTCCGACCACAGGAATGCCTCATGCAGGGCTGCGGGTGTGGGAAGCGCCGGCACCCCGGCGGCCATGAAGCGCCCCAGCGGGGTCTGCCTGGTCTCGGAGTGGACCCGGCGGTGGTAGATCGTCTCAACCCAGGCGGCGAACAGGGAATTCATCTCGGCGATGTCGGTGGCACCCCGCAGGTGGATCTCCACCAGGAACTCCTGGCGGACGGTGGCAAAAAATCTCTCGATCTTTCCCCTCCCAGCCGGCTCTCCCGGCCAGCTGTGGACCAGGCGGATCCCGAGCACCCCGCAGGCCCGGTCCAGCCAGCGGGAGACAAAGACGCTGCCGTTGTCGGTGTACATGGCCCGGGGCACCCCCCGGGCGGCAAGGCCTGCCCGCAGGGCCGCCTCCAGGCGCAGGGTGTCCTCGGCGAAGCCCCAGCGGTAGCCCACCAGCAGCCGGCTGTGATCGTCGATGTAGGCGAACAGGTAGCTCTTCTTGTCCGCCACCACGGGGCCGTGCAGGGCATCGCCGGTCCACAAGTCGTTGCGGGCCAACGCTTCGAAGCGGCCGAAAACCTTGGGGGGACGTCCCTCGACCATGCGGTTCAACCCGGTGGCAGCGAAGTGGCGCTGGATGGTGCGCGCCGAAGGCGCCCGGCCCCGGTCGGCTTTGATGATCTCGGCGATCTGCACCGCCGTTCTGCGCGGGGCCTCCTCCTTCAGCTCCGCCGCCAGCTCCAACATCTCGCCGGGGATGACCCGGACGCTTCGGCGGGGCTGCGGTGCCAGGGCGTCGAAACCGCCGGAGCGCCAGGCCCGGATCCAGCGGTCGAGCGTGGGGCGGGAGACCTTGACGTAGCTGCCGTCAGGTCCCAGGTGCTCGACCGCGGCAAGCGACCGCACCAGCTCGCCGCGCTGGGCAGGGCTGAGCGACGGGTCTGCTGCCTCCCGGATCAAAACGTAGCGGTGCAGGGCGATGTCCCTGCTCTTGTTGTCCATGCGGCTCCTCTCCGCCACCCGACGGCGAGTTCGCCAGGCCCGGCGATCATCTGCGGGCCAGGAAGGCGGGCGGAAGGCTCGGGTTCGTGTTGGCGAGCAACCTCCCCGAGGAGGCTCCCGAGGCGAAGTTCCACAGGGGTGCCGGCCCGAAGGCCCGGGCGGCGGCACCGGCGGCCAGAACGATCGCCTCCAGGGCATCGGCGAGGGGGTTGTCCCGCTGGTCGATGGCGCCGAAGGACGGGTCGAGGAAGTAGAGCAGGGCGGTGAACCAGGCCCTCAGGTACCCCGCCAGCTTCTCGAAGCGCCGTCCCCGGTCCCCGACGGTGCTGGACGGGATCCCGAGGCTGGCGGCGATGCGCCGGTACCCCCAGCCGGCCACCTTGAGGGCGAGGCCCCGGCCGACCATCTCCGCCAGGTCGCAGCGCCGCAGCAGGCACGCCACCGGCAAGAGGACATGGGTGAGCCGGCACGCCTTGCACCGGGAGCGGCGGGGACGCAGGCGAACCGACTTGGCACCCCGCCCGACGATGCGCCATCGGGCGAACCCCCAGGGACGGAGTTCACCCTCGCAGACAGGGCAGGCGTAGTCGCCCGCCAGCAGTCTCTGCTCGACGCAGGCCGCGTCGGCTTCTACACTTCGCATCGGTGCGTCTTGCACCTCGGTCGGAAGGGCCCTCCACGGTCGCCAAACCTTTGCGGAGGGCCCTTGCGCGTTCAGGACCGGTAGAGGCTGTCCCAAAACGCGAAGAAGGGCAACCACTGTCGGCTGCCCTCCCTGATGATCAGCTCGCTTGTCGTCTCAGTCAGTCCCAGTCCTCATCCTCGGTGGCGTCCAACAGGGAGGATCTGCGGCTGAGACTGCTACCCTTGTGGACCTAAGTGAGAGATCCAGACAAATCAGGACGCTTAGGAATGGTCACTCCAGAGGAGCCACACCCAATTTGAATGCACCCGACAGGCTCGAGGTGTCGGCCTTCCCCGCGAAGGTCCCGGCTAGGCCCGGCTAGGCCAAGTGCCATGTAGCTCAGGCTCCCCACCACGTGAAGGGGTCCGCCGCTGGCGGGGATCGTGAAGGAATACGTCCCCGTCCCCGACGACTGAAGACAGGTCGCGGCGCCGATCGGTCCTGGACCGTAGCTGTGCGCGACGCCCCACGTTCCTGGCCCGTCACCTGGCTGCCGTTGATGGCGCCGAGACAGGTGATGGACCCGGTTTCTCCTCCGCTGCTCACCGTGCCGGCGCTTGGTGTCAGAGAGAGGCCTGGTGTGATGGTGTCGGTAGCCCTGAAGGTACGGATGGCGTCGCTCTGGGCGGCGTGTGCAGGTAGAGCGGCGCAGCCGACCAACCGAATCAAGAGCGCGGCCGCGAAAACCAAGGAGAGTCGTTTCATTTTGTCCACCCTTCGGGTGCCTGGTCAGGAACGGGCACCCGGTCGCTACCGGGGGCCCTACCCAAGGCGTTGACGATGAGTTACGGGCCCGACCCAAGCAGCAGAAAGGTCGGCGCCGAGCTGGGTCAGATGCCCAAGCTCTTCGACAAAGGCCCAGTGTTCGACGATCTTGCCGGCATCGATGCGAAAGATGTTGATGCCTCCGGACTCGAAGCGGTTCCCGGTGGGCATCAGACCGAAGAACTCGTGGGCGTGCGTGCCGGCGAACGTGAAGCGCTGGACGACCCCATCCCCTTCGGCGATCACGTCTTCAGTCGTGTGATGCCAGTCCGGGAAGATCTGCACCGTCATGCGGTCCGACGCCTTGGCGTTCTCGACGCTCTTCGGAAGGATCTCGTCCGGCCACGAGTTGCTCCGCCAATCCTGCGTCAGAAGCTCGTCGAGGGCGTCGAGGCTGCCGCTGTTGTAGGCCTCCTGCCAGCGGCGAACGATCAGCTTGTTCTGCTCGGTATCCATTCGGAGACTCCTTTCTGGGGTAACCACTCAGCTTGTGTCGGGGACGACCACGCTGGGTAGCCAGGCCCCGGCCGGGGTCCACAGCCGGATCAGGAGCTCCATGGCGTCCTGTCCATGCTTTGCACCTGTGCCCAGGTAGCTCCTGACTGTGAGGAACGCCATGGCGTGAGCCCAGTTCCGGAAGTGGCCAGAGATCTTGGCTGTGATATGGCCGATCCCTCATATCACAGCAAGATCTCGGGGGGCTTCCGCAGCTTCGAGGGTGCCGAGGCGTTCTGCGCCACCTGGAGCTACCTCTCCACGGCCCGCAAGCACAGCCAGAGCCCGCTCGGGGTGCTGGTCTCGGCATTCCAGGGGCGGCCCTGGGCCATCCCGGACGGGGCGCCGGCGTAGCTCCCCAGCTCCTCAGCCTCCCGCGGCCCGCAGGGGAATCCAGTCCCCTCCGACCAAACAGCCCGCGGCATTCAGCATCGCCGCCGCGATGGATTCCAGGCAGGCCCGCCGCAGAGGGAGGTCGATGCTGCGGACCCCGGCTCGCCGAAGCGCAGGACCGAGGCGAGCTCCCCGGCGAAGGCCAAGAAGTTGAAGCCCACCGGGCCCCGGGCCGTGGCGCCGATCGGGGTGGAGCCCAGGACCGCCTCCGACAGCTCGATCATCGCCTCCAGCGCCTGGCGGTGCTCCCCGATCCGGTCCTCATGGCCTGAGGCCGGCTCCTGCTCCAAAACCATGGCCAGCGTCACCGCCTGGCCGTCGGCGGCCTTGCCGATCCGGCGCAGCCACGTGGGCGCTCGGGTGAGCGCCTCGTCGGGCTCGGGGAACCAGAGGTCATGCTCGGCGTAGGTGCGCTTGAGCGTTGGCACCCAAGGATTCTCCGCCATCGATGCGGTGCGACACCGCCTGTACCGCAGGCCAGTCGGGTGCTCAGGGGGTTCCGGACACACCCTTCGTCATCCGTGAGCTCAAGGGCCCGGTGCGAAAATCGCTAGAAAGACCCTCCTGGGGGCACTCCGCGTGAGCGCGCGTGAGCACCCGACCGGATTAGTGGATTGGCCTGCTTTCACAAAATATTGAAATGTGGCCCCTGAGCGGCCAAAACACTGTGGACCTCCTCGCGCAGCTCTCAAGCTCCTTAGAGCCGCTGGCTCACCTCTGCTCAACTACCTCAAAAGGTCCTAAGTGCTCCGTCTGGGAGGACGAGCAATCCCTCGACCGTGACGATTCCCGTGCCCATACAGGTCCAGAATCGGCTGTCAGGCCCGGAGGCCGATCGGCTCGTGCAGGCTTACTTGGCCGGTTCGTCGGTCCGACTGCTGGCAGCTGAGTTCCACGTCAACCGCCACACTGTGTCGGCTCACCTGTAACGACATGGTGTCGCTCGACGTGGCCAGGACGAGAAACTGACCGAAGAGCAAGTCACCGCCGCGATCGATCTGTACGCTTGCGGTTGGTCCCTGGTCCGAGTTAGCGAGCATTTTGGTGTCAACGCCGAGACCGTGCGGCGGGTACTTCGGTTGGCTGGGATAGTGCTGCGGCCGAGAGGTAGACCCCGGAGGCTGACCTAACGCTACGGGTGCGAGAAGCAAGCCTCGATCGGTCTGGTGCACTCAAGCGGCAGCTTTACTTCGTGAGTACGATATTGCCTCAATCACCCAGGGGGTCACAACGGACATGTCGGAACTCGATCAGGTTCCCTTTGGTGGCGTGGACTTCGCCGAGAACCCTGAACCTCGGTGTCCCTGTCTCCTGCTCTTGGACACTTCCACCTCCATGAGCGGACTCAAGATCAAAGAGTTGAACAGCGGACTCCAGACGTTTGCCGACGAACTTAGGTCGGATGCCATGGCCGCCAAGCGGGTCGAGGTCGCTATGGTCACCTTCGGTCCTGTGCAGACGATCCAGCACTTTGTTACGGCGGATGCTTTCCAGGCCCCCACGCTTGTAGCGGCCGGCGCGACGCCGATGGGCTCGGCAATTGAGAGCGCTGTGGCGCTGCTCGCTGAACGCAAGGCCACGTACCGGCAGAACGGCATCAGTTACTACCGTCCATGGATGTTCTTGATTACCGACGGAGCACCCACCGACGATGTAACAAGCGCCACTGCTGCCATCCGCGAGGGCGAGAGTCCAAGGCTCTTATGTTCTATGCCGTCGGTGTCGAGGGTGCTGACATGGGTCGACTGGAGGCCATCTCGGTGCGTCAGCCGCTCAAGCTTCGCGGCATGTCCTTTCGGGAGCTGTTCGTGTGGCTATCCAACTCACTGGGCAGCGTGTCTCGTTCCCAGCCGGGCGACGCTGTCCCACTCGCGGACCCAACGGCGCCGCGCGGGTGGGCCACTGCGGGTTGAGTCCTCAGGTGTGGAGATTCGTCTCTGCTCAAGCCACGGGCACGTCTCACCTTCGGGCAGATCTTTCCTGCCAGGACCGCCTGGCTTGCGGCGAGCTGCTCGACGGGGTGTTCGTAGCCGTCATGGCGGATGGGGCCGGCTCGGCGGCGATGGGAGGTCTCGGTGCTGAGGTGGCGGTCAAGGTCGTCTTCTCTCATCTCGAGCGAGGGCTGAAGGAGGGGCACCCAGACCTTGCCTTCCTACTCAGGGAAGCGGCTGAATTCGCTCGCCAGGAGGTTCTTGCCGAGGCTGTCCAGCAGGGACATGAGCCGCGTGAGCTGGCATCGACGCTCCTCGCCTTGGTCGTCTCTGGGGCTGGAGGCGGGGCGATGCAGATTGGCGATGGCGTGATTGTCGTTAGCGAGGGAATGGAGGAATGGGGTTGGATGTTCTGGCCCCAGAGAGGCGAGTATGCCAATACGACATACTTCCTGACTGATGCCGACGCGTTGACGCGACTCCAGGTTGATACCTTCTCGCTTGTCGTCACCGACGCTGCCTTGATGACTGACGGGCTTGAGCCCCTCGCTCTGCATTACGCCACAAAGACGGTGCACGACCCCTTCTTTAAGACCATGTTCCACCATGTCGTTACGTCCCCGGGAGATGCTGAGCTAACGGAACTGTCTTCGGACCTGGAACGGTTCCTTTTGTCAGACCAGGTTCGTTCTCGAACGGATGACGACTCGTCTTTGATTCTGGCCACTCGGCGGAGCCAACGAACCTTCCAGTGACGGACTTCATGCTGGCTCGAGGAAGAACACAGGTTCGACTCGGTGAGGTCATCGGACGCGGCGGGGAGGGGGAAGTGCGTGCCATCCTGGGCCACAGCGATCAGGTCGCCAAGGTCTACGCGAGGGCACCCGATGCCAAGCAGGGGCAGAAGCTCAGGACGATGGCGGACAGCACGGATCCAGGCCTACTGAAGATCGCCGCCTGGCCTTCGGACCTGCTCCTGGGCAGACAGGGCTTGGTCCAGGGATTCGTGATGCCGCGAGCCAAGTCCGCGGAAAATGTCCACGAGTTGTACAGCCCAAAGAGTCGGGCCGACGCCTTCCCCACGGCGGACTTCCGCTTTCTTGTCCATGTGGGAGCCAATATTGCCCGGGCATTCGCTACCGTCCACGAGCGGGGGCACATTGTTGGGGATGTCAATCACGGCAACGTCCTCGTAGGGTCAGACGGCACGGTCATGCTCATCGACTGCGATTCCTTTCAGGTTCGTAACGGCTCGAATCTGTTCACCTGCGATGTGGGATCCCCCCTTTTCACCGCCCCCGAGCTTCATGGCCGACCATTTCGGGGTCTGGTCCGCACAGTGAACCACGATCGATTTGGCCTGGCTGTGCTGCTGTTCTACCTGTTGTACATGGGTCGCCACCCTTACGCCGGTCGATACTCCGGCTCCGGCGAGATGTCCCCTGAGCGGTTCATCGCTGAGAACCTTTTTGCCTACGGCGCTAATCGGCGAATGTTCGGGATGGAGCGTCCTCCAGGCACAATCTCCTTAGAAGCAATGGGGCCTGCCATAGCGGCTCAGTTTGAGTTGGCGTTCGCACCTCCTGCCAATGGCAGGCACCGTCCCCATGCCATCAGTTGGGCCAATGGGCTGACCGCACTGGAGGCGAGCCTGCGAGTCTGCCCTGCAGCCAGTTGGCACCATTATCCCGCGGCCCTGAGTTCCTGCCCCTGGTGCGCCGTCGAGTCTCAGACCGGCGCCCGCCTGTTCGGTCACAGGATCTCGGTGGGAACCGCGGCGGAGGCCCTCGACCTCAAAGCACTCCTGGAGGCGATCGAGGCTGTTCCTGCACCCGGCCCAGACCAAGCGCTGCCTTCCGAAAGACCTTGGAGTCCACCACCTGGAACCAAACTCCCGAGCTCATTTGCCAAAGATGCCCGGAGGGCTCTGAGCCTGATCGTAACGGCTGCCGGCCTCTACGCGTGGATGGCGCGCGTTCATCACGGCGGGGTCTTCCTTGGCATCCTTGCTGGAATTCTCGCCTTCACTATATGGCCCATGTTCTCCCCACAGGAGCGGGCCGCGGCCGACCGTGCCGTCGCAGCTGCTAGGGCTGAATGGGAAAGCACCTTGCGTCGCTGGCGAAGCGAGGCAACCCGCGAGCGGTTCGAGCAGCGGAAGACAAATCTGAAGAGAGCCTGTTCCGAGCTTGACGGCATACCAAGGGAACGTCAGCGGAGAGTGGCTCAACTTGAAGGGGAACGAGAGAAGCGACAGAGACAGCGCTATCTCGACAGGTTTCGGATCGACCGGGCATCGATACCTGGCATTGGGCCGGGCCGAACGGCGATGCTGGCCTCTTACGGTGTGGAGACGGCGGCAGATGTTACCCGCAGCAATATCTTGCAGATCCCGGGTTTTGGGGAGAAGCGGACCGGCGATCTGGTTCATTGGCGACAGATGCACGAGAGCGGTTTTCGCTTCAACGCGGGGGAACCGGTTGATAAGCGAGATATCGACGCCCTAGATCGTGAACTGGAAACAAAACGGCAGAAGTTGCTCGCGACCGTGGCCCAAGGTCCCACATCCCTTCAGGGTATGGCTCGGGAGGTTCAGGCCGCCCGGATTCGACTCATGCCGATTCTGGAGAGAAGCTGGAGTGAACTGAGGGTTGAAGAGGCGCGACGGAAGGCACATTGACCTCGATTTTCCTTCGTCGACCTAACATTTCGGCCAAGGTCCGTTTGCGAGATTGCGGCTGTGAATTATCTCCCGATCCTGACTGTCGACTTTCGCACTTCCTGGGGCTGACCACCGGATACTCCGCGCCCCTTGGCTTCGCCATACTCAGCCTCGTCGTCTGGTTCTTCCGAGGGACAGCCTGGCCCGTGACTTGCGCGTATCCAACGACTCGCAAGAAGGCATGCAGGCGTCTGGTGCCGGGAGAGTGGTATCGATGCCACGACCATCGGCATCCTTGGACCCGTAAGACGGACAGCCATCGGGTGGACCCACGGCTCTATCGCTGGCAAGTGCCATTCCGCGGCGCCATCAGGGATCGGGATGACATTCATGGGAAGGGGCTCTTGAGACTCGCCTCGAATCGTGCCGGCGTCCTCTTCTACCAGGGCTTTGCCAGGCCACCCAGAAACATCTATTGGCAACCTCTTGCGGATTGGGGCCGAAAATTATGGTGTGCCGCGCGGCGCCTTTGGAAACCCGGAATAGTGATTGTCCCATCCGGCATCACGCCGACCCAATCCGGAGTCTCCCATGTGCTCGACTCGACTCGGAATGCTGCGTCTACCAGATCCGCCACTCCCGCCAATGGGCTGCTCGGCCAGCCGCCGGTCCAAGTGCGATTCGGCTTGCCTCGCCCGGAAGGCAAACAGGAGGGCATCGAGACCCTCGCTGGAGAGAGCCGTCCGGGCACCTTGGGGCTGCGGAGCTGTTCTCGGCAAGAAAGGACGCGTGAGATGCCACGTGAGCCCACCCGCTGGATCGAGGCACCCGAGGTGAAGGCCATCGCCGACCGGCTGATCCCTCGCTACCACTCGCACCTGCGTTCGTGGTCGGAGGAGATCCGCTACGCGTTCCGAGACGAGGCCCAGGTCTCGAAGGGGAGGACTGTCTGGGGGAAGGCCCATAAGATCAGCGGCCTGGCCTGTTACCTGGCGACGAACGCACCCGGCGAACCGAACGCATTCGAGGACACACCGGCGCCGCCTGCGGACATGTTCGTCATGGAGATCGCCGCTGACATCTGGGAGCGCCTGAACGACAGGCAGAGAGAAGCCCTGGTCGACCACGAGCTGTGCCATTTCACGATCGACTTCGACGACAACGCCTGGGTCGTCGAACACTCCGAGGGCTGGTGCGCGGCATCCGTGGCCACGACGTCGAGGAGTTCAGCGAGATCGCCGAGCGCCACAGGGCCTGGAAGCCGGACCTGGCCGAGTTCGCCGAGGCGCTGCAGCTGAGCCTCCTCAGTGTCCCCGCCGGCCCCGGCGCCGCAGGGTTTGCAGATCATCGCCCTGCACCAGACCAGGAGTGAACCCACCCTGCCGTCCCCTCGTTGTCAGGGGGGGCCGATCCGGGGCGCGGGACCGCGGCGCTCGCCCTCGGCAAACCCGGCGTCCCGAGCGCGCTGCAGGGCGTTCAGCCCGACCCCCGACGCCGCCCGCAGCAGGCCCAGATAGGTCGTCTCGGCAAGAGGCTTCGCCTCGTGCTTGACCGCCTTGACGAGCACCTTGGCCCCGGCACCGCTGCAGGACAGCAGCCCCCAGCCGGTAGGCAGGTCAGCGGCGACCGAAGCTGCGATCTTGGCCGGCACCGCCACCCAGAAGCGGTGGACGCGCTCCCACCACCAGTGGGCCTTGGCGACGTCCTGTACCGCGCCGCCCGCCTCACGCGCGACGCCGGGGCCGTGGAGCGCAGTCTCGAGACCGGCAGCGCCAAGCCCATCGAACGCCGGCTTATCAGGAAGAAGGCCCTCGGCCGGGGATTCGGCCGGGCCATGACGAAGGGAGGGTTGTAGTGGCACACACGCCAGGGCCATGGCGGTGGGACCCCGGAGAGAACGCGGGCTCCCTTGACCTCGTCGCGCCCCTGCTTGAAGAGGAAGCCCTAGCGGGCGAGGAGGGCGCACCATTCCCGAAGTGGCTGCACGTCTGCACCAACGCTTTTGACCTGGGGAACCCCGCCGACCTCGCCGTGATCGAGGCGGCACCCGAGCTGCTGTCCGCGGCCAAGAACCTCGTCGCCACGGTGGCACTGGCATGGACGGATGGCTACTCCTCGACGGACGAAGCGTTCCTGATGCTAGACCAAGCGATCGCAGCATTCAGGCCGGCGATCGCCAAGGCCGAGAGGAGGATGTAGGTGGCGGGCCAACCGTTAACCGACCTCCTGCCCGTCGTCCCCTGCGCCACCTGCCCTTGGCGGAAGTCCTCGACCGTGGGTGGGGCCGATATCCCCGGGTTCAGCCTGTCGAAGATACAGGCCCTCACGTGCACGGCCGGCCCGCGGCGGGGCGAAGACGGCTGGCGGAACATCATGGCCTGCCACTACTCTCCGGAGGGCTCCGAGCGGGCCTGCATCGGCTACGTCGCCCAGGAGGGCCTCGACAACATCTGGGTCCGCATCCTGGCAGTCACGGGTCGCATCGACCTAGGCGGCATTCTGACGGCTTGCGCCGACCTCGACCTCTGGCCATCCTTCGCCAAGATGCTCGCAGCCTACGAGCTGGCCACCGAAGAGAGCGAGGTCTGATGGCCCGGGCGCACATCGTCCTGACCGTCGAGTTCGACTGCGCCGCCCCGGTGGCGAGGCTGGACAAGCGCCAGCTCCGACAGATCGTCAACGAGTCCGTCGCCGAGGGCAACGTCTCGCTCTGGGATGCCCATGTCGGGGTCTGAGGTGTATCTGACTCAAAGCCACAGATCGCCGGTGTACTAGTCCCTATTCCGGGGAACTCCAGCGGGCTGGTGTTGGGGCCACCACGGATCATAGGGGATCTCCGGCGGGCGGGCCACGTTCGCTGTTGTATGCCGA
>WNFC01010645.1_pt1 | contig 14080 bp, 9 predicted proteins | sample 5400541 | NCBI WGS metagenome assembly WNFC01 (sample SAMN13153342, study PRJNA577476) | soil metagenome | isolation source: 120 cm saprolite under Douglas fir tree site 2 hole 2 replicate 1 | place: USA:California | collected 2015-04-18
GAGAATGGCCGAAAAGCAGCAGCAATAAAACAATGTCGCGGTGGGTCTCCACCCAAAAACACTCGATGAAGAGCGTATTTAGATTCGGCCCGATCCTAGCTGTTGTGTTGGCGGTTACAGGTATCAACACCGTGTGCACTCGTGAAAGACATTCGGATGCCGAGCCGTTGCTCCGAATGAAAGCACAATGCCAGGAGGCTGGTGCTAAGGCTCGTAGAGATTGGGTTCAACGGTACTCGAGCGAAATCTTCTCCAACGAACCGGAGTATGGATACAGCGACCGACTTCAAACGTGCCTCTACGCAGACTCGTATTCCGATTCCGGCACAGCTCTCCTGCCCGGCGTAAACACTCGCGAAGACCGTTTTGTCCTCGACGTATACGCAAACAAGGTGATCCTCGAACTCACGCTCCACGACGGGAAAGTGGTGCCTTCCGGGACCGATTCCATTATGTGTAAGTCCGAGGAGGAATTCGCCGCACGCAAGGCCAGGCTTTTTGGTCCCCAAGTAGCGTCGAGGTGAACGCATCATTCGCCTTTACCTGCAGGCGAACAGCGCGCCAAGTAGGCGTCCGGCGCGAGAGCTTTCTGCCGAGAGGCGCCGGGAGATCGCCAGGCAAGCAGCCGCGGCACGCTGGAAGAAGTAGCCGACGGCGCGCTGCATAGCCAGCATCAGTTGTCGGTTCTCAGTGGTCGGTTCTCAGTTCTCGGTTGTCAGAAAGACTGTAACCGAGAACCGACAACTGAAAACCGACAACCAGTCCTCAGTCCTATAATCGCCCCATGACCCAAGCCACCGAAGTCCCCGCCGGCGCGCCGCTGACTGTCCTCTCCGAAGAGGAGCAGATGTTCCAGCAGAGCGTCCGAGACTTCGCCATCGAGAAAATCCGGCCGCTCGTCCATCACATGGATCACGAAGCTTCCATGTCGAAGGACCTCATCGCGAGCTTTTTTGACCTCGGCATCATGGGCGTCGAGGTCCCGGACCAGTGGGGCGGCGCCGGTTCCACCTTCTTCAACGCGGTGCTGGTCGTCGAAGAGCTGTCGCACGTCGATGCCTCCTGCGGCGTGGTGGTCGACGTTCAGAACACGCTCGTGAACAACGCCATCCTGCGCTGGGGTAACAACGATCAGAAGTCGAAGTATCTCTCGATGCTCGCGAAAGATACGGTCGGCGCCTATGCGCTTTCGGAGGCCGGATCGGGATCCGACGCCTTCGCGCTCGCCACTCGCGCCGAGGAAGAGGGCGATCAATGGGCACTGACCGGCCGCAAACTGTGGATCACCAACGCTGCCGAGGCGGGAATCTTTATCGTTTTTGCGAATGCCAATCCCGACGCCGGATACAAGGGCATCACGGCGTTCATCATCGAGCGCGACTTTTCCGGCTTTTCGGTCGGCAAGAAAGAGGACAAAACCGGGATTCGCGCCTCTTCGACCTGCGAGTTGATCCTCGAAGACTGCCGCGTTCCCAAAGAGAACGTCCTGGGCGAAGTCGGCAAGGGCTACAAGATCGCAATCGAGACGCTGAACGAAGGGCGAATCGGAATCGGCGCCCAGATGCTCGGCATCGCGCGCGGCGCACTGGAGTACGCCATCGCCTACTCGAAGGAGCGGAAACAGTTCGGCAAACCGATCTCCGAGTTCCAGGGCATCCAGTTCCAGATCGCGAATGCCGCCACACAGCTCGAAGCAGCGCGGCTGATGGTCTACAACGCCGCCCGCCTCAAGGATGCCGGGAAGCCGTTCCTGCGAGAGGCGGCAATGGCGAAGCTGTTCTCATCGGAGGTCTGTGAGCACGTGACTTCGATGGCGGTCGAGATTTTCGGCGGGAACGGCTACACCAGAGAGTATCCGGTGGAAAAATTCTGGCGCGACTCGAAGATCGGCAAGATCTACGAGGGAACGTCGAATATGCAGCTCGCCACCATCGCGAAGACGATCCTCACCGACCGTCTCTAGTGTCTTCGTCATCCTGACCCTGAGCACAGCGAAGGGGAAGGATCTCTGCATCGCGAGATCCTTCGCCGTCTGTGCGGCTCAGGATGACGCGGGCTGCCGATCGTTCATGCAATCTCCTTCTCGCGTTGTCGTCGTGCCAGGCGTTGCAGAAAGTCATACGCGATGCCGCCCGACGTCCGCCGCAACGTCAAAAAGTAGACCGCCAGTGCGACGAAGCCGCCCACCCACGCCAAAGTTCCGAGCTGGGTTGCGGCCTTCCCGAAGAACGGCCAGATCGTGAACAGCAACGCCCCGATGACGCCGACCACCAGGATCGCGATTCGCTGCCACTTCGGCGCGTCGACTTCGCGGTTGCACACCAGGGTCACCGTCGCCTGGTCACCGGCCTCGGTCGCCCACGACACTGTGCACTCCACCCCGCCCGCCACCGCCACCCCCCGCCGCAGCGGAAGGATGAAGCGCCGTTCGAGATCGCGCGACTCCTGCATCTCGCCGCCGTACAGCTCGACCAGCTCGTCGATGGCCTCAGCGATTCCGGGTGAAGGCACTCGATCTTCGGTGAACTGAGTCATCCAAGGTCACCATTGTAGAATCGGCTGGCAGCCCCATGACGGAAGTCCCGCAATCGTTCGACCGCTTCGAGGTCATCCGAGTCCTCGGCAAGGGCGGAATGGGAACGGTTTATCTCGCACGCGATTCCCGCCTCGACCGTCCGGTCGCGCTGAAGGTGCTGCACGCAGAAGATCTGATGGCCGAAGATCGACGCGCGCGCTTTCTGCGCGAGGCGCGATCGGCGGCTGCGATCCGCCATCCCAATGTCGCCACCATCCATGAAGTCGGGGAATCCAACGGCACGCCGTTCATCGTCATGGAGTATTGTGAAGGCGAGACGCTTTCGCAGCGTTTGCGCCGGCGGCCCTTCGAAGCGGCGGAGTTTCTCAACATCGCGCGGCAGATTGCGGCGGGCGTTGCTGGCGCGCACGAAGGCGGCATCGTCCATCGCGATCTGAAATCTGCAAACATCGTCATCGAACCTTCGGGCCAGGTGAAGATTCTCGACTTCGGTTTGGCGAAGGCGCTGCATCGCGACGTCGCGCCGCTCTCGATCGATTCGACGACCGGGCAGTTGTTTGGAACGCTGCACTACCTCTCGCCCGAGCAGGCCCGCGGGCTGCCTGCCGATGAACGCAGCGATCTCTTCTCCCTCGGCATCGTTTTTTATCAGATGGCCACCGGCCAGTTGCCGTTCAATGCCGATGCACCGCTCCTGGTCCTCGAGAAGATCCGCGATGCCGAGCCCGAACCGTTCGTGCCGCTCGATTCGTCATTCCCTCCTCAGGCGGCGAAGATCATCGGCAAGCTGCTGCAGAAGAATCCAAATGATCGTTATCAGACCGCGCACGAGCTGCTGGCCGATCTCGACGCGCTAAGCCCGACTGCACGATATTCGGCAGCGCCGCACTCCCGCAGCGCGATCGGGCGAACTGTGAAGCGGCAGCATTGGGCGCGCATCGCGATCGCGGTGGTTGCGGTGGTCGTGATCGCCTCCGCGATCTACCTGGCCCAAACCGGCGCGAGCATCGATACCACCACCACCGCCCCACCCTCCCCTCCGCCTCCCATCCGCTAGATGGCCGTGCTGCCGCTGACGAACATCGCCAACAACACCCGCGACGATTTTCTCTCCGTTGGCCTCGCCGACGCGCTGACCACGAATCTGCAGCAGATCCCGTCGCTCCAGGTGCGGCCGACATCGGCGGTTCTCGAATTTCGAAATCAGCGCATCGATGCGAAGTCGGTCGGGCAGAAACTGCACGTCGACGGATTGTTGGAAGGCCACTTTCTCGCGGCGGGCGATCTCGTGCGCGTGAACTTGCAACTCACCGATGCGCGCACTGGCTACAACGTCTGGGCTGATACCATCGACGGACGCCGCGAGAATCTGCTGAAGTTGATCGACGAGGTTTCGTCCCGCACCGTCAGCGCGCTGAACCAGAAACTCGGCGTGCCGCAGGTCGCAAAGCGTTCCGAGGCCCGGTCGTCGAATCCGAAGGCGTACGAGGAGTACTTGAAGGCGCGCGCGCTGACCGGAAGCCTCGTCCCTGTCGAGCATCGCGCGCAGATCGCGGCACTCAAGCGCGCCATCGCGCTCGATCCGAATTTTGCCGCGGCGTATGCCGATCTTGCCATCGCGCTCTCGCTCGGTCAGGCGCGTGCGCTCGACACGGAGCCCGACGTCGCTCAAAAGACCGAGTTTTACGCGCGTCAGGCTGTCCGAATCGATCCCAATCTCGCCGCCGCGCACATGGCTCTTGGACGCGCATTCGTCCGTTTTCCGGAGCGCTTTCGCGAATCGGTGCGAGAGGAGCTCGCGGCGCTGCGGCTCAACGCCAACGACACGCACGCTCTCAACAGCATGGCAACCTATTTCGTGTCGATCGGCGACACGCAGAAAACACAATGCATCGCCGACCGCATGGTGAAACTCGATCCCAGCTCGAACGAGGTCAAGGTTCGCGGCTACTGGTACGTCAACGCCGTCGATCCAGAGAGCGCGCTGCAGAACGCGCAATGGGCGCTGGCCGCCAAAGACACGGAAGTGGCGGGACACGACATCCGCGCCAACGGGTACATCCTCCTCGGTAATTTGCAGGGGGCAACGGCGGAGGCGGACCGCATCACCGAAATGGTCCCGAATCACTATCTCGGAAAAAGCCTGCGCGCGATGATCGCGACCGCGAACGGAGATCGCGCGGCGGCGGAGAAGGCGCTGCAATCCTTCGAGTCTGACGCGAACAGAAATCACTGGGCCGCGATGCGCCAGGCGCTCTGCTACGCGAAGTTGGGCGATCAGGCGAAAGCGATGGCGTGGGTCAATCGGTCGGCGGCGCTGAGCAATCACAGTTGGTATGCGTGGGTCAAGCATCCGTGGATGCAGCCTCTGGAAACCAACGCCGAGTTTCAGACCACGATTGCGAAGATGAAGGCCGATCTGGACGACGTTCGCGACGACGTCATCGGCGTGTATCAACTGATCTGCCGCTGAATTTCACCACAGAGGCACAGAGAACACAGAGATCAGAGAATCATCCGACGAATTCCGCGTGCAAGCAGAGCCACGTTGAAGTTGATCAACAAACCAAGTTTCCACTGCCCCGGTTTCATGTAGGTTAGAAGCTGTGCCTCGTGAATTGATTCGATCGCTGAAACGGATTTGATTTCAACGACCACTTCGTCGACGACAAAGTCCACCCGATAGCAGCAGTCGACCTTCACTCCTTTGTACATGACGGGCAGGGAAAGCTGTCGGAGAAAAGGAATTCCGCGCAAAGTCAGTTCGCGGCTCAGGCATTCCTCGTACGCCGACTCGAGTAGCCCTGGGCCGAGCGCATGATGCACTTCGATTGCCGCTCCAATAATTCTTCCAGTGACATCGTTCACTCACCGAGGGTACCTCGGGTCAGTTGGTTCACCACAGAGATCTACGATCGGTGGATTGAGGGTCTCTCCTCTGTGCCTCTGTGGTGAAAACTACGCCGTCACTTCGAACATCCTTCGCAGCGCGCGTTCCGCTGGCACGCGAGTGTCCTCGGGCACCTCGATCTCGTAGCGCATGTACTTCAGCGAGTCGCGCACGTCATCGAGCGTGCTGACCTTCATGAAAGTACACAGCTTGCAACCCTTCAGGAATTGCTTGTTGGGCACTTCCATCGCCAGCCGGTCGGTGAGTCCGCACTCGGTGACCACCAGAAATCGCAATGCCGGTTTTTCTTTCGCGTACCTGACCATGCCGGATGTCGACAGCACCGCATCCGCGAGCTTGGCCACATCCGGACGACATTCCGGATGCACCAGGATCTGCAGGTCGGGATCGGCCTGACGGATCCGCTCGATCTCCTGCGGCGTGATCTGCTGGTGCACGTAGCAGAATCCGTCCCACGGAATGATGTTTTTCTCGGGCACCTGCTTCGCGACGAAATTCGCGAGATTGCGATCGGGAACGAAAAGGATGTTCTTGTTCGGCAACGATCGAACAACTTTAGGCGCATTCGCGGAAGTGCAGATCATGTCGGAGAGGGCTTTGACCGCCGCGGTGGTGTTGACGTAGCTGACGACCGCAAGATCGGGATACTCCTTCTTCAACTGTTCGATGCGCGCCTTCAGATCCTCGGCCGGCGCCGAATCGGCGAGCTGACATCCGGCGAGCAGATTCGGCAGCAGCACGGTCCGCGAAGGATTGACGATCTTGGCCGTCTCCGCCATGAAGTGGACGCCACAGAATTCGATGACGTCGGCATCCTTGACGTTCGATGCCATCAGCGCCAGCTCGAGCGAGTCGCCCACGAAGTCCGCAACTTTGAGAATTTCAGGCCGGTAGTAGTTGTGCGCCACGATGACCGCGTTGCGCTCCTTCTTGAGCGCGCGGATCTCCTCGTGCAGCGCCTCGAAGCGCACCACATCTTCCTCGTTGTATTCGTAGGTCTTGACGCGGCTCAGCTCTTCGAAGAGTGTCGACATATCAGGACTGCGGACTGAGGACTGAGGACTGAGTGCCTCTTCGCTGTTGAGCGTTGACATAACCTCAGTCCTCAGTCCGCAATTTTCAGGACCACCACCGTCGCGCCGAGCGAGGCCTCGTCCCAGAAGTCTTCCACCCAATCGAGGCCGCGCAGCATTGCCTGCACGTTCGCACGTTGCATGCCGATGCCGCGGCCGTGAATCAGGCGCACCTGGTGAAATCCGCGCGCTTTGGCCTCGGTCAGATATTCCAGCGCCACGCTGCGCACTTCATCCGGGCGGAACGGGTGGAGGTCGAGGACATCGGTGATCGGAATCTCGACCGGCCCTTCGTCCACGGCGCAGATTCTATATACTGTTTTCACACATGGTCCTGTTCAATCACGCGACGCGCGAAATGACCGCGAAGATCGTCTACTACGGTCCTGGTCTCTGTGGGAAAACCACAAATCTGATGGTCATCTTCGACAAACTCGATCCCAAGCAGAAGGGAAAAATGCTGTCGCTGGCCACCAAAACCGATCGGACCCTCTTTTTTGATCTTCTGCCCGTCGACATCGGCAAAGTGGGCGCCTTCAACCTCAAAATCCAGCTTTACACGGTGCCGGGGCAGGTCTTCTACAACGAGACTCGAAAACTGGTCCTGAAAGGCGCCGATTCGATCGTTTTCGTCGCCGATTCGCAGCCGTCGATGGTCGATTCCGATCGCGAAAGCTTTGCGAACCTCCTCGAAAACATGAAGGAGAACAACATCAATCAGGACGATACTCCGATCGTCATCCAGTTCAACAAACGCGACATTCCCGGCGTCTTGTCGGTCGAGGAATTGCAGGAGCAGCTCGGCCTCGAAGGCTATCCTTACCACGAGGCTTCGGCGATCAAAGGCGAAGGTGTGATGGAGACTTTCAAGCTGGTCTCCAAGGTCACGGCCAAGCATCTCTTTAACCGACTCAAAGGAAAGAGCGAGCCGATCGAGCGCAAGAAGCCCGAGAAGCCGGCCAAACACGCGAAGCCGAAGACGGTTGCCGGCACGAAACGCGTGCCGGTCGTCGCTCCTCCTGCCGAGGAAGTGAATCCATTCGGCGATTCGATTCCGTTCCCCGAGTCGAGTCCGCTGAACGCCGGCTACGAAAAGATGGAGGAAGTCTCGCTCGAGCAGCTTCTCGAAGGACGCGAGCGGCCTGCCACGATGTCCGGCACGGTGCCGATTCCGGTCGCGGTGGAGGAAGTCGAGGAGCTGGGCGCCGAGGAGCTGGTACCGCTAGACGAGTCGCCGTTGTCGGTGGCGCTCATGGACGAGCCCGCTCCGTTCACCACGGTGGCCAACAACGGCCAGATCGCGGCGCTCGAGAAGCGCGTGCATCAGCTCGAAGGCTCGCTCAAGGAGATTCTCAAGACCCTGACTGACTTGACCAATCGCGTACGAAATCAGATCGGCCAGTGACACCCCTCACCCTGCACCCTCTCCCCGCATCGCGGGGAGAGGGACGGGGTGAGGGGCGTCCTGATACAATCGCTTTCCACAATCTCTTATTTGGAGGAACTAATGCGTCGGACCATTCCCGCAATCCTTGTGCTCACCGTTGCCCTCTTCGGCTGCAAAGTCAAAGAGCTCGCCGACAAAGCCAGGGCCGAAAAAGCTCTCGACAAACGCAGCACCGTCTCGTTGATGAAAGAGGTCGCGAATGACAAGTACGACCCGCCCAAGGACGGGAAGCTCACCGAAGCGCAGATTCAGATGTATTTGAAGGTGCGCACGCACGAAAAAGAGATCGCGCAGATCGCGATGAAGAAGGCGGATGAGCACTTCAAAAAGGGCGATGCCGCCAAGAACTCACTCGCCGGCGTGATGGAAGGCTTCAAGGGAATGAGCGCCGCGGCCGAATACGCCACCGCCGACATTCGCGCTGCCAAAGATCTCGGCTACAACACGCAGGAGTATCTGTGGGTCAAGGGACAGGTCATGGCAGCCAGCGTGGCCGCATTTTCTGAAGGCGTCACCAATGCCATGTCGGCGCAGATGGAAGCCGCGTACCGGCAGACGAAGAAATCCTACGACGAAGCAAAAGACGAGCAATCAAAGCAGGCATACAAGCAGATGCTCGACAGCTACGGCCAGACCGTGAAAGAAGGAAAAGAGATCAGCGCGAAAGCCAACGAGGATCCGGCTCTGGTCTACAACCGTCAACTCCTGAAAAAGTACGACACCGAGCTCGCCGGCTTCACGACCGAGATGTCGAAGTACGAGAGCAAAGACGGCGAGGCCAAAAATGCCATGGACGAGCTGCAGAAAAAGATGAACAAAGCCGTCGAGGACGCGAAGAAACAGCCGTAAGTGACAACGGACCACCAGCAACCGATAACGCGTCGCGGTGCGGAAGCGCCGCGGCGCTTTTCATTTCATCTGCAGTGCTCCGCGTGTGGCACGCGATTCGATCCGAATCAACTGATCAATCTCTGCCGCAACTGCGGCGCTCCGCTGCTGGTGCAGTACGATTTGTCGCACGCTCACGCATTGCGCGACGAAATTCGATCGCGGCCGCCGACGATGTGGCGTTACGCCGAAGTTCTTCCGGCCGATGAGGGCATCACGCTCGGCGAAGGCATCACGCCGCTATTGCAGTCGAAGCAATTCAAGAACGTGTGGATCAAAGACGAGTCGAAGAATCCGACTCGATCCTTCAAGTCGCGCGGAATGTCGGTGGCCGTCACGATGGCCGCCCGCAACGGCGCGAAGAGCCTCGGCGCGCCGACCGCCGGAAACGCCGGCGCTGCGCTCTCCGCGTATGGCGCGCGGGCCGGGCTGCCAGTCTTTGTCGCGATGCCGCGCGACACGCCGAAATCGATCGTCGAGGAATGCCGCAGCTACGGCGCCGAGGTCGAGCTGGTGGCCGGGCTGATCACCGACGCCGGCAAACGCGTGCAGCAATATCTCGCATCGACGGGCGGATTCGATCTCTCCACGCTCAAGGAGCCGTATCGCGTCGAAGGCAAAAAAATCATGGGATACGAGCTGCTCGAGGATCTCGGCCGTCTGCCAGACGCCATCCTTTATCCGACCGGCGGCGGCACGGGGCTGATCGGAATGTGGAAAGCCTTCGACGAGATGCAGCGCCTGGGGTGGATCGGCGATGAGCGGCCGCGAATGTACAGCGTGCAATCAAAAGGATGCGCTCCGATTGTGCGCGCGTTCGATCAGGGGCTCGAGAACGCGCCGGAATGGGAGTCGGCGCAGACTTCGGCGTGGGGCCTGCGCGTGCCGCGCGCAATCGGCGACCGGTTGATGTTGCGCGTGCTGCGGGAGTCGAAGGGCGGGGCGGTGGCGGTCGAGGAGTCTGAGATCGAAGCGGCAGCCGCCGAAATGCGTACTCGGGAAGGCGTGGATTCGGGTCCTGAGGGAGGCGCAGCACTTTTGGCGCTCCGGCGTCTAATCGATAACGGCGCCATCGCGGAAGGTGAGACTGTGGTCCTCTTTAACACTGGAGGCAACAAGTACCACTCGTGACCATTGTCACGCGCCCACCACGACGGTTGGGCGTACATTTAGTTGTTGCGTCGAAGGGGCGCGGCGCAGGTTCGAGGGAGACATGAAGGTTCGCTACGCAGTCCTGCTGGCCTTCCTGGCTGGTTGGACCGTGAACGGTTTCGCGCAGAGCCCCGCCGGTTGTCCGACGCAGACACCGCAACTCGCTGCGCCCGCAAATGGAGCGGCGAATGTCGCGTCACCCGTCAATTTGCGCGACAGCGAGATCAGCGTGAGCGTCCCGGCCGGCAGCGTCGAGTGGTGGGTCGACGCCCTCGCTGCCAACTGCACACCGACGACATCCTCACATTTTCGCTTCACCGCGGTCGGCGGAACGGCGAGCTGTCCGCAGAACCCGACCTCACCAACATTGCTGACGCCAGCAAACGCCGCCACCGGTCTGGCCTCTCCTGTGATGATGACATGGAGCGCGGTCCCGGGCGCGACCGCGTACCGCGTCTACGCGCAGATCAATGCTGCTGGCGCAGCCATCATCGGAACAACAACGTCGACACAACTGAGTGCTCCATTCCCACAGGGCAGTGTCACCTGGTTCGTGGAAGCGCAGTTTGGCAATTGCCCTTCGACCTTTTCCAGATTCGGAACCTTCACTGTTACCGCTGGAACCGCGTGCAACAACTCTCCGACGACGCTCCTGGCTCCGTCGAATGGCGTCACCGTGACCACATCGCCGGTGACGTTTCAATGGTCTGCTGTTATCGGGGCCGTCGGTTACAAACTCCTTCTCGGGCCCACTGCCGCATCGGTCGATCTGGTCGGAACAACGACCGACACGACGTTGACGCGTCTCGTCCCGCAGGGAACGACGACCTGGTGGGTCGACACCATGTTCGCCGGCTGTCCCGATCAGCATTCGCTCCAATTCACATTCACGGTCCCCCCGCCCGCCACGTGCGGCGGATCGATCACGCTGAGCGCGCCGGCGGAGAACGCAACCGTGATGTCGCCGGCCAGCTTGTCGTGGTCGCCGATCGCGGGCGCAAACGCCTATCGCGTCTGGGTATCTTTCGACGGATCCGCGCCGACGATTCTGGCGCGTACGGCCGCCACTTCACAGAGTCTCTTCACGCCGAGCGGCAATGTCGCCTGGTTCGTCGAAGCGCTGTTCCCGCAATGCCCGTCGGTTCTCTCCCCGCAAGGACACTTCACCGTCGGCGCCGGAGCGGGATGCAGCAACAACCGCCCTGCGGTACTGCAATCGCCCGTGGGCGGCGTGCAGACTCAAAGCCCCGTGGATTTCAACTGGAATGCCTCGAACGGCGCTCTGCTCTACCGTCTGTGGATTTCCGTCAATGGCGGTCCATTTGAAGATGTCGCGATCACGAAAGATACGCACCTGAAGACCGACGTGCCCGCCGGCAATGTTGTCTGGTTCGTCGAGACACTCTTCAATGGCTGTCCGCCTGTCAATTCCGTGAATGCCACATTCAGCATTCCGCAACCCACAGGCTGCGCGAACGGCACGTCGCTTCTGATTTCCCCTGCTGATGGAGCGAGCACGGTCACCTCTCCGGTGACGCTGGTATGGAGCGCGGTGGACAACGCGACCGACTATCGCGTCTTCGCAACTCTCAACGGCAGCGCTGCGGCCATCATCGCGAAAGCAAAAGGCACTTCGGTCACCAAGAGTCTTCCGCCCGGCAGCGTGACGTGGTGGGTGGCAGCGGAATTCGACAGTTGCGCAGTGACGACGTCGCTGCGATCGCACTTTGTCATTCCGCGTAGCGCGAGTTGCGGGACCGACGTTCCGCACTTGGTCGGGCCGGCGGATGGCACAACGAATGTCGTCTCCCCGGTCAAACTCGATTGGAACCCGGTGAGCGGCGCGGTCGACTACGCCGTCTTTGTCCGGCACAACGGCGGCTCGCCGACTCCCATCGCCGAGACCACGTCAACCGACTTCACCAAACGCCTTCCGGAGGGAACGTTCGAGTGGTGGGTGATCGCCTTCTTCGCCGGCTGCCCTCCGATCGAGTCGGGCCATGCGACCTTCGCGATCCCGGTGACCACGTGCAGCAACCGCCAGCCGATTCTGATGAATCCACCGGACGGCGCGACGTCGCTGACTTCGCCGGTGCACTTCGCGTGGGCGCCGGTGCCGAAGGCGAAGTCTTACAAACTGTGGGCATCCATCGACGATGGAGACGCCAGCGCGCTCGCCACCACCACCGCGAACAGGATCACGATGGCCATGCCTTCAGGGGAAACCGATTGGTATGTCGAAGCGCAGTTCGACACCTGCCCCACCGTTACCTCGGCGACCTCGGGATTCAGCGTCCGCAAGAACGCGCCGCCGTGCAACACACCCGACCGGCCGCTGGCGCGCGTCCCGGGCCAGGTCTTGACCGGCACGCCGTTCACAATTCACTGGAACGCCGTGGCCAACGCCACCAATTACGAATTGCTCGAATCGACGACCCCGAATTTCAACGGCGCCACGACGCAGGTGGTGAGCGATGTCTCGATCACACTGACTCGCACCACCGGGGCCCAGCCGACGCGCTACTACTATCGCGTCCGCGCCGACAGCAACTGCGGCGATGATCACGGAGCGTATTCGAAAATCGTCAGCGTGGTTGTCGTACCGCAGCAGGCTAACGCTCAGCGGCAGACGGCCATCGACGTCGGCGTGCAGAGCAGCGTCACGCAGCAGATCGCAATCCCGGGCCAGAACCCGCCGGTGACGTTCTCCGCCCGCGCCGACAAGCCGTGGATCACGGTCAGCCCGGCCACAGGAACGGTCGGCCCACAAGGGGCGACCCTCACCGTGACATACGATCCGGCGTCGCTGAAGCTCGGAACGAATACCGGAACGGTCATTCTCACGTTCGGCAATTCCGGGACGATCATCACGAACGGAGTGGCGCCCGTCATTCCGGTCTCAGTCAGCCTTGTCACGCCGGCGCAAACGCAAAAGTATCAGCTCAATTTCACGTTGTCGGCGACGGACGGCACTCAGTCGGGACAATCGAGCACCATCGAGATCGAGCCTGGAGCGACGATGGCGCTCGACGATATCCTCGCGAATTTCTTCGGCATCGGTTCTGACGGGACGGCTGCAACCGGCGTACTCGAGGTCCGTCCTCTGACTTCGTCGACCAGCAATCTCTCTTCATCTGCGACGCCGAGCATTCAGACCGTGGCGTCCAGCCGCACGTACAACACAACTACCAGCGGCACGTTCGGGCAGTTCATCCCCGCTGTACCGTTCTCGCAATTCGTCGGCGCAGGAAGCAGGCTCTCTCTGCAGCAGATTGCGCAATCCGCGGCCTATCGCACGAATTTCGGCCTCGTCGAAGCGGCCGGCGAACCGGCCTCGGTCCTGATCCACGTCTTCAACAATGGCGGACAGGAAGTCGTCTCGCCCATCGCCCAGAATCTGCTCCCCGGCGAGCACCTGCAGCTCAACAACTTTTTGTCCACCAACGGAGTCTCGCTGACGGACGGTCGCCTCGAAGTTGAAGTGACCTCCTCGACCGGCAAAGTCACGGCGTATGCGTCCGTGGTCGACAACGTCACCAACGATCCGCTCCTCGTTTCGCCGGTGATCAAAGGAAGCACGACCGCCACGCGCTATCTCCTGCCCGGCGTCGGCGAGTTCGACACCGGCATCGCGCACTGGAAGAGCGATGTGCGTCTCTTCAACTCCGCGCAGACTTCGCAGCCGGTCACACTGTCGTATTACGCGCAAGGTGATCCGGGTCATCCCGCGACTGCAACCCTGACGCTGCAACCCGGCGAAGTGCGTCCGATGGACAACCTGATGGCATCGACGTTCCCGCAGATCCTTCCGCCAACGGCCGGATCGCTACTCGTGACGAGCGCCAATCCTTCTGCGCTCGTCGCCACTGCGCGCACCTACACGCAATTGAGCGCCGGAACGTACGGGCAGTTCATTCCGGCGGTCACGCCGGCGCAGTCAGTGGGCAACGGCGAGCGCTCGCTGGAACTGCTGCAGCTCGAAGCCTCGGATCGTTACCGAACCAACATCGGCGTGGCGGAAACCACCGGCAACGCGGCCACCGCGCACGTCTCGCTGATTCTTCCCGACTCGA
>WNFC01010154.1_pt1 | contig 14079 bp, 13 predicted proteins | sample 5400541 | NCBI WGS metagenome assembly WNFC01 (sample SAMN13153342, study PRJNA577476) | soil metagenome | isolation source: 120 cm saprolite under Douglas fir tree site 2 hole 2 replicate 1 | place: USA:California | collected 2015-04-18
CCGTTCTTCAACCTGGTGCTCGCGCACAACCGCGGCGCGGCGTTCAGCTTTCTCGCCGACGCGGGCGGCTGGCAAAGGGCGCTCTTCATCGGGATCGCGGTTGCCGCGACCGCCGCCATCGTGTTTCTCCTTGCCAGGCATTCGAGCGAGCGGCTTTTCTCAGCGGGACTTGCCTTGATACTCGGCGGAGCGCTCGGCAACCTGTGGGACCGGGTCGCCCTCGGTCACGTCGTGGATTTTCTCGACTTCCACGCCTTCGGTTGGCATTTCTGGGCTTTCAATCTCGCCGATTCGGCGATCACGGTGGGCGCGACGCTGCTGATCCTCGACGGCCTGCGTTCGGCCGGCGCGGCGCAAAAGCCCCTAGAATAGCGCTCATGGAAGTCCTGCTCGCCAATCCACGCGGTTTTTGCGCCGGCGTCGAGCGCGCCATCGGCATCGTCGAACGCGCGCTCGCCATCCACGGCGCGCCGATCTATGTCCGCCACGAGGTAGTGCACAACAAATACGTGGTCGAAGACTTGAAAAGCAAGGGCGCCGTGTTCGTCGAGGCGCTGGTCGAGGTCCCATCGGGCAGCACCTTGATCTTCAGCGCTCACGGCGTCTCGAAAGCCGTGCGCAGCGAGGCCGAGGCGCGCGGGCTGCGCGTGTTCGACGCGACCTGTCCGCTGGTCACCAAGGTGCACGTCGAAGTCGCGAAGATGCGCGCGGCGGGCCGCGAAATCGTCATGATCGGCCACCGCGGGCATCCCGAGGTGGAAGGGACCATGGGCCAGGCCGCCGAGGGGATGTATCTAGTGGAAACGATCGCCGACGTCGCGCGCCTGGAAGTGCGCGATCCGGAGAAGCTTTCCTACGTGACGCAGACCACGCTCTCGGTGGACGACGCCGCGGCGATCGTCGGAGCGCTCAAGGCGCGGTTTCCCGCGATCACGGGGCCGAAGAAGGACGACATCTGCTACGCGACGCAGAACCGACAGGACGCCGTGAAATTCCTCGCGCCGCAATGCGATGTCGTGATCGTCGTCGGCTCGCCCAACAGCTCGAATTCCAACCGGCTGCGCGAGGTCGCTCAGAGCCGCGGCATCGAGGCCTACATGGTAGACAATGCCTCGCAGCTGAAGGCGGAATGGTTCGCGGGCCTGCAGCGAGTCGGGGTGACAGCCGGGGCTTCCGCGCCCGAGATACTGGTTCAGGAAGTGATCGACAAGCTGCGCGAGCTCGGTGCTACACGTGTGACCTCGCTCGAGGGGATCGAGGAGAGCGTGGTTTTCCCTCTCCCCAAAGGACTGGTTGCGGTGCCTTTCTAGAGTCCGTCAGTCAATCGGCGGACCGCTATTTGCACCACTGATCGACAAGAGACTGTGCTCTCCCTTTTTCCTGCGCGATCTGGTTATCGTCGAGAAAGTAGCGCTCGCCCTTCTCGTTGACCCGCGCGATCCTGCTTCCGGCATCGAATTGGGCCGACTGCTCGCGCGCTCTCCTGCAGTTCTCTTCCTTTAGCTTCGCTTGCTCCTCGCTCTGGGCAGTCTTTTTCTGAGATTCCTCTTGTTCGTTCTGGCGCTTGCGGAAGCCCATCTCCTGCTCTGCCGTGGACTTCGAAGGCGAGGCCACCGGAGCGGCAGGGACTCTGTTACTGATCGTGCTCGATTGGGTTCCGGCTGGGCAAGGCCTCTGCGAATAAACAGCCTTGCCGGCCGAATCGACACATTTGTAGACTTGGGCGTGTGCGCTGGCTGCGCCTAGCGCCGCCGCGAAGCAAAGACCGGCTCTCATCGTCGGCTTCTCCTTGAGCGAACTTTGAAGGCTACCCTAACGGTCTTTGGCTCGTCAGTCAATTGCGGACGCGAGTTCGAATTAGACAGAGTCCAGCTTTCTGGCGTAGAATAATTTCGGTGAAACTTCAAGCGCATAATCGGAAAACCGTCACGGAATTGCTGCGCCGGCAGGGGATTACGCCGACGCATCAGCGCATCGAGATCGCGCACGCGCTGTTCGCGCGGGGGGAACATCTTTCCGCCGATCAGATCCTGGCGCTCGTCAATTCGCGCTACGCCGAAGCGTCCAAGGCGACTGTCTACAATACGCTCAAGCTCTTCCTCGAGAAGAAGCTGATCCGCGAGCTGATCGTCGACCCGGCGAAAGTCGTGTATGACCCGAACACGGAGCCTCACCATCATCTCTACGACGTCGTGAGCGGCCGGCTCACCGATATACCGGCGCAAGACATCCGCGTGGTCGGCCTGCCGCCGCTGCCCGCGGGAACGGTGGCCGAAGGCGTCGACATCATCGTCCGTACGCGTCCGCAGTCGTAAGTCGCAGCTCCGCCGCAAGATCGGCGGAGAGCGCCCGCCGCTATATAATGCGCGCTCATCCTCGCGTGCGCCGTCCGGGCGCAGGCTGGCGTAGCTCAGCTGGTAGAGCAACTGATTCGTAATCAGTAGGTCGGTGGTTCGAGTCCACTCGCCAGCACCGACAAACCAGAATCAAACGGCAGCGATTCGGGCATCGGGTGGCGCCGAATCGGCGCACCAGTCCGATTTCGCGCCCGATTTGGCGCTCGCGCATCGCCCGTCATGCCGCGTCGCAGAAGCAAGCCGCCCGACGGTTTGCCGCAGCCAGCCCCGTTCTCGGGGTGTGCATTACGTCACAAAACGTCGGATCCGGATGCCGTTCATTCCTCTCAAGCGACCCTATGTCGGTGAAAGGTGCGTCCCGCGGTCCGTTCGAATAAGCTGTTGTTCCGAATCTGGCTAACCAACAATCAAGAGAGCGGCGAAGGGACGGGCCTATGAGGTTGAACAAACATCCAGGACGACGGGGTCGCGTTGCAGGCTTCACTTTGATCGAGCTGATGATCACGGTGGCCATCATCGCCGTGTTGGCGGCGATCGGCTACCCCTCTTACACGAGATATATCGCACGAGCCAACCGCTCCGCCGCGGAAAGTTTCATGCTCGAGGTGACGAGCAGGCAGGAGCGATACCTCCTGGACGCGCGGCAATATGCCGCTGACCTTGCTACCCTCGGCATGACGGTGCCGGACACGGTTTCGCCCAACTATGGCGTTACCATCACGAACGTGACGGCTGCTCCGCCGGGATACACCGTGCAGGCCGCGCCCATTGACGCACAGGCAAATAACGACGCCAATTGCGGGACGCTGACCATCAGCGGCACGGGGGCGAAAGCGGCGAGCGGCTCGGGCGGCGTTGCGAATTGCTGGAACCGTTGAGCGAGTCCGCGCGGCAAAGCCATGAAAGCCTCCCTCGGATTTACGCTGATCGAGCTCGTGGTGACCCTCACGGTGCTTGCGATTCTTGCGACCGTGGCGCTGCCGAGCTACCAGAATTTCGTGCTGACGCAAAGAGTGCGCGGAGCCTCGTATGACCTGATGACGTCTCTCGTCTTCGCGCGCAGCGAAGCGATCAAGCGTAACGCCAGCGTGAGCATGACGCAGGCCGCAGGCGGCTGGGCGCAAGGTTGGACCGTCTCGGCGGGCGCCTTGACGCTGCGCACTCAGGATCCCTATGGCGGCGGCGTCAATATCACCAATTCTGCCGCGCTCACGACGATCACCTACTCGAACGACGGACGACTCGCTAGCCCGACGACCGACTTCACGGTCGCGCCGGCTGACAGCTCGGCTCAGGTCCAAACGCGATGCATGAGCATCAGGCTCGGCGGGATGCCTAGCTCTAAGACGGGGAGCTGCTGATGGACTCGACCGCGCGGAGCTTCGCGATCGCGACGGGCGGCCCATCGGGCGGGCGCAGGACGGCCGGTGGGTTCGCCATGCTGGAAGTGTTGATCACGCTGCTCATTCTGCTCCTGGGGTTGCTGGGCCTATTGGGATTGATGACTCGGACCAATACGGCGCAACTGGAGTCGTATCAGCGCGTCCAGGCGGTGATCTTAATGCGGGACATGTTCAACAGGATCGAGTCGAACCGGGGGGTGGCGGGCTGCTACTCCAACGGGACGGTCGGCACGCAATTCGGGACGGGATATGCCGGTACACCCACCTGCACCCTCGGCATCGCCGCGCAGAACGCCCAGGCGGTGGCCGACATGACCGCCTGGCATGCATTGCTGCTCGGCAGCGCGGAAACTCAGTCGGGAAACAAGATCGGGGCGATGATCGGCGCGAGGGGGTGCATCACCCAGATCGATGCGGTGAACAACATCTACATGATGAGCGTCGTGTGGCAGGGAATGACGCCCACCGCGGCGCCCAAAGTCACGTGCGGCCTGGGACAGTACGGAGCGACCGAGAGCCTGCGCCGCGCGGTGACCGTGACATTGCGCATCGGGACGCTCACATGAAATACGCGCTCCGTATCCGGCCGCGGCGAAACGGCTTCACCCTGGTGGAGCTGATGATCGCGATGACCATCTCCCTTTTCCTGCTGATCGGGATCGCGAGCGTCGCGAGCACGCACAGCACTTCCAGCCGCGAGCTGGAGAAGACCAGCCGCCAGATCGAGACCGGACGCTACGCGATGCAGGTGGTCGGCGACGATCTGATCCTCGCCGGGTTCTACGGCACTTTCTCGCCGAAGGGCGCGACGGTTTCGACGCCCGATCCCTGTGCGACCGCGCTCGGCAACCTCGGCTTCAACAACACATCCTCGCCCATCGCGGTCCCGGCGCCGGTCTACGGCTACGCTCCCGGGGCCGTCCCGCCCACCTGCCTCGCGAGCCTTCAGCCCAACACCGGCATCGTCGTCGTGCGCCGGGCGAGTTCGACCACTACGCCCGTCGCAAGCGCGGTCGCCGGGCAGACCTACCTGCAAGTCTCGGGATGCAACACCGACCCGAAGAGTTTCGTCATCGATGCGAACACCGCGAGCTTCACGCTGCACCAAAAAGACTGCACCGCGATCGCGCCGCTGCGCAGCTACTTGGTGCGCGTCTATCACGTCAGCTCGTGCAACGTGTGCGGCGGACCGAACGCCGATGCCACGCCCACCCTGAAGGTTGCGGAATTCACGGGTGGTGCGATCAACCTCGTGCCTCTCGCCGAGGGCGTTCAGGATCTGGAGGCCGATTACGGCGTCGATCTCGACGCCAACGGCTCGGCGGACTGCTATGTCGCGGATCCGGGCGTCAACAACGCCGCGACCTGCACCGGCTGGGCGGCCGCTCCGGGCTGGAGCGCTCCCTTGCAGAACTGGGGGAACGTCGTCACGGTGCGCCTGCACGTTCTCGCGCGCAATGTCGACCAGACCGGCGACTGGACCGACGCCCGTGCCTATGACATGGGATCTGCCGGGACCGCGGGACCGTTCAACGACCACTACAAGAGGCACACCTACAGCGCGGTCCTGCGCGTCGCCAACGTCGCCGGAACGAGGGAACAATGAGAGCATCGAAAATGCAAGGAAGGAACGCGAGACAGTCGGGCCTTGCGCTGATAACGGCGCTGATCATGTTGGTGGTGCTGACACTGCTCGTGCTGGCCGGCATCAATATGACCAACGTCAATACCAAGATCGCCTACAACATGCAGCTGCGGGACGAAGCGCAGGCCGCGACGCAGCAGGCGATCGAGCAGACGATCAGCGCCGCGGCCAACTTCAACAGCCCGCTGCCCCCGCCCGCCGCCGTCCCCGTGGACCTCGACAACGACGGGACGGCCGATTACACGGTAAACGTGCCGACTCCGGTCTGCGTTGCGAGCACGCCGATCAAGCAAAGCCAGCTGAACGCGTCGAACCCCAATGACCTTCCGTGTTTCGGCACGTCCACCCTGCAGAACTCGGGCATCGTCGGTGTACCCGGGTCGAGCGGAAATTCGCTTTGCGCGAACACCACCTGGGACGTGTCGGCCGGCTATTCCGATTCGGCGGGCACGGGCCTCAACGTGATCACGCACCAGGGCGTCAACCTGAAGGTCGTGGCGGGCACCAGCTGCTGACCGGGGGCCGGAAATACAGGGACACATGAAAGAAAGGCCACAATCATGAGAACGTTCACAAGAACACTTTTTCCGGCGCTCGCGCTTTTCGCGGCGATGGCCGCCCTCGGCGTAAGGGCCGCGGATACCGACCTCTTTGCCGGCATCTCGACCGCAGGCGTCCCTCCCAATGTCCTGATCGCGCTGGACAACTCGGGTGCGTGGAACTCGAACATTGCCTTCAACTGCCCAAGCTCGGTTGGGCTGACGCTTCCGACGGGCAACGTGAACACGGCCGGCGGATTCGAGCAATGCGGACTCTATAGCGTGCTGAATACCGTAGCGACCAACACCGCCCTGCTCGGCGCCTTCAACATGGGGATGATGCTGTTCAGCAGGGGCTCGGGCAACGGCGGCACGTTCTTCTTTCCGGCGACCACGGCCCCCGGCGCGTTGCCGCTGATGGACAAAACCGGAATCGCCGGCTTTCAGTCTCGGTTGTCGACAATGAAGGTCGGCGGCAGCGGCAGCGATACCGCGAATTCCGCCGCGGTCGGCGCCACCGTGCAGGAAGCGTGGGCCTTCTTCAGCGCGAAAACCGGATTTTCCGGCACCAATTACAGCACTTCTCCCATTGCCAACCCGTGCCAGAAGAACTTCCTGATCGACATCGTGAACGCCACCAACACGGGCAAAGCGCAGGACAACACCGACAACACGGTATTCCAGACGCTCGCCTGCCCGGTCGGGTCGGCGGGCCCCACCAACGGCGCAAGCTGCGCCGGCGCGACGAGCGCCCAGCAAGCGCAGATCAGCTTGAATCCGACCTACGCCAAGTACCAGGGGAACTGGGCGGACGAATGGGCGCGCTTCGCATACCAGACCGACATTTCCGGCACTTTCACCAACCAGCAGAACATCGTCACCTACACCATTGCCGTCACCGACGGCTCGAACCCGGACTACGTCGAATTGCTGCGCAGCATGGCGTCGAACGGCGGCGGGAAGACGTTCGTCGTGAAGCTGGGCGACATGGACGCGCTGGTGCAGGCGATCCTCAAGATCTTGAACGAGGTGCAGGCCGTGAACAGCGTGTTCGCATCGGCGAGCCTGCCGGTGAGCGCGAACGCGCAGGGCACCTTCCAGAACCAGATCTTCATGGGCATGTTCCGCCCCGATCCGCAGGGCAACCCGCGCTGGGTGGGCAACCTGAAGCAGTTCCAGTTCGGCGTCGACTTGAGCTCGGGCAGCGTGGAACTGTTCATGGCCGACTCCACCGGAGCGCGCGCGCTCAGCTCCGCGGGCACGGGTTTCATCTCGCCCAACGCGATCAGCTTCTGGACGAGCAAGGACCTCACGACCCTGCCGGATAAGATCGGCGGGTTCTGGGTGAACAAGGCGCAAGGCGCGGACGGCGGCTTCGACAAGGCCGACGGGGAGGTCGTGGAGAAAGGCGGGGTGAGCCAGCAGATCCGCCTCGCGAATCTGGTGGACGATTACACCGCCAATCCGACTATGCCGCGCAACGTCTATACCTTCTGCCCGAGCGGAACCGCGTGCATTACCCAGCTCACCGACGGCACGAATGCCTTCGCCACCACGAACTCCGCCATCACGGGTCCCATGCTGAAAGCGTCGGGCAACGCGATTCCGGTCAGCTCGATCACGCGCACCCCCACCGTCGCGACGGTCACGTTCGCATCGGCCCCCAATCCGGCCCTTGCCGCCGGCCAGCAGGTCTCGATCACCGGCTCGACCAACGGCTTCAACGGCACGTACACCGTCGCCAGCGTATCGAGCTCGACCAAGTTCACCGTCGCGGTGAGCGAGATCCCGACCAGTCCCGCGGCCGGGACGTTTCTTGCCTCCATCCCGTTGACGACTTTGACCTTGTCTTCGCTCACGCGCTCCTCGACGAGCAGCACCACGGCGGTCGCGACGACGGGCTCGACACCGCACGGCCTCGTGATCGGTCAGCAGGTCACGATCAGCGGTGGCACCGCGGGCACGTTTTCGACCAACCCCCGGTTCTCCGCGTATTACGGCACGTTCACAGTCACGTCCGTGCCTTCGCTGACCCAGTTCACCTACACGGTCGTCGAGGGGCCGGTGACCCCGCTCGACGCGGCAAGCGCCACGGCGACGGTCGGCGCGACCACCGACAACCTCACGAGCACCACCAATATCCTCGTGCCCCGCCCCAGCATCCAGCGCGCAGCGAGCACCCTCGTGAGCGGGGTCTGGACTTCGACGGTCACAGCGACCACCACGGTCCAGATGGCCACGCCCTTCGGCGCGGGCGCGAGCGTCACGATCGCCGGCACCGGTACCGTCTACGACGGCACCTGGACCATCACCGCGGTGTCCGGCTGCCCCAACGAAACGAAGATCTCAGGCAAGAGCTTCAGCTTCTGCTTCAACATGCCGACGACGCCCGGAATGCCCAATCCGGCGCCGACGACGCCTGGGGCGAGCGTCACGGCCACTCCGGTGAGCGGCGCGGTGGTACTCAGCTCGCTCGCGCATGCCGCCAGCACCTGCTCGACCTCGAACGCTGCGATCGCGACGGCGACCACGTCCTCCCCGCACACCTTCGTGGCGGGCCAAACCATCAACATCGGCGGCACGCCCGGCGCGGATGAGAACGGCTATGTCGGCAACTTCGTGGTGCTGACGGTGCCGAATTTGACCTCGTTCACCTACTCGATCAACACCCGCCCGCTGTGCTCGGACGCTAGCGCCACGTCCCCGGGCATGACCGCCTCGACGAGCGGCGTGACCCGCGATACGCTGATCCGCTGGGTGCGCGGCGAGGACAATTTCGGCGACGAGCCGAGCCCCGGCAACCCGATCAACGTCCGGCCTTCGGTGCACGGCGACGTGGTGCACGCGCGTCCGACGGTGGTCAATTACGGCGGCAGCATCGGGGTGGTCGTGTTCTACGGTGCCGGCGACGGCACCTTCCGCGCCATCAACGGCAACCAGCCGGGCGCCGGCTCCGCGATAGGCGGCACGCCGGCGGGCGGGGAACTCTGGGCCTTCGTCCCGCCCGAGTTCTACGGGAAGCTGCTGCGGCAGCACGACAACAGTCCGCTGATCAAGTACTTCTCGACCTCGGGGGCGATCATCCCGACGCCGCTCGACAAGGACTACTTCTTCGACGGTATCGCCGGCCTGTACCAGAACATCAACACGGGCCAGGTGTTTCTCTATCTCGCGGCGCGGCGCGGCGGCAGTCTGATCTACGCGCTCGATGTCAGCGACCCGACGAAACCGCTCTTCATGTGGAAGCACAGCAGCGCCGACACCGGCTTTGGCGAGCTCGGCCAGACCTGGTCGTCGCCCAGGGTGGCTGTGGTCAAGGGCAATTCCAATCCGGTGCTGATCTTCGGCGCGGGCTACGACCCCAACGAAGACGCCGAGCCGCCGACCGCTGACACCATGGGGCGCGGAATCTTCATCCTCGACACGCTCACGGGCAACATCGTCTGGCGCGCGGCGCAGGGCGGGTCCGGCAACTCATGCCAAGGCACTCCGTGCCTGCTCTCGGGCATGAAGTACGCCATTCCCGCCGACGTCGCCCTGCTCGACGTGGATGCCGACGGCTTCGTGGACCGCGCCTACGCGGCGGACCTGGGCGGCAATATCTGGCGCGTGGATTTCGAGCCCGCGGGCGGCAATACGCCGGGGTTCTGGCAGGTGCACCTGCTCGCCGCGCTGGGCGGCGCGAGCACGGACGCGACCAAGCGGAAATTCTTCTTCCCGCCGGACGCGGTCGCGACGAACCTGTTCACCGCGGTGATGGCCGTGACCGGCGACCGCGAGCACCCGCTCTCAGCGATGCAAGCGACCTCCATCGTCAACCGGTTCTACATGCTCAAGGACATCTTCCCAGGGAAGGATGCGAACGGCATGGCGCCGATCGTCGACAACACCAGCGACACGGCCGACACCCAGCCGGCGAGCCTGTTCAACGCCACGAGCACGCCTTACGACGGATCGGCGAGCGGGTTCTACGTGACGCTGGTCAATTCGGGCGAGAAGGGCGTCAACGCGCCCACGACGGTCGGCGGCTTCACCTTCTTCGGCACCAACGCGCCGACCGCACCGTCCAAGAACAGCTGCAACGCCAACCTGGGCACGGCGCGTTCCTACCAGGTCGGCTTCCTGACCGGCACGGTCGTCAGCAACCTGTTGCAAGGCGGAGGCCTGCCTCCCTCGCCCGTGACCGGGCTCGTCAACGTCACCGTCAACGGGGAAACGGTCACGGTGCCGTTCATCATCGGCGGATCGAGCCAGGGCTGCAGCGGTGCCGATTGCCAGTCGTCCATCGGAGCCCAGAAGGCCAACATCCCCATCAAGCAGACGCGGACCCGGGCCTACTGGTATCGCGAGACGGACAAGTAACAGGACGAGGAGCGCTTGCCCGGGCGCGGCGCGCATTGCGCCGCGCTCGTCCTCGTGCCCGATCGCGCCATCGGCGATGTCATACCAGGCGCGCTTGGCCGATTAGCCAAGGTCCAGTCCGCTCGGCTAGGAACACCGGATCGCATCATCACTTCTACGATGTCGTTACCTGTCGGCTTACCGATATTCCGGCGGACAACATCCGCGTGGCCGGCCTGCCGCCGCTCCCGGCGGGAACGGTCCGTGAGGGCGTCGACATCATCATCCGCACGCGCCCGCGATCCTGAAGCTGGGCGTCCCCGGTCTTCTGCGGAGCGCGCGGCTGCTATAATCGCTTGTCGTCGGCGCGCCCTTCCGCGCACGGGCTGGCGTAGCTCAGCTGGTAGAGCAACTGATTCGTAATCAGTAGGTCGGTGGTTCGAGTCCACTCGCCAGCACCACCTTGGGACAGCAATCGCGACCTGCGCCGAATCTTTGTTCGGGAACAGGCGGGATTGAAAGGGACGCGATGAAGCTTTTCGGGGGCGGAAAATCCGATCATCCAATGGGCGACGCCAAGGGCGCCCGGGTGATCCTCGACGCCGTTCCCGCCGGCGATCCGTTCAAGGCGCTCGAAGATCTGATTCACTGGCTGGAATCGGTGCGGGCCTGGGAGGGTTTCAAACCCGAGCACCGTGCGCAGGTCGTGCAGATGGTGGACGAGGCTGCGCAAGTCCACCTTCGCAAACTCCAGCGCGAGTACCTCTCCTCGCCGCGCCTTTCGAAGCCCCAGGAAAATCGGTTGTGGGCGGCGATTCGCGAGTGGTATCGGCAATCTGCCCTGGCGTTGGCGATCTGCATCGACGTCTACGCGACCGGCCAGAAAGGCTGGGAGGACCTGAAACAGAGCATGCCTTTGCTCACCGCGCGGGCGCTGCACGCGCTCGCCGCGCAGATGAAATGGCAGCACATACGCTACGGTCCTCCGGACAATACCCTGTGGATCATGTTTGCCAAGATCTATGCGCTCGCCGAAAACCGCAAGTACTCGCAGTCCAAGGTGATCGCTTACGCTGGGTTGCCCGGGGAAACCTCGCCCGAGCAGGAATTCCTCAAAGCGGTGATGTTTGCGGCATCGTCGCCCGACAGCCTGCTGCCGGTGGAGATCGAGCTGGTCGAGCGGCTGATCGCGCATCTTTGCGGCTCGTTCAAGCTCACCACCACCCTGCAGCCCGACATCGTCTACTGCTTCGATCTTGCGAATCACGAGCCTCCCGTGCGCGCCGCGCATCTGCCGCACCGCGCACCGACGCTCAGGTATTTTGCCGCCGGCGGCGCCGTGAAGGAGATCGAGAAGCTCGCTCAGGCGGTGAAATCCACCGGCGCGGTGCCGTCGGGCATCGCCTTGGGCGGTAGCTATGAGCCCGAGGTCGTGCTCGACGTTCTCGATCACCTCGCGCTTTACTGGTCTCCTCAGCAGCCGGAGAGGAAAGCGCCGCGCCACAGGGTCAAGTCGCGGCTGACCGTCACGTACGGCTTCGACGGGGTGCTCGCCGCGCTGGATCCCACCGGCGAGGTGCGGTTCGACGCAAAGAAGGTCGAAAGCTGGATCGTCGAGAACGTCAGTACCGGAGGATTCGGAGCGAGCGTGCCGCAAATCAAGGGCGAGTGGCTGAAAATCGGTTGCCTGCTCGGACTGCAGCCCGAAGGCGGCTCGAACTGGGTGGTCGGCGTGATCCGCCGTTTCCAGCGCGAATCTTCGCAGGGAACGGTCGGCATTCAGACCCTGGGGCGGGCTGCCCTGCCCGTACAGGTGAAGTTGCAAAGCGGGCAGATGGGCACAAGCCTCGACGCGGAAACGGCGATCCTGCTCAATCCGGCGGATTCCTCCGCCCCCGAGGCGCAGCTGTTGCTGCGCACCGGCGCCGTCGTCGCCGGACAGAATCTGGAGCTCGAACGAAACGGGAAAATCTATCTGCTCTTGCCTGTGGGAGCGACGGAGCACGGCGACGACTACGACCTCATTCGCTGCCGCCAGATGATCCGCGATAGGGGCGAGTAGCCGGAGTCTCTCCTCAGGCGCCGGGCCCGAGCACCTTCCCCAGCCAGGTGCCGATGTCGGCGAGCTCCTCGGGACACACCGAGTGCGGCATGCCGTACTCGTGCCACTCGACTGGATAGCCGAGCGATTCCAGGAGCCCGCGAGACTGTTCTGCCCGGGCGAGCGGAATGACCGGATCATGCGTCCCGTGCGCCATAAAGATCGGGACGTGGCGGTTGGCCGCGCTCGCCTCCGCGGAAAGCTTTTCCGCGACCGGCACGTAAGTCGACAAGGCCATGATTCCGGCGATGCGTTCGGGATGGCGCAAGCCGGTGTGCAGCGCGATCGCCCCGCCCTGCGAGAATCCCGCGAGCACCAGCCGCTCGGCCTTCGTTCCGCGCTTTTTTTCCCGGGCGATCAGGGTCTCGATCAGGACCTGCGAGGCGCGCACGCCGCGCTCGTCCTCGCGCCGGATCGCGCCGTCCGTGATGTCGTACCAGGCGCGCATGCGCATGCCGCCGTTGATCGTCACCGGTTGGATCGGCGCGTGCGGAAAAACGAAACGGATCGCCGACGGGGGCAGCCGGATTTGGGGCACGATCGGCGCGAAGTCGTTGCCGTCGGCGCCCAGCCCGTGCAGCCAGATGACGCTCGCCGCCGGGTTCTTTCCGGTTTCGATTTCGATTGCGTCGAGGAGCTCGGGCATCGTGATCGGCTCAACCCGCTTTCGGCCGGACCGCCGACTTGGGCCGGAAGGCTCTCACCACTTCCTCGTGCGTCTCGATGTAGGGCCCGCCGATAAGATCGATGCAGTAGGGGACCGCGGCGAAAATGCCCGCGACGATCTGCTTGCCGTCCTTGTCTTTCAGGCCTTCGAGCGTTTCGCGGATCGATTTGGGCTGGCCGGGCAGGTTGATGACGAGCGAGCGCTTGCGCACGACCGCGACCTGCCGCGAGAGAATCGCGGTGGGAACGAACTCGAGGCTGATCCTGATCGATCAAGTCGAGGAGCGTCGATTCGATCACGGATCGCTCGTCGGGGATGAGCCGCGTCTCCATTCGCCAGGGGCTCGCCATGACGCGTCTGAACCATTCCTCGAGCGCCGGGATGCCTTCATCCTTGTAGACGCCGCTCGAGGCGCGGTCGCTGATCGAAACGAGTCCGATCAGCAGCTCTTCATTCGCCGTCATCGTCGGGAACCGGTTGCGAATCCGGGATGATATCGCGCAGCGCCCGGAACAGCTCGCGATAGGCTCGTGGCGGCCGGCCCGCGCTGCGTTCCTCGCGCGCCTTGCGCACCAGCGCGCGCACTGGCCGGGTGTCGATGCTCGGATGGGCGCGCACAAGCGCGCCGAGCCCACCGTCGTCCTCGAGCAACTTCTCGCGCCAGCGCTCGATCCGGTGAAGCCGCGCGGTCTCTTCGATCGAAACCCCGTCCCAGACCTTGAGCTTCTCGCGGATCGGTTCCGGATCCACGTCGCGCATAAGCCTGCCGATGTATTGCAGCTGGCGCCGCCGCGCCTCGTGCTTGGTGATGCGTCGCGCCTGCTCGACCGCCTCGTGCAAGTTTTCCGGCAACGCGATCGCCGCGAGCTGCTCCGGGTTGAGCCCGATCAAGCGTTCGCCGAGCGCCTGCAGCTCGTGCATGACGCGCTTGAGCTCGGTCTTGCTGGGTTTTTCCTCGGCGTGCACGTTCCAGATAAGCATTGATCAGCTGATATCATAGCGTCTTTCGCGCTGCGTCCCCGTATG
>WNFC01005347.1_pt1 | contig 14078 bp, 14 predicted proteins | sample 5400541 | NCBI WGS metagenome assembly WNFC01 (sample SAMN13153342, study PRJNA577476) | soil metagenome | isolation source: 120 cm saprolite under Douglas fir tree site 2 hole 2 replicate 1 | place: USA:California | collected 2015-04-18
TCGCCGACCAGTTTTTCGCAGGCACGCCGCCTGTAGGGACTGTCAACCGCCATAGCCGACCAGCTTTTCGCTATTGGAACGCCACATCCAATCGGCTACTGGCCACAGCACGGCTACCCAGAGAACCTGGCCGATCAGCAAACGGAACGGCTCGCCAGTGCCGGTGTAGATCGCCAGCGGCGCCCAGGCCATCGCCGCAAACGGTAGCCAGCTGAAGACGTCGCCGAGGCCCCAGGGATAGTAGGCCAGTGGCAGCAGCGCGCCTGACAAAAGCGTGGCGACAGCGGTGCGGGTGTATTCGATCACCCACACGGGTTGCTCGAGGGCGACGGTGAGGGCGCCGAAGAAGAGGTCGAGCGCGAGGCCGACCAGGATCGCCAGGGCCAGACTCAGGATGAAGAGCCCGCCGGCCACGAGGCTGCTCGGGCGCGGATCGACACCCAGCAGCGGCGTGACCAACAGGAGTGGGACCGAGAAGAGGCTCAGGCTGATCAGCCATTTGCCGGCCATCTCGGACGCCAGCTGGCGGACCATGCCCATCGGGCGCAAGAAGCGAATGACCAGGGTGCCTTCCCAGAAGGCCAGGCTCAAGGTGGTCCGCACGGCGAGCTGTTCGGCGAAGACTTCGGCGACCACGGTGTAGGTGAGGACAGCGGCGAGCGACATCGGGCCAGTCGAGTCGCGGCCGCCGAGGATGGTCCGCCACAGGGCGAGCAGGACCAGCACGCGCAGGATGCGCAGCGCGTAGTCGAAGACGAACAGGGGACTGTCGCCGACGTCGCCCGCGGACATCGCGGCAGTTTTGATGTACCCGCCGAGGCGCAGCGGCTGCATAGGTGGGATGCTACGCGTCCAGTGCGCGCGTCCTCGGCCAATGGCAATAGCCGACAGGTATCACAGGGGACATGTGCTACTGCCGTCAGGTCGGCGCGTGGAAAAGAAAAGAAAAGAAAAGAATCCGTCGCGCGCGACTCTTCGTACAGTCACAGAACAAGGGAGGGAAAGCGCGTGAAGGTGCGAATGTTGCCTCCGATGTGGGGCATCACGGTGGTGCGGGTGACGGCTGGGATCATCCTCTTCGTCGCCGCGCTCGAAAAGTTCAATGGCGGCGGGTTCGACGGGTTCACCAAGACGGTGACCAACTTCGGACTGCCCTTGCCGCAGGTGTGGGGGGTGTTCATTCCGCTGCTCGAGCTGCTCGGCGGCGCGCTGATCGCGGTCGGCCTGGGCGCGCGCTGGGTGGCGGTGCTGTTCATCGTCGAGTTCGCCGTCACGACCTTCGTGCTCAAGGCGCAGCGCCCACCGCCCTTCGGAGGTTGGGACAGCCTGCGGATCGACCTGATGCTCTTGGCGACCGCGGTCACGGTCGTGTTGGTCGGGCCGGGCGCGCTGGCGCTGGAATCCCTTCTGGGCCGCTCACGGCGCGGATCGGAAGCGGCCGTCAACGCCGGTCGGCGCCTGGTTACATAGCGGGTTCTACTCGGGAATCCAGCGTCCGACGGCGCAGCCGCAGCCGGTGCCGGCGGGCGAGCGGTAGCCCGGCTGATACGTGATCAGGTCCATCGGCGTCTCGCCCAGGGCACCGGCCGCGGCTACCCAGTTCAGAATCTCGGTGGTCGCGGACTGGAGCTTGTAGCGCGGCAGCGATGACAGAATCTGTCCATCGGCAGTGGTCAGGCCATTGAGCGCCAGCCGATCGATCTCTTCATCGACGGTGAAATGGCTCAGGCCACCCGAGGTGACCACGGCCACCCGCGCGTCGCTGTCCCAGGCTGCGATTGCTTCGCGCACGGCGCGGCCCAGGCCGAAGGCACGCCGCGGGCTGATCCAATTGGGCGGATAGCAGGTGTTGATGGTGATCGGCAGCATCGGCGGCCGTTTGCCGGCAAACCAGCGACACACCGGGAACGAGAACGCGTGCGCCATGCCTTGACGGCGCGGCTTGGTCGAGCGCTGGAAGTCGAGGTACCACGTGCCTGGTCCGATCGTGCCGCCGTACTCCTCCTTCATATAGCGCGAGTGGGCGACGTCGAAGTCACGCTCAGCGAGTTGTTCGATGACGTGCAGCCCGAGCTTGGTTTCGACCGGGTAGTCGATGATTTCGGTGCCGTAGACCGAAGCGGAAATGCGTATCGCTTCGGACATCCCGGGGCGATTGTTGATGCGCGGGTAGTGAGTCAGGATGTCGCCCCAATAGACGCTGATCATCGGGTAGTTGTCTTCGAAGAACAGCTCGTCCTGGTCGTCGCCGAACATCACCACGACGTCGGGGTTGACCTGGGCGAACGTGTCCTGCAACTCGTTCAGCCCGTGTTGGATGCAGTCGAACTTGCGGACGAAGACTTCCTGGTCGATCTGCGCGGCGATCTTCGGGTCGGCCGAAGCCAGCAGCTGATCGTAGGTGACGTGCGCGCCGTCATGTGGTCGAATCAGCTCTCGATTGCGCTTATCGTCCTCGGCGCGCTTGGCCCAATCTTGGCCCGGCAGGCTCATCAGCGGCGTATGAGAAGAAGCGAAGCCTGCGACGATTTGGGCCATCCCGAGCCACCCCCTTGTCCGTGGCGTCAGTATAGGACGCTCTCAGCCTGGCGAGATCAGCAGCGGGGTGAGCACGTGCAGGATGAGATCCGCGCAGAAATGACTGGCCATAGCCGTCAGAATCCCGCGCCGCCAATAAAGCCAGCCGAAAACGTACACTCCAGGACTCTCGCTCATGGCTTTCATCGAGGTGCTCGCGCTCGGATATACGCTGCCGGGTAAGCGGCTACTCTTCAGCGACGTCGAGTTCAAGGTCGCCTCAGGTCAGCGGGTGGCGTTGATCGGCGGCAACGGCGTGGGTAAATCGACGGTGCTGCGTGTGATCGCTGGCGAGGACCAGGAGCACGTCGGAACAGCCCGGGTCGAGGGCACGCTGTTGTACATGCGCCAGTTCGTGGCTAGCCCGGCGACGACGGTCCGCGAGCTGCTGCGCGGTCTGCTGCCGATGTCGATGAGAACTGCCGGAAAAGAGCTGACGGCAGCCGAGCGTGCCGCGGAGCACGACCGGACTGAGGCCACCGGGCTGCGCTACGCCGAAGCGGTCGCACGCTGGCAGGAGCTCGGCGGTTATGCCGAGGAGGCCGCCTGGAACGTCGCCTGTGGGATCGTCCTGGGGCAACCGTATGATGCGGTGATCGACCGGCCGATCGCGCAGCTGTCTGGCGGTGAGGCCAAGCGCCTGCTCCTGGAGGCAATCTTCCGTTCCGAAGCGAACATCCTGCTGCTCGACGAGCCAGACAACTTCCTGGACCTCGACGGCAAACGCTGGCTCGAGCCGCTCGCCGCCTACGCGGGCACGGTCGTGGCTGTCTCGCACGACCGCTGGTTTCTGCGCGGGTTCGGCCGGTTGATCGAGTTCCGCAGGGACGGCACCGTCGCGGAGCTACAACACGCCGCTTGACTGGCCCGCTGCCACGCGGTTGATGGGCTGCATGACGGTTTCGGCGAAGTGGGTGAGCTGCTCTCTGGCGCCGCGGTCGCCGGGGCGCGGTCCCATCAGGATCATCGAGATCTCCTCGGCGCCCGTCTGGACGGCGCGTTCCAGGCGCGCGCGGACCTCGGCGGGGGTACCGGCGATGGCGAACAGGTCGATCCAGCGGTCGGGGACCAGGTCAGCGTGTTCAGGCTCCCACAGGTGACCCTGATCGTGGGCGGCCTGCAGTTTGGCCAATGCGGCCGCGTCGTCGGCATTGAGCCGGCCTGCGCGGGCCAATCGGCCGAATGAGTTCAGTGCGCGGCGGGCGACGCTGGCGCGCACCGCGGCGCGGGCGGCTGCGCGGTCTTCGCCGATGGCGACGGTAGTCCAGAGCAATGTTCTGGTCGAACCCGCTGCGCGGTTGGCCTCGCGTTCGCCTTGTCTGACGAACTTGATTGCGGACTCGAGCTCGTCCGGCATGCCACTGATCAATGCGCCGTCGGCGACCCGACCGGCCAGGCGCTGGGTGCGCTCGGCGGAGCCGGCGACGTAGATCGGCACACGGTGCGGCTGCGCTGCTTTGACGTACCCCAGAGTTAGCTTGCGCGTCACGCCGTCGACCTCGCGGCCCTCGAGCAGATCGCGGATCGAGGTGACGGCGGTTTCGAGCTCGCGCAGGCTGGTGCGCGGTACACCCAGATTCAGCGGACCGCTGTCGCCGACGCCGATGCCTAGCCGAATACGCCCAGGCGCTAGCTCGTCGAGGGTGGCCATCGCGCTGGCGATGACGCTCGGGTGGCGGCCAGCCAGGTGGCTCACACCCGGCCCGAGGTGGATGCGGTCGGTCGAGACAGCCAGGGCGCCGAGCATGGCCATGGCTTCGCGGGCGGCGAGATGCGAGTCGGTGATCCAGAACACGTCGTAGCCGAGTCGTTCGGCGAGCTGCGCGGCCTCGATCACCTCGGGCGCGGGGACGTTCGGCGCGAAGCCTACGCCGAAGCGGACCCGCGTCATGCGCCGACGAGGGACTCGGTACTCAGATCGGCGATGCGGGGCATGACTTCGGTGGCGAATTCGCGCGTCGAACGGTCCCAGATGGTTTTGTCTTGCCAGTCGGCGGCGCCGATGAGCAGGCCGCCGAAGCCGCCGACGGCTTCGAACAGCTCGCGGATCTTGCGCGCGACCGTTTCGGGGCTGCCGACGATCCAGACGTTGTCGACCAGGTAGTCCAGCGTGATCTCAGAGTCTTTCATCGACTCTTCCATCTTCAAGCCGCCCAGCCCGCGCGTGAGGCCCAACAGGGGCAGGAAGTAGTCGCGGTAGTCGCGACCGATCGCGCCAGTGAGCGCCTCGCGCCGCGCCTGCTCGTCCGTCTCGGCCACGTGGACAGCGCGACAGATCCGCCAATCGTCGCGATTCGGCGTACGACCAGTCCGCGCCGCGCCGGCGGCGATGCTGTCCCAGTGCGAATTGAGTACCCGTGGGGTGACGAAGTTGATGCTCATCGGGATCCAGCCGCGCTCGCCAGCGAGTCCGAGTGTCTCGGATTTCTCGGTGACGCCGGCCACGGCGATGGGTGGGTGCGGTCGCTGGTAGGGCTTCAAGTACACGTGCTTGGCGATGCGCAGATCGGGCTCAGGCACCGTGAAGGTCCAGCCGTGCTGCTGGTTGATACCGGGGATTGGGTTGTCCCACAGCGCCAGAACCGTGTCGACCGTGTCGATCGAAATCTGACGCTGGATGCCCGACCTGGGATCGATACCGGCTACGTCGAAGTCGCCCGGAAAGCCGCCCGAACCGATGCCCCACAGGAACCGACCGCGGGCGAGCTGGTCGAGCATGGCGATGCGGTGGGCGAGGTGGAACGGGTTGTGGTTGGGCAAGCAGCTCACGCCCGTGCCGAGCTTGATGTGGCGCGTGCGCTGGAGCGCGGCGCCGATAAAGATGTCGGGCGCCGCGATGTTCTCCCACTCGGCGGTGAAGTGCTCGCCAATCCACGCCTCGCCGAAATCCAACCCGTCAAGGCGCTCGATCTGGGCCAGATCAGTTTGGAGCGTCACGCTGATGTCCGAGCCCGGCGGGTGCATCGGCATCATGAAGTAGCCGTATCGCATGCGCCCATTGGTAGCATGACGCGGCGGGCGGTCGCGAGCGAGATGGGTAACAGTCACAACGGACGCGCGGTGGATGCCTTCGTCATCGGCCGCTTGAGCGCAGACCTGTATCCGCTGCAAATCAACACACCGCTCGAAGATGTGCTCACCTTCGAGCGCTTCGTCGGTGGTTTTGCCGGCAACGTGGCCACTGGCCTGGCCCGTCTCGGGGTGGCCGTGGCGATCGTGTCCGCGGTCGGCGACGACGGGCACGGCCGATTCGTGCGACGTTTCCTCAGCGACGAGGGGGTGGACGTGCGCTGGCTCGGCACGCACCCCAGTCTGCGTACGGCGCTGGCCTTTTGCGAGGCGTGGCCGCCGGACAATTTCCCGCTGACCTTCTATCGCGAACCGACCTGCCCAGACTGGGAGCTGCGGCTGCAAGACGTTCCATTCGCCGAGCTGGCCGATGCACCGCTGGTCTACGTCACCGGCACGGGCCTGGCGCGCGAACCGAGTCGATCGACGACGCTCGGGATTCTGGAGCGGCGGGTGGGCAAGTCGTACACGGTGTTCGACCTCGATTGGCGGGCAAGCTTGTGGGTGGACCACGAGGCCGAATACCAGGCGTTGGCGCGCATCGGCGCGCGGCTGGCCGACGTGGTGATCGGCGGCGACAGCGAATTCCGCGCCGCGGGACTTTCGCCGCAAGACGCACTGGCGCTCGGAGCGCGTTTGGCAGTGGCCAAACACGGACCTGACGGGGTCTCGGCGCACACCTCGGACGGCGGCGAGCAGCGCGTGCCGGGGCTGGCGGTGCCGGTCATCAACGGGCTCGGAGCCGGCGACGCATTTGGCGCGGCATTTGGCGCCGGCCTGCTAGCCGGTCTGCCCGTGGCGGCGGCCATCCGGCGCGGCAACGCGGCGGGCGCAATCGTGGCGACGCGGCTTTCGTGCAGTACGGCCATGCCGCGCGCGGACGAGGTGGACGCGCTGCTGGCCGGCGCGAGTATTGTCGAGGGCGTGGTCCAACGGTGACCACGATCCATCCAAGCGCGCCGCCGAATCACCTCGCGCCAGCCGAGCTGCGGGTTCGACCCGCGGCCGATGGGGTCAGCCTGGCAATCGACCCGGCTCGGGCGGGTTGGCGGTACCTGTCGTTTCGCGCGTTGGCGCTCGGCGCAGGAGAGAAATTGGGGCTGGGCGGGCCTGGGACCGAGACGGCCGTCGTGATCCTGGCTGGAGGCGGGCTCACGGTTGTTGCTGACGGCGAGACTGACTTTGAGCTTGAGGGGCGGCAGACCGTGTTCTCTGGAAAACCGTGGGCGGTGTACCTGCCGCCCGATTGCCGGGCTCAGGCGACGGCCAAGCCACTTGATGGCGGACACGTTGTGGTAGCCATCGCCGAGGCGCTTGCTTCGGGCACAGACGCCGTAGGCGCGGCGCCGGTTCTGATTACGCCGCGGGATGTCTCTGTGGAAATTCGAGGCGCGGGCAACGCAACGAGACGTATTCACCACATCATCAAACCCGAGTTCCCGGCTGACCGCCTCGAGGTCGTCGAGGTGTATACCCCGGCGGGCAACTGGTCGAGTTGGCCACCGCACAAGCACGACGTCGACGACATGCCCAACGAAGCTGTCCTGGAGGAAATCTACTACTACCAGCAGCGGCGCCCGCGTGACGGCTGGGGGATACAGCGGCTGTACAGACGCGAGGGCGACCGGCGGGACGGCGTGTGGGCGGTGCGCCACGGCGAGGTGGTGCTGGTTACCGACGGCTACCACCCGTTCGTCGCCGCGCACGGCTACGACGCGTACTACCTCAATGCGCTGGCGGGGGACAGGCGGACGATGGCCTGCACCGACGACCCTGACCTGGCGTGGACGAGAGCGGCGTGGGCGGCGATGCAGGCTGATCCGCGGGCGATGGCGATGGTGCCCGGGTAGTGTTCACCCGACCCGCTCTCAGAGGTAGAGGGAGTCCCTCGAGTGGCGGTACGCTGCGTGCGCTGTGGAAGATGCCCGACCTCGAGTTTTGCTTTCGATCGATCAGGGAGTGGCCGTGGCTACTCTCAACCGCCCTGAAGTGCGTAATGCGGTCGACGAGCGCATCCGCTCGGAGTTGGAGGCAATCCTCGAGCGGGTCGCCGACGACCCGAATGTTCGTGCGCTGGTTTTGACGGGTAACGATCCGGCGTTCTGTGCGGGCGGCGATATCTCGGCCATGCGCACACGCATGGGTGCGCCGGCTGGCCAATTAGCGGGAACTGGCTGGATTCGCCAGCGGCGCCTGCACGGAATGATCGGCGCCCTGCACGCGTTGGAGAAGCCGACCATCGCCGCGGTCAACGGCGCCGCGGCCGGGCTGGGCATGGACCTGGCGCTGTGTTGCGACTTCATCGTGGCGTCCGAGCAGGCCTTTTTCACTATGAGCTATCTCCAGCGCGGGCTCATCCCGGATGGTGGCGGCCTGTACTTCCTCCCGCGGCGGGTCGGGCTGCCGCGCGCCAAAGAGCTGATCTTTTCGGCACGGCGGGTCATGGCTGACGAGGCGCTCACGATTGGCCTGGCCGATCGCGTAGTGCCGCACCAGGAGCTCATCGCCAATGCGGTCGAGTGGGCGGCGCAGCTCGGGGGCGGCAATAGCACCGCCCTGGCACTTAGCAAAGCGATCATCGACCAGACGTTCGAGCTGACCGCCGAGCAGGCGTTTGCGCTCGGCGCGCAGGCACAGGCGATCTGCTACACCACCGACGAGCACCACGCCGCGGTGGCGGCGTTTCTCAACCGCCCAGCGAAGACGACGTGAAGCGCCAACACTAGACCCGTATTTTGTTTAAAGAGGGCCGTTCAAGGCAGCATCTAACTCGGGGTGTTCGACGAAGGCTTTGCGTAGCTCCTTCGTCGCTTGGACCCAGTCTGCGCCTTCGGGGAGGATGACGCCGCCGCTGCGGACTCGGTAGGCTTCGGGATCGTCTACGCCAGGGGGGACGGTGCCGTACTGCATGTGCGCTTTGATGGCGGCGATCACGCGGCGGCGGACACGGATGACCATCACGTCGCTGGTGCCCAGGTGCTCCTGGCGGCGGTCGTAGATCGGGCCCATGCTCGAGGTGACCGCGGCGTCCTGCATGGCGATGCCGGTGATCCCGGTGTACCCGGCACCGCCGGTCTTGGCCCGCTGCACAGCGCGATCGATGAGGAAGTCGTTGCCCGGCTGAACAACAGGCTGGAAGCGGCCGTACCAGCCGGTCGTGGTGGGCTGCATCGGAATCGGGTTCATGTTCTGTGACGGGCCAACGCCCGGTCGGCCACGGCTGACCGACATTTGATAAGTGATGGTGTGGTGATCGTCTATGGGCACCTCGCAAGCGTTGCGTTTGCCCAGACCGAGGACGCCTGGCGGGGCCATGCTGAATGACGGGAACAGATACTGGGCAATGCGCCAGTAGACCTGGTTGTCAGCCGCTGGACGTCGGGCCGCGTAGGCCGCGCCGCCGTCGGTGTCGATGACTTCGAAGTGCGCCGAGCGCTGGCGCAGCTGGTATTCGGAAAAGCTGCCAGCCGGCACGTCCTGCGGTTGGACGCCGCCGTAGTGCAGGAAGCTCACGTGTGCGGTATCGATGTGACCTTCGAGGATCTGAAACCAGTTGGCCTGCTGCTGGTAGGCCCAGGCGGTGGCGCCCGGGAGCATGTTGCCTTCCAGGTCGGGCAGCGGCGGCGGCTGACTGCGCGGGCCGAGGTAGGCCCAGACGATGCCGCCGCGTTCCTGGGTCGGGTAGGCAACTGCCTTGACTTTGGTGCGGAAGTCCGACTCGGCCGGCTCATTGGGCATGTCGAGACAGGTGCCGTCGACAGCGAACTTCCAGCCGTGGTAAACGCAGCGCAGTCCGGCTTCTTCGTTTCGACCGAAGAAGAGCGACGCACCGCGATGCGGGCAGTTGTTGGCCAACAGACCGATGTTGCCGTTGGTGTCGCGGTACGCGATGAGTTGCTCGCCGAGCATGAGCACACGCACGGGATCGCCATCGGCGGCGGGTAATTCTTCGCTGAGCATGGCGGGCAGCCAGTATTCCCGGAACAGGTTGCCCATGGGCGTCCCCGGCCCGACACGGGTGATCAACTCGTTTTCTTCCTGGCTCAGCATGTTTTCTTTATGACTCCCGTGTTAGACGAGGACGGCCGTCTGGTAGTCCGCCTGCGCGGTCTGGGTCTTGGGGAACAGCTCGAGCTTCTTCATCCAGCGGTGAGTCTGCTCGTAGACCTCGCGGGTGTACGGCTCGAAGACGATCCGCTCGCCTGGGCCGAAGGCGCGCACGTCGACCAGCGGCTTGAACTCGTCGGCCATCTCGCGCAAGTAGTAATGGGTGAATTTCTGGTGCTCGACGTCGATGTCGCGTTGCGCGCGCTGCAGTGCGCGGAAGTATTTTTCTAAGTCGGACAGCTCGACGTCTTTGCCAGAGACTAAAAATCCGATCATGAATGTCGTATCGACCACTTTGCGGAAGCCGAGCTGTTCGACGACGTAGGACTGGAGTCCGAAGACGTTGGCTGTCTCGATGCGCCGATCGAGCAACTGCGCGACGCGGTCGTTGGGCGAGCCGATGAACTTGAGCTGCATCTGCTGGGGCTCCAGGAAAGCTTCGAGCGCCTGGAGCGCGGAAAAGTGGCTGCCGGAGTGGTAGCCGACGCCGACCTCGCGGCCGATCAGGTCTGACGGCTGGCGAATGGCCGAGTCGGCGGCGACGTAGATGCCCGCAGGCGTCACCGAATAGGCGTGGCCCCACATTTTGCCGTGCTCACCAGAGGCGGCCATGTTGACAGCCCAGTGGCACGCGGCGCTGATATCGCAGGTGCGGCCCGCCTCCATGGTTTCGAAGGCGCCGCTTTTTACTTCGTCGCGGGTTTCATCAGCCTCGGTGGACTGGACGCTGCCATTGAGGTGATAGGACCGCCCGACGCCCATCGCGTCGATGCTGCCTGGCACGTGAAAGACATAATCCAGGCCTTCGTCGAGAAAATAGCCTTTTTCTTCGGCGACCCACTCCTGGAGTCGGCTGTGCGGTTGAATCTTGAACGGTCCCATGAGTTCCTCCAGTGCGGGTGCTTAGCCGCGACCGATCCACGGCATCTTGGTCGCCATGATGGTCAAGAATTGCACGTTGCTCTCGAGAGGCAGACTGGCCATGAAGGCCACTGCTTGGGCGACGTGTTCGACGTCCATGCGCGGCTCCGCCCGCACGCTGCCATCGGGCTGCAGCTGACCTGAGCTCGACGAAGCAGTCATGTCGGTCAGGGCGTTGCCGATGTCGATCTGGCCGCAGGCGATGTCATATTTGCGGCCGTCCAATGAGGTGGCTTTGGTCAGACCGGTAATGGCGTGCTTGGTGGCGGTGTACGGGGCCGAGTTCGGCCTGGGATTGTGCGCCGAGATCGAGCCGTTGTTGATGATGCGTCCGCCGCGTGGGTCCTGGTCCTTCATGATCTTGAAGGCTTCCTGGGTGCAGTAGAACGAACCGTTCAGGATGACTCCCACGACGGACAGCCACTGTTCAACCGTCAAGTCCTCGAGCGGAATGCCCGGCGCCCCGCGGCCAGCGTTGTTGAACAGCAGATCGAGTCGCCCAAAGGTGCTCCTGGTTTCGGCGAAGAGAGCGCGCACCGCTTCGGGGTCCGAGACATCTGTGACGATCGCTTTCAGCTTGCCGCCGTCGGCCTGGCCCTTTTTGACGGTTTCGTCGAGAGGCTCCTGACGACGCCCCGCGATCACGACCTTGAACCCGTCGCGCACTAAAGCCAGGGCTGAGGCTCGGCCGATGCCGGTTCCGCCGCCGGTGACGATGGCTACTTTATCGGGCATCAGTTGCCCTCACTGAGGTGTTGGTTCTCGACCAGCCATTTGGCGAAGCCGAGACGTTCGAGATCGAACATAGTGGTCAGTGATTTCAGCGGCGGCCGCGGCACGGGGATCGGTTCACCGCTTTGAACGCGGTCGATGATGTAGCGGATGCGTAGCTCCTCGAGCTGCTCCTGGGCTTCCCAGGGAGTTTCGGCTTCGCTGACGCAGCCGATCTCAGGATAGGCCGCGTAGCGCCGCCAGGTGCCGTCGGCCCGCGCCGCGGAGTAGGCGACCAGGCGGTAGGGAATCGCGAGATACTCCTGGAGATTCATCACAGGGGCCCGTTGAGCGCGGGGTCGAGCTCGGGGTGCTCGACGAACGCGCGGCGTAGCTCGCGGGTGGCTTCGACCCAGTCGGCGTCTGGCGAGAGGAAGACGCCGCCGGAGCGGACGCGGTAGGCCTCCGGGTCATCCACCCCTGGTGGCGTGATGCCGTGCTTCATGTGCGCCTCGACGGCTTGAATGAGCCGCCTTCGGACGCGGATGACCATCGAATCCGTCGTGCCCAGGTGCTCGCGCGTGCGGTCGAAGATAGGGCCCATGCTGCCGGTCATGGCCGCGTCCTGCATGGCGATGCCGGTGATGCCCGTGAAGCCCGACGGGCCGACATTCTGGCGCTGGGCCGCCCGATCGATCTGAAAATCGTTGGCAAGCTCCTGTTCGGGTCGGAACCGGCCGTACCAGTCGGTGCTGTTTGGTTGCATCGGTCCACGGATGATCGCCTGGACCGGGCCCGGCCGATTGCGCCCGCTGACCATGCTGTAGGTGATCGTGTGGTAGTCGTCCATGGGCACGCGCGCGTTGCCGCCCTTCTTGGTACCGAGCACCCCGGGCGGGGTGAACGTATAGAACGGGAAGCACCACTGGGCGATGCGCCAGTAGACCTGATCAGGCCCGGCCGGCTTGCGGGCGCCGTACGCCGCGCCGGCCTCGGTGTCGATGACCTCGAAGTGGGCGGTTTTTTCGCGCAGCTGCCACTCCGAGAAGCTGCCCGGAATCTGGTCCTCGGCTGCAAGCCCGCCGTAGTGCAGGAAACCGACATGGGTGGTGTCGATGTCGCCCTCGAGGATCTGCAGCCAGTTACTCTGCAGCTGGGTGGCGCGCACGTACTCTTCGGCGCCGGGCTGCATGTTGCCTTCGAGGTCGGGCATTGGCGGCGGCGTCGTGCGCGGCCCCAGATAGGTCCACACCAACCCGCCGCGCTCCTGGCACGGGTACGCGGCGGCCTTGACCTTGGTGCGGAAGTCACTTTCGGCCGGCTCATTGGGCATGTCGAGGCAGTTGCCTTCGACGTCGAACTTCCAGCCGTGGTAGACGCACCGTAGACCAGCTTCCTCGTTGCGCCCAAAGAACAGCGACGCACCACGGTGTGGGCAGTGATTGGCCAGCAGGCCGACCCTGCCGTTGCTGTCTCTGAAGGCGATCAGCTTCTCACCCAGCAGGAGGATGCGAACCGGATCGGAGTCGGGCGTGGGCACTTCCGAGGACAACATCGCCGGAACCCAGTACTCGCGCATGAAATTGCCCATTGGCGTGCCCGGCCCGACTCGGGTGATCAGCTCGTTTTCTTCCTGCTTCAACATGTGTTCGCTTCTCCTACGCTTTGGCCGCGGCCATGGAATCCATGAACTCCTTGCGGACCTGTTCGCCCGCTTCGGTCTGCCACGCTTTGACGAGGTCGTCGTACTCGCTGAGCTGGCGCCGACCCAGAATGATGTCGATCATGCCGTCCTGGAAACGGACGTCCGCCGTCTGACCCTTGGCCCAGGCGGTCGCCGAAAAGTAGCCATCAGTTGGATCGCTGACGCCCATGGGTAAGAGCATCTGTTGGGCATCGTGCGCGGCTTTGGCGAACCCGGGCAGATCGGCCTGAAAGTTCACCCACGGATGCTGAGTGATGTAGCGCCACGGCACATACGACGCACGCGCAATGCCCTCGGCCGTGGGCACGGGATTGCCTCTGGGATCAAGTGAATAATCCTGGCCTTGCAGTCCGTACGACAACAGCAGATCTTCCTGGCTGCCGAACGGCGCCGCCAGGAAATTCATCACGCGCAGCAGTTCTTTGACGCGGTCCGAGCTGGCATTCTTGAGCACGTTCATCGAGATGAACCCGTGGCTTAGAAACGCCTGGGGTTTACCGCCGTCAGTGGCCGCAAACGGTTTGAGCATGTGGAAGCGATTGCCGAACTGTGCGCCCTGCCGCGACAGGTCGATCCACGAGTTGCCGTACCCGTCGATAGCCATCACGAACCGACCCTGCGCGTGTTGCTGACGCGACTGGGTGATCGTGGCCACATCTGGCGGAAAGACGCCGGCCGCCATCAAATCACGCAAGTAGCCGACCGCCGCTTTGTACTCGGGCGTCTCACGATTGCGGATGAGCTTGCCAGACGCATCGAGCTTCCAGTTGTGCGGCGCGCCAAACATTGCGGCGTAGGTGGACAGACCGAACGGGCCGCCCTCGCCCGCGTTGCTGGCGACGCCGGAGTTGCCGATCCCCCAGCGGTTCCCTTGCGGGCGGGTCAGTTGGACCAGGATGCGTTTGAGGTCTTCGGCGTTTTTCGGGATGTAGCCTTCGCCGACTTCCTTGTTCCAGATGTCGGTGTTGGCGAAGAAATAGCCGCCGAA
>WNFC01016466.1_pt1 | contig 14078 bp, 7 predicted proteins | sample 5400541 | NCBI WGS metagenome assembly WNFC01 (sample SAMN13153342, study PRJNA577476) | soil metagenome | isolation source: 120 cm saprolite under Douglas fir tree site 2 hole 2 replicate 1 | place: USA:California | collected 2015-04-18
GGGAGGGGTGACCGTCGAGTTCGCCTCAATCAATTTGAGCCATGAGCGGACATACGTGTGGACATGGATGAACAACACTACAAGTGGATGTGCAATGCCCATACTGTAGAAGTGAATCCGCAGAAACGGGCCAGAAGTCTTAGTGTTGTATCGGAAGCACGATCAAGCAAGGGGTGTACACGAGCGACGAAGCGTGTTTGCGCGCTTTCGATAAAACGACTTGAAGGAAGACGCTGGCGTTTGCGGCAGATGCAGGGCTATGGGAATTGAATCGATTCTTGCCCGTAACCTACAGATTTTACAGTAGTTGCAAAAATCGGGCCCAAGCGAAAAAGGCGATTCAAAACGTCATGGTGCAGCATGACTTCTAGAGCTTAGCACGCGAAGCGTCTGCCGCGCCAGCGGCTTCGTTCAAGTCTCGTTCTGGGAAGTTACCAATGTTTGTGCCGTGCTCAGCACACTTACAGATTAGGCCGGCGCCGGCACGAAGACGAAAATGGTGGAGGCGGGAGGAGTCGGAATATTCAGGGTTGTTGAAAACACGTAAGTTATTGATTTTTCGAGACGCCAAAAACGTAGGAAACGGCAAAATTGCGCCCAACTGGAAGGTATCTGGAACGCGGATTTTCATCGTAACAGTGATGGTTGACGAATTCTGAGTCAGACTTGGCGATGATATCTGTTGGCAAAATTTAGTCTCGAAGGGACTTCGTGCTTGCCGACAAGATTGACCTCGGTTTTTAAGGGATGCTAGCATCCCGATCTGGTGGAGAAGAAGGAATGAGGAAGGCGTTATGTTTGATCCAAACGCTGATTCTCGCTGCGTGCAGCGTGGGGGCCCAAGAGGCGCCAGCTATTCCGGACCTGTCTCCTATCTCTCTTGACGGTTTCTCTTCTCCCGTCCGAGGTCAGATTCAAGAAGCGTACGCTGACGCCCGCGCTCACCCGGGCGACGACAGCGCATACGGACGGCTAGGCATGATCCTCCAGACGTACGGGCTTTTCCAAGAGGCGGCAGTATGCTACCGGCGAGCCCGCTGGCTCGCGCCCTCAACTTTTCGGTGGGCCTACTACCTTGCGACAGTCGAAAGCGCAGACGGACACTGTGAAGCCGCTGCCGCCACGCTCCGCGTGGCCCCGCGAGTCGCTCCCGACTATGTCCCCGCGAAATTACGGCTGGCCACCTGCCTCCTCGCTTCCGCCGACTGGAGCGGAAGCGAGGAACTCTACCGTTCGATCGTGAAACAACACCCTGATAACGCCGATGCCTACTACGGGCTTGGACGGGTGTGTTCTGCCCGCCACGACTTGACAGGCGCAGCCGAGGCTTACAGCAAGGCGTGCGCGCTGTTTCCGGATTTCGGCGCTGCCCATTACGCTCTGGCGTTGATCTATCGTGTGCTTGGGCAGGATTGCAAGGCTGAGGAACAGGTTCGCCTCTTCGAGAAAAATAAGGATGGGGCTCCTCCGTCGAATGACCCACTACTGAACGAGGTTCGGGCGCTCAATCTGAGCGCCACTTACCAAGTGCAGATCGGCATGGAACTCGAGAAGCAAGGACGGCTGGAGGAATCCGTCGCGGCGCACAAGAAAGCTCTGGAAATCGACCCGAAATTGGTTCAGGCGCACGTCAATCTGATCGCACTGTATGGACGGCTGGGCCAATTCGACAGGTCAGAAGAACACTATAAAGTGGCGGTCCAGCTTGATCCGGGTTCGGCGGAAAGCTATTACGATTATGGCGTGCTTCTCGTAGGAGCTGAAAAGTACGCGCAGGCCGAAACCGCTTTCCGGAAAACGCTGGAGATCGACCCGTTACACGCCGGCGCGCACACGAATCTTGGCTTTCTCCGCGAACGGGAAGGACGATCGCCGGATGCGGCGGCAGAATACCGGAAAGCGGTCGAGAGCACGCCAAATAGCCGCCAAGCGCATTTCAATTTGGGCCGGATTTTGGTGAACCAGCAGAAATATGCCGATGGAATTGAGGAGCTGAGAAAAACGCTCGAGCCTCAGGATGAAGACACTCCGCGATACATGTACGCGTTGGGTGCCGCGCTGGCACGTTCCGGCGACCGACAAAATGCGGTGCGCTACCTGCGTCAAGCGCGCGAAGGGGCGGAAGCGCACGGTCAATCCGGGCTGCTCGCGAGCATCGACCGCGATCTTCATACTCTTCAAGGGCCCGGAAACGTACAGTGATAGCGAAGAAATCCGGCGTGTATAGACGACGCGATTTCCTGGCGCTATTGTCTTTGGGGCTTGCGGGGCGCGCAACCTATCCGCTGAGGGCTGCGAGAGGTTTTCCGGCCTCCATTCCCCTGTTTCGCGAAGCTGCCGAGGAAGTCGGCCTGAAGTTTCATCATTTTCACGGCGCTATCGGCGAGTACTACATGCCAGAAATCATGGGCGCCGGCGTCGCGCTGTTTGATTACGACAACGATGGCGACTTGGATGTTTACCTGGTTCAGGGCACGACGTTCGATCCGGCGCAGGATCCGCGGCGCACGAAATTCCCGCCTCCGTCCGGATGGAAACCTGGCAACCGGCTTTTTCGAAATCTGCTGAGCGAGACTGGAAAACTGGAATTTGTGGACGTCACCGAAACAGCCGGAGTCGGGCACATCGGCTATGGAATGGGAGTCGCTGTCGGAGACTACGATAACGATGGCTTTCAGGATCTTTACGTGACGAACTTCGGACACAATGTTCTCTACCACAACAACGGTGATGGCACATTTACCGATGTCACGGCGCAGGCTGGTGTCGATGACGCCCGCTGGAGCGCAAGCGCCGCTTGGGTCGATTATGACCGCGACGGGCGTCTCGATCTTTTCGTAGCAAACTATCTGGACTTCACAGTAAAAGGGAACAAGCGCTGCTTCGTGCCCACGGGGGAGCGCGACTATTGCACACCTAAAATGTACCAGCCGGTGCCGGCGCGCCTGTTTCGCAACCGCGGCGACGGCACCTTCGAAGATGTCACCCAAGCAGCTGGAATCGGCGCAGCGGTCGGCCCCGGCCTGGGAGTGGTCTGTGCTGACTTTAACGGCGACGGATGGCCGGACATTTACGTCGCCAATGACGGCGCTGCCGCTCACCTATGGGTCAATCAGCGTAACGGCACGTTCAAGGAGAGAAGCCTACTATCGGGAACCGCATACAACGCTGAGGGCGCACCTCAAGCCGGCATGGGTGTGACTTCCGGAGATTTTGACAATGACGGGGACGAGGACATATTCAAAACCAACTTGACCCATGAAGGTTGCAATCTCTACGTCAACGACGGTCATGGAAACTTCTACGATGCTTCCGCGGAATTTGACCTGCTGCGGCCGACCTCGCCCTACACCGGCTTCGGTACGGAATGGTTTGATTATGACAATGATGGTCATCTGGATCTGTTTGTTGCCAATGGTGCTGTAAACCGCATTGAGTCCTTGCGCGGGAGCTCGTATCCGTTCGACCAAATCAATCAATTGTTCCACAACGAAGGTTATGGAAAGAAGTTTCGCGAAGTTACTGGAGCCGCTGGGCCTGCATTCGCCATTTCCGAGGTAAGCCGCGGAGCAGCTTTCGGCGATATCGACAACGACGGCGCCATCGACGTTGTAATTACCAACAACAACGGCCCTGTCCGTTTGTTGCTGAACCAGACTAAATCTCTCAACCGCAATCACTGGCTCCTGGTCCGCCTGGAAGCAGCCAACGGAAATCGCTTTGGGATCGGTGCCAGGATCGAAGTTCGCCAACGCGGACGAAAACTCACGCGGCGTGCTCACACGGATTCGAGTTATCTGAGCGCGAGCGATGTGCGGGTGCATTTTGGCCTGGGAGAGAATGCAAGGATTGAGGGGCTGGTCGTCTACTGGCCGGACGGCCGTACCGAAGCCTGGGACAAGATTGAAGCGGATCGAATCATGACGATCCGTCAGGGGACCGGCCAGAGGGTCAGAGATTAGAACTAGAATTCATTCATGAGCCGGACGAGACAAGAGGACCTCTGGCAACGAGTCTGAACCCGCCATGGCTGGTGTCCCAGACCGCGAACCGCGATGCGGCGGGCCAGAAACGGACTCGATCAGAAATCGCGGAGGCTTCAGGGCCGGAATCTCAAAGTGCTTCTCAAGCGCGATCGAGCCGGCGCCCAGAACGCTGGCCTCGGCGCCCAAGGTTCCGAAACGGATGCTCACATTTTCTGTCGAATAACTTAGGGCCTGCCTTTTCACAACCCTTATCACTTGCTCTAGCAGACCCTGCCCCGCGAGCTTGAGGCGCTGGTCAAGGACAAGAACCGAGGGGTTAAACAGATTTACAAGGTTGGCCAGGCCTAACCCTAAGTACTTCGCTGCCTGTTCCACGATGGCGCTGCAAGTCTTGTCACCCATCTCCGCAGCCCTGAGCACCGTCCACCCAGAAACCGCGTCGGGATCACCCCCAGCCAGCGATAGCACGTCAGAGCCGCTTCCTTCGGCGATAGCCTTGCGGATTCTCGACTCGATAGCCGCTGCTCCCGCGAGGGCCTCCAAACAGCCGAAGCTTCCGCATTTGCAAGGCGGGCCTTCCTCGGTCATGTGGGTATGGCCCAGCTCTCCCGCGGCGTACCCAGCGCCGTGGATCAACTTTCCGCCACTGATAATCCCGGCGCCGATCCCAGTCTTGCCATATTCGACGTAAATCATGTCGTCGGCCATCGCCCCTGCGCCGAGCGTTCTTTCTGCTACCGCCTTGGCACTGGCAAAATTCGCCAGCAGCACGGGCACCGAAAACTCTTTCTCGAATATGCGTCGAAGCGGCACGTGTTTGAAAGAGTCGATGGTGGAAGACATCACCATCGTGCCCTCCTGACTATTCACGAGGCCCGAGCCGGCGACGCCGATCGCTAGAAGCGATTCGGTCTCGAGACCGGCCTGCCGCACGGCTTCGTGTGCGCAAGATAGGAGCTGATGCGCCAAGCCGTTCATGCCTCCTTCCAATCGTGTGGCTTCACGCACCATCGAGTGGATTCTTGGACGAAGGTTCATCACCGCTGCGAGCACGGCTTCATCGTCGAATCCCACTCCCAGGACAAAGCCGTGCTCCTCGTTGATCCGAAGCAGGATCCGCTTCCTGCCCATGGAATTGTCAGAGCGACCGGCCTCAACGAGCCTTCCTTGCTTCAGTAGGTCCCGTGCAAGCTCCGAAATGGCGCTACGCCGCAGATGGGTGAGTTCGTGGATCTCCACTTGAGAGAGAGAACCGAACCTTCGCACCAGAGCCTCGACTACATGCAAGTCGCGTTCACGCTGGGTCTTGCAATGCTTCATTCGATACATTGGACCTTCTGCTCGCGTATTTCTCACTTAAGTCGAATTAAATCTTAAAATATAACTAAGTCACCCTCATCTTCGCCATTTTGCACCAAGTTAGTTCAAAAAAGAAAAAAAGGTTCTTGACAAACTGTTCTCCCCATTGATAGCTTCCGCCCAACTCCGGGTTATAGGGGTGCTTTCTTTACGTCGGGGGTTTGCCCCCAAAGGCTGGGCTTTAGCCGGGAGCAATCAATTCAGCCAAAATTGCGGCCATGACCGCCATCAGGTTCTTTTGCAGGGACGTTCAAAGAAGTCCGGCCCTGTGGCGGCGGTCGAGTTGAAAGGCCGTTTAAGTCGCGACGGCTTGGCCATGGACGCAATCAAGTCGAGAATAAATTAAGGAGGCGGAGGGGATGTCCAAGATCAGACCGCGTATTTCACTGTTGTATCTCTTTGCTCTCAGCTTCTTGCTGCTCGGATACGTTCGGGACGTCGGCGCTCAGGTCTTGTATGGCTCGGTAACCGGCACGGTCACGGACCAGACAGGCGCCGCGGTTGCCAAAGCGCACGTGGTTGTCACCAACCGGGCAACAAGCATTCAGCGGGAAACCGACGCCGACGAGAATGGCCATTACTTGATTACGGACCTTCCGCCTGGCAGCTACGACCTCAAAGCCACGGCCACTGGTTTCAAGCCGCTCACGCAAACAAATCTGACAGTCACGGCGAACACCGTCACGAACGCGGATGTCGGCTTGCAGGTCGGTGCGATCTCGGAACAGGTCATCGTCGAAGCGTCTACCGTAACGCTGCAAACGGAAAAGACCGACCTGCACACCGATCTCACCTCAAAAGCGATTCTGGAGATGCCGCTCAACCAGTATCGGAATTACCAGACCTTGATCAACCTTGTGCCTGGCGCAACTCCTGGAAGATTTCAGAACGCCATTGCCGACACACCGGAACGCGCGCTTTCCACGAACATCAACGGCACCAATCGCAACAACAACAATACCCGCGTCGACGGCGCCTCCGACGTGTTCGTCTGGCTCCCTCACCACACCGTCTATGTGCCCCCTGCCGAGACCATTCAGGAAGTCAACATTTCCACTAATAATTTCGACCCAGAGCAAGGGATGACAGGTGGTGCGGCCATTACGGTCATCACCAAGTCTGGCAGCAATCAGTTCCATGGTGTCTTGTTTGAATACCATGAGGATCAAGCCCTCAGAGCAAGACAATTTTTTGAGACTGCAGCGGTAAGCGCGCGAAAGGGTAAGAGCATCCTTAATGACTTCGGCGGCACGCTTGGTGGTCCCATTAAGAAGGACAAGCTCTTCTTCTTCGGAAGCTGGGACGGAACCTATGAACGCGATAACCGTAACACCGGCCTCGTGACTCTGCCGACTGCGGCCCTGGCCGCCGGCGACTTTACAGGTACCGGGACCGTCATCTATGACCCGCACACAGGAAACCCGGATGGCACAGGACGCACACCTTTTCCTAACCAGGCGGCCATCCCCATCGACCCCATTGCTGCGAAGATCATCGCCTTAATTCCGGCGCCCAACGTACCCGGCGCGGGCAACATCGACAACTACTTCAAGTCTGCCACGCAGAGTCTGAACCGCAATAACTTTGACGGCAAGGTGGACTGGGTCCGCACCACCAAGCACACTCTTTTTGCGAAGTACAGCGCCATGAAGTCGGTTTTTCATGGTGAGCCCAGTTTGGGCAAGGCGATTGGAGACTGTGCCTGTGACGGTGGACTGGGTGACTTCCATTCTTTCGTGCAACTGGTCACCGTGGGCCACACGCTGACCCTTTCGCCCAACCTCGTGGTCGACGGCAATATCGGCTTTACTCGCATGAGCGAATACGGCAAGACTCCGGACTTCGGCACAAACATCGGCTCTGACGTGCTTGGGCTCCCTGGTACCAATAATCCGCCGGACCTGCGCAGCAGCGGCTTCCCATTGTTCGCTGTTTCCGGCTATGCGAACCTTGGCAATTCCGAGGGATGGAACCCAGCTTTCCGCAACGACTGGAGCTTCACGACTTCCCACAACGTTCGATGGTCCCATGGCAAGCACCAGATCAGCGCGGGGACGGACATCATCCATCACCACCTCAACCACTGGCAGCCAGAACTTGGCTCCGGTCCGCGTGGAGAGTTTGATTTCGGCGGCAGCACCACGGCGCTCAATTCGGCGACCGCGCCCGCACCCAACCAGTTCAATGCCTGGGCGCAATTCTTGCTGGGACTCCCCGATGGCCTGGGCAAGAGCGATCAATTCATCAAAGCTACGGCCCGGGAATGGCAATTCGGGTTGTTTGTCGGAGATCGCTATCGCATCACCAACAAGCTGACGGCTACGCTGGGCCTCCGCTACGAATACTATCCGCTTATGACCCGGAACGGCGCTTTCAAATTTGACCGTTATGACTTCATCACGGGTAATGTGCTGCTTGGCGGCATCGGTGGCAATCCCGACCACCTGGGCGTCACCACAAGCAAGAGACTCTTCGCTCCGCGAATTGGACTGGCGTACCAGATTAACAACGACACCGTGGTGCGGACCGGCTTCGGAATCACCGTCGATCCTCTCCCTCTGGCCAGACCGCTCCGCGGCTTCTACCCGCTTACAGTCGGGTCGAACTTTGCGGGTGCAAACGGCTTTGTCCCGGCGGGGTCGTTCTCTCCCTTGGCGACTGCGCTGCCAGGCGGTGCTCTTCCAGTCGGTATTCCGCCGATCTGCTGCCCGGATATCAGCAGCGGGGTTATCCCCCTGCCCGCGCAAGCTTTGGAGCGCAGCGTCGGCCCCGGCGAGCTGAAGCGGGGTTACATTGAATCTTGGAACCTCGTGGTGGAGCGGAAGCTTCCCGCTAATTTTGTCGTCTCGGTGGGATACGTCGGCACGCAAACGGTTCATCAGTTCGGTGATCTGGACGTGAACACGTCTCTGCCGGGAACTGGGCAGGGCTTCCTGAGCGCCAACTACAACTCTCTTCAAGTCTCCATCAACCGCCGATTCTCTCACGGATTGTTGGTCAAGGGAGCTTACACGTACTCCAGAGCGATAGACTGGACTGATGACGACGGATGGGCTGGGCTTGACTGGAACGATCCAAACATCCTGCGGCGCAACCGTGCAGCGGCAGGCTTCAACACACCGCAGATCTTCCAATTGGCATACGTCTACGAACTGCCGGTGGGCAAAGGCAAACAATGGGCGAGTAGCGGCGGCGCGGCTACGAAGATCCTCAGCGACTGGCAGGTAAGCGGCATCTTCAGCGCCATCTCCGGACAGCCAGGGTGGAATTCTCCTCTAAGGGCCTCGGGCGCTTCACTGAACGCGGTAGGTCAGGCCCAGACTCCCGACCAGGTCGGACCGGTCAAGAAGCTTGGCGGAATCGGCCCCGGCCAGCCGTTCTATGACCCCAGCGCATTTGTGGCCGTGACGCGCGTTGGTTACGGCAATGTGGGTCGCAACACTCTGCTGGGGCCGGGAACTGTGAACATGGACTTCAGCTTGTTCCGAACGTTTAAGTTCACGGAGCGGTTCAACTTACAGTTACGTGCCGACGCCGCCAATTTCTTCAACTCACCACACTTCAACAACCCGAACGGTGACTTTACCAGTGCAGACTTCCTGACAATCACAAGCGCGAAGAACGATGAGCGGCAGTTCCGCTTCGGTTTACGATTCTCGTTCTGATTGCAGAGCTCAACCGGGGCGCGGCCAAGCGCGCCCCGCGGTTTCCAAAGAGCGCAGGTTCCAACAAACCTGCGCTCTTTGTTTTTCATCTCCATTGCTGGCGGATTGCATGCTGACGCTGAGGAAAGCGTCCGCCTATAATGGGGCTTCCTTCGGAGCTTGGGACATGACGAAGACCGCGCAAGTCCTTCTGTTTTGCCTCGTTTCGATGCCGGCATCATCGCGTTGCCTCGCGCAGTCAGATGACTTGGCACTGAAGTCGCAGCGCGCCAAGGAACTTATGGCGGAAGGCAGGTTTGCAGAGGCCATCCCCATCTACCGAGAATTGAATCATGCGGTGCCGAACAACCCGGGTCTCATGCTGAATCTGGGTATGGCGCAGCACATGGCCGGGGATGAACGCAAGTCGATACCGCCGTTGGAAGCCGCTGTGAAGCTTGATCCCAGACTTGCGCCCGCATGGCTCTTCCTTGGCGCCGCTCGCCTGCAACTCGGCCAAACTCCGGCTGCCATCGAGGCGCTCCAGATGGTTCTAAGCCTCCAGCCGGATCACCATGGCGCGCTGGAGATGCTCGCGAGCGCTTTGCTGTCACTCGATCGCGCCGCAGAGGCAGCCGAGCAATACCGGAAGCTCGCTGACCTTGATCCCGAAAGTCCCCCGGCCTGGTACGGATTGGGACGCAGCTACGAATCCCTCTCCGTTCGCGCCTTCGATGACTTGCAGAAAGGTGCGCCGGAGTCCGCATACTGGCTGGCGCTGGTGGCGGAGGCGCGTCTTCGCGAGCTGCAGCTTTCCAGTGCCTTTTATCTCTATCGTCACGCGCTGGAGAAGATGCCAGCGATGCGGGGTTTGCACGCACAAGTGGCAGAGGTCTATCGCAGGACCGGACATCCAGACTGGGCGAGCCTCGAAGAGGAGAAGGAGCAGCGTCTTACCGAACCGGACTGCCATACGCAAACACTCGAATGCCAGTTTCGCGAAGGGCAGTTTCTCGGGCTTCTCGCCTCCGCGAGAGGCACGAATACTCCCGAGTCCTACTATTGGCGCTCGAGAGCCTACAACGAGCTGGCTCTCCAAGCCTTTGCTCGCTTGGGCCAACTGCCTTCCTCTACGGAACAACATGAGCTGAAAGCTCGCATCTACAGTGGCCAGAAAAGATACGCCGACGCCACTCAGGAGTGGCGGGAAGCCCTCAAGGTTTCGCCTCTTGACCAGCAGATTCAAAAACAATTGGCCATTAGTTTGAAATTTAGCCAAGACTATGTTGGGGCTTTACCACTGCTCCAAGGCCTGCTCCACGGGCAGCCAGCTTCGGCAGAGTTGAACTATTTGACTGGTGAAACCCTGCTCGATCTGCAGCGAACGGAAGAGGCGATCCCCCTGCTCAGGCGCGCCGTGAACCGCGACCCAAAACTAATCGGGGCTCACAAGGCCCTGGCTCGTGCATACCTAGCTGCCGGAAAAGCCCGCGAGGCCATACCCCATCTCAAAGCAGCACTCGCCGCCGACGAGGACGGCAGCTTGCACTACCAACTCGCAAGAGCTTACCAGGCGACTGGCCAGTCCGGTCTCGCCAAAGAAATGCTTGCGGACTATCAGAAATCCCAGCGCTCAGCCACGGCGGCTACAGAGACCGCTGCACGAGACGTGGAGATAACACCGCCTTAAAGAAACACGTGACGCACGGACTATTTCGAGGGCTCGTGGACTTCGAGAACCTGGTTGGTTGCAACGTTTCGCAGGACCTGAACAATACCACTGGGCCAGCGAATCTCTATCTGCTCGATTTTCTCGAGCTTGCCGGTTCCGAAGTGCACGGCTGGTGAACTCGAGGACGCGTAGCCTACCGCCGTGGTGACATGATTCCACTGATCGCCCAACCGGATTACGGCGCCTATCCCATCCCGGTTGCTTCGGGTACCAATCAACCTGAGCATCAACCAGTGATTTACATCCGGGCTGATGTTTTGCCAAAGCTCGGCAGGCTCCCCCAGAGCGCTCACCGCAATGTCGATTCTTCCGTCATCGTTGAAATCCGCAAAGGCGCTCCCGCGGTGGGCTCGAGAGAGCGTAAAACCTGCTTCCGCCGAAACATCCTGAAACGTGCCGTCTCGAAGATTTGCTAGGAGGCTGTTGGGCTGCTTGTAGTGCGTGGATTGAAATAAGTCAATCAGGTCATTGACATCGGAATTGGCGGTAAACAGATCTTTCCAGCCATCGTTGTTGAAATCAAAGAAGCCGTTACTCCAGCCACTGCGCGTAGTGGTGAGAGTGGCCAGCCGGCTCTGATGCGTTGCATCTTGGAATAAGCCCTTACCAAGATTCTTAAACAATGGAAAGGTTTCGCCGGCCAGGGCCGTGATATTGAGGTCGGGTAAGCCGTCATTGTCGTAGTCGCGAAAGTCTGCCCCCATGCTGGCTATTGGCAATCCATTGTTCGTAAGAGCAACTCCAGCCTGGAGCGCCACCTCTTCAAACGTTCCGTCACCTCGATTGCGGAACAGGAAGTTGGGTAGATTGTCGTTCGTGACAAAAATGTCCATCAGACCGTCATCATCGTAGTCAGCGAAAGCAACACTCATACCTCGCCCGATGTGCGCTGCAATTCCTGACTCGACGCTCACGTCCTCGAAGGTCCCATCACGCCGGTTACGATAGAGAGTATTGGACAGTCCTTCGAAATACTTCGGATGGCAGTAGACACGCAGGTTGCGATCGCGTTCGCCGCAGTAACGATCAAACTCAGGCGTCCAGTGGGCGTAATTGACTACAAACAGATCCAACCATCCATCGTTGTCATAGTCGAACCAGCCGGCGGCCACAGACCATTTGTCGCTTTTGATGCCAGCCGCTTCGGTCACGTCCTCAAACTTGCCGTTGCCCTGATTGCGATAAAGTATGTTCCGGTAAACGCCTGCAACGAACAGATCCGCATGGCCATCGTTGTTGTAGTCCGCTGAAGCCGCCCCCATCGAATAGCCCGCGCCCGCAAGTCCGGCCTCTGACGTAACGTCAGTGAAGCGCATCCTGCCGTCGTTCCGGTAAAGCCGGTTGAAAAACTTGGGTGAGTCCTTTTCCAGCGACGGAATTGACGCGCCGTTCGTGAAAAAAATATCCGTTAGCCCGTCGTTGTTGTAATCGAAAGCGGCCACGCCGCCCGGCATGGTTTCGATCATGTGTTTGCGCGGCGTGGGATTGTTCTGAAGGATGAAATCCAAACCGGCTTTTTGGGCAACCTCGCGAAAGCGAATTGGCGTTGACGCGGAAAGCGGACTCAAAGCTTTCTTTCGGCGGACCTGCGGTAATAAGAAAGCACAAGCGGCGGCGAGAAAATCTCTTCGACTACCCACCAGAAATGGGCGGTACATATCTCGAATTGTCATTGGCCTACAGAGTGGTGTCCAGAATTTTTCCCGCTACGTTCGCGAGACCGTCCAAGTCCGCTTGTTTTCTTCGCTATGGAAGCGAATATCGCCGCCGCCACACTCACGAGCGTCCGAGAACCAGCCGGTCCACTCGGCTGCTAACATCACGCAAGTAGGCCTCATCGCCTTTTTCCAATTCCGTTACGGCGCTGCCGGCATACCCGATTTCAGTGAACGCTTGGCGCACCGCCGCCCAGTCTACGTCGCCCTCGCCGAGATTAACCCAGGCGTATCCGTCTTCCTTACGCTTGAAATCTTTGAGGTGGACCTTCACGATCCTCTTGTCGAGGGTCCGAATCCAGTCCTGCGGATAGCCGTAGAGCAGCACGTTTCCGACGTCGAACCATGCTTTGATCCACAGGCTGTGGAACTCGTCGATGTATGCGGCCATTTCGAGCGGGCTCAGAAGGAACCTGTTCCAGACTTCCTCGATGGCGATTACGACTTTCAGATCTTCGGCAAGAGGAATAAGTTTGCGGATCTCCCGCTGAGAGCGCGTCCAAGCGTCGCGGTACGAGGTCTGCGGATTCACGACGGCGGGGACGAGCAACACTGCATCCGAGTCCCAGAGCTTAGCGTTATGCAGAGACGTGCGCATTCCCGCTAGGCTTTTTCCCACGACGGCAGAGTCACCGGAGGACAGCGGATATTTCCAGTGGTCCATGTTCATGACGGAGTCGATCCGAATGTGGGCGGCGGCGGCGGCTTTCTTGATTTCTTCGGCCTTGCGTTCGTCAGGCTCCGTGGGTGCCTGTACGACTTCAAAGCCTACGGCGCGCGCCAGTTTGAAACGGTCGAGATAACTAAGATTGTCCGGCAGCATGTCGAGGAGGACGCCTTTTTTGATGGGGAGCGGACCTGGCGATGGCGTTGTGGTCGAAGCCGCGCGCGGGGCGTCACTCCGTGGGCCAGCAAGATATTCGGAGAGGCCGCCGCCGAGACCTGCGGTACAGCCAGCGGTGACCGAGGATTTCAGAAATTCGCGACGCGATGGCCGAAGCATGTGCACACGTCCTGCCAGTTTGCCTGCTGGCCCTCGTAGCTTGACAAGGGCCACACTAGGCGAGTTTATTCAGGTCGATCTTGGGATCCCACACGTCGGTCGACTTCATGAGCTCGTCCCAGGTGATCTCGCGTCCCTTATAAGCGGCAGAGCGAGCCATCATGCAGGAAAGAGCAGACTCGGCACCCTTGGCCGCTTGGTTATGGAAATTGCCGCTGGTGATGCTTTCGACGAAGGCCTTCTTCTTTTCGGGATCGGCGAACTCGAGGTTGGAGCTAAAGCTCCCGGTGACCGAAAACGCCTGAGGCTCGGACTTATCTTTCGCGGGGGAACCGGCGGCTTGCCACGGTTCATCGCCCCAGATGCCGAGTGGGCCAGTGTAGGGAGACTGTGAGGTGCCTTTGGTGCCGAAGAAGCGTTCGGTGACGTCCCACCAGCCTTTGGCAAATTGTGTGGAGCTGAAGGTTACGTCGACGTCATCGGGATAGTGGAAAAGCACGTGGTAATTTCCGTAGGCGTCGCCGTCGGCGGCGGGACGGCCCTGGCGGCCGCCGGTTGCAGACGCTTTCAGTGGGTGGGCCTTGAGAATCCAGTTGCAAATGTCAATCACGTGAATGTTTTGCTCCACGATGATGTCGC
>WNFC01006608.1_pt1 | contig 14077 bp, 13 predicted proteins | sample 5400541 | NCBI WGS metagenome assembly WNFC01 (sample SAMN13153342, study PRJNA577476) | soil metagenome | isolation source: 120 cm saprolite under Douglas fir tree site 2 hole 2 replicate 1 | place: USA:California | collected 2015-04-18
AGGGCGATCGCGCCGCCGTTGACGTTCATCCTCTCCGGACCTATCCGCAGCTCGCGATCGCAGGCCAGGACCTGGGCCGCGAAGGCGTCGTTCACCTCCACGAGATCGAAATCCTCGAGACGAAGGCGGACCTTCTCGAGCAGGCGGCGCACGGCGGGGACGACGCCAATTCCCATCACGCGCGGGTCGACGCCCGCCGCGGCCACGCCGAGCAGGCGGGCCATCGGGCGCACGCCGAGCTCCGCCGCCCGATCCGCGGCCAGCACGACCAGGGCCGCCGCCCCGTCCGTGATGCCCGAGGAATTGCCGGCGGTCACGGTGCCGCCCGTTTCCTTGAACGCGGGCTTGAGCTTGGCCAGGGACGCCGGAGTCGTATCGGCTCGAGGATGCTCGTCTTTCTCGAACCTGGGGGCCGCTCCGTCGCGGCCCCCAGACCCCCCGCCACCTCGCCGAAGTGAATTCGGCTCGGCGGCGCGGCCCGTGGCGGCCACGTCGATCGGCACGATCTCGGCGGTGAACCGCCCTTCGTCCCAGGCACGCGCCGCGCGCTGCTGACTGCGCAGGGCAAAGCCGTCCTGCTCTTCGCGCGGGATCCGGTACTGCGCGGCCAGCGTCTCCGCCGTCTCCCCCATGACCTGCTCGGCCAGCGGGCACAGGAAGCCGTCCTGGTACATCCCGTCCACCGCCGTCTGGTCGCCCATGCGGTAACCCCAGCGCGCGCCGGTGAGGAGATAGGGGACTCGGCTCATCGACTCCGTCCCGCCCGCCAGCACGACGTCGGCATCACCATCGCGCACGGCGCGGTAGGCGAGGTCGATCGACTTGAGGCCGCTTCCGCACGCCATGTTCACGGTGAAGGCGGGCACTTCTCGAGGGATGCCGGCACGAAAGGCGACCTGGCGCGCGACGTTGGGGCCGCCGCCCGCCTGCCGGGCGCAGCCAATGACCGCCTCGTCGACCTGGGCGGGCGCGACGCCACTCCGCCGCAGGGCTTCCACGGACGCGGCCGAGCCGAGCTGGGCGGCGGTCAACGACGCCAGCGCACCGCCGAACTTGCCGATCGGGGTGCGCACGGCGCCCGCCACCAGTACCTCCCGCATGCGCTTTTTTTTACCCTCGAGGCCAGGGCGGACCGGGTGTCCCCGCCATCGCGGGAAGTCCGCTAAACCTAAGAAAAGCCGGGCCGAGAACGGGTCGATGATAGCACACGCGCTCCACTCAGGAACGGCCACCCAGGGCGGGTCGGATGCGCACGGATGCGCCCCGGGCCGCCCCGAGAATGCGAGCGGCGTTGCCTCCGTGGATGGCGATCTCGAGGCGCCGGCTGCTGCCGATCAGGGCGCACGGTTCCCCCTCCGAGACGTCCCCGTACGTCCGAACCAGCGGCAGCACCGCCCCCTCGACGACGACGACGACCTCGGTCGGGTCGCCGCCGAAATGGGACAGCAGCTCGCTCAGGTCGCGATCCGAGACGTTCGTGGTGAGGTTGCCGAAGCGGTCCACGTAAACGACCTCGCCCTCCCATTCGTCCTTGGTGCGACGCCGCACGGCGGGCAGGGCCAGCCGGGTGGGGTCCTCCGCCACCGGTCCGACCTCCTCGATCGGCATCCCGCGCGCGAGATGACCGGCCACGGGGCCGAAGACGTCCCGCCCATGGAAGGTCGGCGAAACATGGAAACGGAACAGGCCGGCATTCGTGATGGCGTGAACGCGGGCGGTGTGGTGGTCGGCGAGGATGTGGGTGAGGAGGCCGTTGTCCGGCGCCACGAAGCGATGGGCTTCCGTCTGCACCGCGAGAGCGCGGCGTGACGTTCCGACGCCGGGATCGACGACGGCCAGGAAGACGGTCCCCGTCGGGAAGGCCTCGACGGCCGCCGCCAGCACGAAGCTGCCCGCCTCCACGTCGTGCGGCGCGAGCTCGTGGACGACGTCCACGAGCTGGGCGTCCGGGCACACGGACAGGATGGCGCCCTTCATGGCGCCCACGTAATGGTCCTGGGTCCCGAAGTCGGAGAGGAGCGCCACGATGGTCGGCATCTCGCGGATTGTAGAGAAAAACGGCCCCGGCGGTAGAATCACCTCGTGGAGCGCATCTACCTGGATCACAACGCGACGACGCCGGTCGATCCGCGCGTGCTCGAGGCCATGCTGCCCGCGCTCCGCGAGGGCTTCGGCAACGCCTCGAGCCTGCATTGGTTCGGCCAACAGGCGCGGGCCGCGCTGGACGACGCGCGGGCGGAAGTCGCGCGCCTGATCGGGGCCAATCCGGCCGAGATCGTCTTCACCTCCAGCGGCACCGAGGCCGACAACCTGGCCGTCCGCGGCGCGGCCGGCATCGCGCGACCGCCACGGCGGGGGATCGTCTACTCGGCCCTCGAGCACCACGCGGTGATGAATACCGCCCGGTCCCTCGGCGAGGAAGGCTGGCCGGTCGCGTCCGTGCGTGCCGGCGCGGACGGCGTCATCGACCTCGAGGAGCTCGCGTCCAAGGTCGACGACACCACCGCGCTCGTCGCGGTCATGCTCGCCAACAACGAGACGGGTGTGATCCAGCCCGTGGAAGAGGTGGTCCGCCTCGCGCACGCGCGGGGCGCGCTCGTCCACTGCGACGCCGTGCAGGCCGCGGGCAAGATGAAGATCGACGTGCGCGCGCTCGACGTGGACCTGCTGGCCCTCTCCGGCCACAAGATCTACGCCCCCAAGGGCGTGGGCGTCCTGTACGTGAAGCGTGGGACGCGCCTGCGTCCGTTCGTGCGGGGCGGCGCGCAGGAGCGCAACCGCCGCGCGGGCACCGAGAACATCCCCGGCATCGTGGGCATGGGCCGCGCGGCCGCGATCGCGCGCGAGGAGCTGGCCGCGCGCTCGCCGCGCCTGGCCGCGTTGCGCGACCGGCTGGAGGAGCGCCTGCTCGCGATCCCCGGTACCCGGCGCAACGGCGACGGCCCGCGCGTCCCGAACACGACCAACGTGTCTTTCGCAGGCATCGAGGCCGAGAGCCTGCTGATGGCCCTCGATCTGGCCGGGGTGGCGGTGTCCACCGGCGCGGCTTGCGCCGCGGGGGCGGTAGAACCGTCGCACGTCCTGCGCGGAATGGGGTTGCCGATGGAGAGGGTGCAAGGATCCGTGCGGTTCTCGTTGGGTCGCGCGACGAGGGAACAGGAGATTGAGCGCGCGGCGGACGCCGTGGTGGCGGCGGTGGCGAAACAAAGGGCTCTGGCCGTTACCAGCCGCTGATGGCAGCCGACCTGGCCCGCACCTCTATCTGCTAACCGTGTCGACCGATTCGTTGTTGCTGTTGCTGTTGTTGTCGTTCGCGACCTGCTCCTCCGCGTGATACGACGACCGCACCAGCGGCCCCGACTCCACGTGGCGGTATCCCAGGCCCAGCGCGAACTCGCGTAGCCGCCGGAACTCCTCCGGCGTGTAGTACCGCTGCAGGGGCAGGTGCTCCGCGCTGGGACGCAGGTACTGGCCGACGGTGAGGATGTCGGTGCCGGCGCCCCGGATCGCGCGCACCGTCTCCTCGATCTCCGTCCACTGCTCGCCGAGGCCGACCATGATGCCGCTCTTGGTGAGCAGGCCCGCGCCCTTCGCGCGCTGGAGCAGCTCCAGCGAGCGGCTGAAGCGGGCGCCGGGGCGCACCTCGCGGTAGAGACGCGGCACCGTCTCCGTGTTGTGGTTCAGGATATCGGGCCGGGCGGCGATCACCGTCTCGAGGGCGGTCCAGTCCCCCTTGAAGTCCGGGATCAGGACCTCCACCGCGCAGCCGGGCACGCGGGCGCGGATCTCACGGATGCAGGCGGCGAAGACGCCCGCTCCCCCATCACGCTGGTCGTCACGGTTGACGGACGTGATCACGGCATGGCGCAGGCCCATGCGCGCCACGGCGTCGGCGACGCGGCCGGCCTCCTCGGGGTCGGGCGGACGCGCGGGCAGTCCGGTCTTGACCGCGCAGAACCCGCAGGCGCGGGTGCACACGTCACCCAGGATCATGAAAGTCGCGGTGCCGCGGTTCCAGCAGTCGCCGATATTGGGACAGCGGGCCTCCTCGCATACGGTGTGGAGGCCCAGTCCCCGCATCAGGTCGCGCAGCCGTTCGTAGCGCTCGCCGATCGGCGCGCGCGCCTTGATCCACTCCGGGCGCGGAAGGAGAAGGACGGGGGCGCTCATGCCGCCCTCAGCTGAGGGTCACTCCTCCTCTTCCTTCTCGTCGTCCTCGTCATCGTCATCGTCATCGTCATCGTCGTCGTCCCAGTCCTCGTCGTCGTCATCGTCATCATCATCGTCGTCGTCATCGTCGTCGTCTTCGTCGTCCTCTTCTTCTTCTTCCTCGTCCTTGACGACGTCTTCCACTTTGTCGTCGTCGTCGACGTCGTCGTCCTCCTCTTCGTCCTCGTAGTCTTCGTCGTCCCCGAACCAGGCGGTGTCGTCTCGCCTCACGGATCCTCCTCTGTTGCCGGGTTCCCATCCGGCGGGCGGGCGCCGGACGAAGTCGTTGTTACCCTCCCTCGGCTCAGCGCCTCCGAGGTACCTCGCCCCAAACATACCTCATCGACACGTCGGGACGGATGCGGCCAAGCACTCGGCCGGACCGGGCGTGCGTTCCCCACGGCGGGACTGCCGCCGTGCCGCCGTCCCGGGGTTTTCGTATTATGCTTCTCTCCGCATGATCATCGTCTGTCCCAGTTGCCAGGCGCGCTACAAGTTCGACGAAAGCAAGCTGGGCAACAGACCGCGCGCACGCACCAAGTGCGCGAAGTGCGGCGGCTCCATCGACATCGAGAATCCGATGCTGGCGGCGATGACCCTGCCCCCGGGAACGATGGCCCCGACCCCACCGGGCGATGCGACGCCACCGGCCACCCCCCCGGCGCATGACACCGCCCCTTCCGCCGCGCCCACGGGGGCGCCGGCCACGGGGCAGTCGCCGGCGCTGCCCGACAACATCAAGCGCGAGCGCGGCCCCGGCACCATCACGGGCCGCGACCTGCACAAGATGGGCCTGGTCGAGCTGCCCAAGGACAAGCGGTTCTCCCTGGCCGTCATCCAGGGCGCGGCCACGGGCCAGATCTACCAGATCACGAAGACGCGCACGACGATGGGCCGCTCTGGGGCGGACATCAACCTCGACGACCCGGAGGCCTCGCGCCAGCACGCCATGCTCGAGGTGATCGGGGACCACGCGATCGTCCGCGACCTCGGCTCGACCAACGGCACGTTCGTCGACCTCGAGCGTATCGAGCAGCAGGTCCTGAACAACCACATGGAGTTCCGGATCGGCAGCCATGTGCTGATGTTCATCGTCACCGAAGTCGAATAGCCCGCCGGCGTGCCGCCCCCGCCCCACTACGGAGACCTCGACCTCGAGACCTTCCGCGCCGAAGGCCGGCGGCTCGTGGACTGGATCGCGCGCTACCTCGAGGGGGTGGAGCAGTTGCCCGTCCTGGCGCGCGTACGTCCAGGCGAGGTGCGCGCGGCCCTGCCTCCTTCTCCCCCCGCGCGGGCGGAGGCCCTGGAGACGATCCTGGCCGACGTGGACCGCCTGATCGTCCCCGGCCTCACGCACTGGAACCATCCCGGGTTCTTCGCCTACTTCGCGAACTCGTCCCCCACGCCCGCCATCCTGGGCGAGATGCTGACGGCGACGTTCAACGTGAACGCGATGCTGTGGAAGACCTCGCCCGCGGCCACCGAGCTGGAGATCACGGTACTGGACTGGCTGCGCCAGATGACGGGTCTGCCCGAGGGCCTGTTCGGCGTCATCCAGGACAGCGCCTCCGCGGCCACCCTCGTGGGTCTGGCCGCCGCCCGCGAGGCCGTGCCCGGGCTCGACGTGCGGCGACGCGGCCTGGTGGGCCAGGCGCGCCTGCGCATGTACGCCTCCGATCAAGCGCATTCGTCCGTCGAGAAGGCGGGGATCGTGCTCGGCATCGGCCAGGAGGGGCTGCGCAAGGTGCCCGTCGACTCCGAGTTCCGGATGGACCCGCGCGCGCTGGCCGTCGCCATCGCGGAGGACCGCGCCGCGGGCTGGACACCCTTCGCGGTGACCGCCACCGTCGGGACCACGTCGACCACGAGCATCGATCCGGTCTCCGCGATCGCCGACGTCTGCGCGCGCGAGCGCCTCTGGCTGCACGTCGACGCGGCCTACGCGGGCAGCGCGGCGGTGGTGCCCGAGCTGCGCGGGCTGCTGCAGGGGTGCGAGCGCGCCGACTCCCTGGTCATGAACCCGCACAAGTGGCTGTTCGTGCCCGTCGACCTCTCCGCCTTCTACACCCGGCGGCCGGAGGTGGTGAAGGCGGCCTTCAGCCTCGTGCCCGAGTACCTCCGCACCGCGGAGGAAGCGAAGGCGCCGAACATGATGGACTACGGGGTCAGCCTGGGCCGGCGCTTCCGCGCCCTGAAGCTGTGGATGGTGATCCGCGCTTTCGGCCACGAAGGCCTGGCCGCGCGCATCCGCGAGCACGTGCGCCTGGCCCAGCTCTTCCGGGGCTGGGCCCTTGACGACCCCGCCTTCGAGGTGATGGCCCCGACCCCTCTCTCCGTCGTCTGCTTCCGCTGGCGGGGGGACGGCCTGGCCGCCGCGGACGCGGACCGGGCCAACGAGAAAATACTTGACTTAGTCAACCTTTCCGGCGAAGCCTACCTGTCTCACACGAAGCTGGGAGGGCGAACGGTCCTCCGATTGGCGATCGGCAACATACGCACGGAGCAGCGGCACATCAAAAAGGCGTGGGAACAGATAAAGAACGCGGTCGGCCGGGTTAGCAGATGAGAGGTTGTGGCCTGGTCGGCAGACCATCTACGAACGCCGGCTAACGAACGTGCCCCATCGTGCCGTCGGCTAGATGGGCCTGGTAGTCCTGCGCGCTCCTTCGAATGACGTCGTGAGCCTCGTCTCGTCCGTACACGTGCGTGATTTCCACGGCATGTGCGGCGCGATCCGGTCCTTGCTTGTACGTCAGGAAGTAATGGCGTAGCCGGTCCACGAGCGGGGCCGGGCATTCCGCGATGTCTTTCAGGGATCCGAATACCGCGTCCCCGCTCAGCACCGCCACGATCTTGTCGTCCGCTTCCTTGCCGTCGATCATGCGCAGGCCGCCGATGGGGATGGCCTGCACCAGGATGTCTCCGTGCGAGATCTCCTTCTCCGTGAGCACGCAGACGTCCATGGGGTCGCCGTCGCCCTGGATCCCCGGGCGGCCGGTGCGCTCCGAGCACAACGCGCCCACGCGCTCCGCGCAGAGCGTCCGCGGGATGAAGCCATAGAGGCTGGGGCACACGTTCGAGTACTGCTGGGGCCGGTCCATGCGCAGGATGCCCGTGAGCTTGTCCATCTCGTACTTGACGGTGTCGGTGGGGACGATCTCGATGTAGGTCGTCACCACGCGCGGGGCGTCCTTCCCCATCGAGACGCCGTGCCACGGGTGGGCGCGGAAACCGAGGTCGTCGGGCCCGGCCGCGGGCTCACGGGTGGTCATGGCGCTGACACCCTTATACTCGTTCCATGCGCATCGTGGCGGCCATGTCGGGCGGAGTCGATTCTTCCGTCGCGGCGGCCCTGCTCCAGGAGCAGGGGCACGAGGTGGTGGGGATCTCCATGCAGCTCCACGACCAGACGGAGGGCACCGGCCCGTCCTTCGGTCGCTGCTGCGCCCTCGACGACCTGCACGACGCCAAGGAGGTGGCGGGCCGTCTCGGCATCCCCCACTACGTGGTGAACCTCGAGCGCTCGTTCCACGACGGCGTCATCGCGCCCTTCGTGCGCGATTACCTCGAGGGGCGCACGCCCGTGCCCTGCTCGCGGTGCAACACGGAGGTGAAGTTCCAGAGCCTGGTGGAGCGCACGCGCGCCCTGGGGATCGAGCACGTCGCCACCGGCCACTACGCGCGGGTGGACCGGGACCCGGTGACGGGGCGACACCGGCTGCGGCGCGGGCGCGACGCGCGCAAGGACCAGTCGTACTTCCTCTTCGGGCTCACCCAGGAGCAGCTCGGGCATGCCGTCTTTCCCGTCGGCGAGCTCACCAAGGACGAAGTCCGGCGCCTGGCCGCGGACCGCGGCCTTCCCACCGCGGACAAGCCCGAGAGCCAGGAGATCTGCTTCGTGCCCGACGACGATTACGCGGGCTTCGTGGAGCGGCACTCCGCTCCCGAGGATCGCGGCGGCCCCATCGTGGACGCGGACGGACGCGAGCTGGGCCGGCACGGCGGCGTGCATCGCTTCACGGTCGGCCAGCGGCGAGGGCTGGGGGTGACGTCGCCGCGGCCGCTCTACGTGCTGGCGGTGCGGCCCGCGTCACGGACCGTGGTCGTGGGGGACGCGGACCGGCTCGAATCTCCCGGCCTCGTGGCGCGCGAGGTCAACTGGCTGTCCATCCCGCCGCCCGACACCGAGCTGCGTGCCGAGGTGAAGATCCGCTACCGCGCGGCCGAGGCCGCAGCCACGCTCCGGCCGCAGCCGGATGGCCGGGTCGAGGTGACGTTCGACGCGCCCCAGCGCGCGGTCACCCCGGGCCAGGCGGCCGTCTTCTATCAGGGCGAGGTCTGCCTGGGCGGCGGCTGGATCGAATCCGCCATGGCCTGAGGGCCGGGCGAGACTCGGGGACGGTCACGCCCTCGCTACGATCACGTCCTGCACGCGCACTCCGGCCGTGAGCGTCTTGTGCACGGGACACCTCTTCGCGATCTCGCCCAGCCGGGTCAGCTGGGCCGGATCGAGATCGCCGCTGACCGTGATGCGGCGCGTGATCTGGTCCACCATCGCGCGCGGATCCTCGCAATGAGCGCAGTCCTCCGCGTACGCGCGCCCGATGTCCAGCGCCACGACCACTTCGCCCAGCGGCCAGCCCTTGCGGGCGGCGTACAGGCGGAGCGTCATCGAGGTGCAGGCGCCGAGCGCGGACAGCAGCAGGGCGTAGGGGTCGGGGCCGACGTTGGTACCGCCCGCGGCCACCGGCTCGTCCGCGCGCAGGGTGTGCCCGCCCGCCTGGATCTCCTGCATCAGTCCCGGTCCCGATCGCACGGTCACGCTGGGCATCGCTCCCTCCTCTCGTCTCACCGCTCGGGGAGGCGTACCAGGGGCAAGGCGCGCCGCGCCGCCTCCTGCTGCGCCTCCTTCTTCGAGTACCCCTGACCCTCGGCCACCAGCCGCCCGCCGACCAGGCATTGCACGCGGAAGGATCGGCGATGGCGGGGTCCCTCCTCCGCCACCGTCACGTAATCGGGCACGGGCTCGCCGCGCGCCTGCAGGACTTCCTGGAGCGTGCTCTTGTAGTCGCCCGGCTCCGGCAGCTCCGGCGAGGCAAGGTCCGGCGCGAACTCGCGGGACACGAACCGCGCGGCCGCTTCCAGCCCGCCGTCGAGGTAGAGCGCGGCGACCAGGGCTTCGTACGCGTCCGCCCAAAGGGCCGACTTCTGGCGGCCGCCCGTCTTCTCCTCTCCGCGCCCCAATAAAAGAAGATCGGGCAGGCCCAGGGCGGAGGCCCGCCGGGCCAGGCTGGGAGCCGCCACCAGGTGCGCGCGGGCCTTGCTCTTCCCCCCCTCGGAGCCCTCGGGATCACGCCGGTGGAGCAGCTCCGCGACCAGGAAGCCGATCACGGCGTCGCCCAGGAACTCGAGCGGCTCGTTGTGCCGCGAGGACGGGGCGGCGTGCTCGTGGGCGTGGCTGGTGTGGGTGAGGGCGCGGTCGAGCAGGGCGAGGTCGGCGAACCGGTGACCGAGGCGCTCCTCGAGCGCGCCCAAGGCGGCCGTCCGCGCTTCGTCCACGCGCCCTCTTACCGCGAAGTCCCCGCCTCACCCGCCGCGCGATCGAACACGACGCGGCCGCCGGCGACGGTGAGGTCCACGGGCGTGGTCAGGATCTGCCGGGGAGGGATCCGGAACAGGTCGTCCGCGAAGACCACGAGGTCGGCGAGCATCCCCGGCGCGAGCGTGCCCTTCTCCTTCTCTGCGAACTCCGCGTAGGCCGAGCCGCGGGTGTAGAGGTCGAGGGCCTCCTCGAGGGAGATCTTCTCCTCGGGGAACCAGCCCCCGGGAGGACCGCCCTCGGGCCGCTCCCGCGTGATCGCGGCGTAGAGGCCGAGGCGCGGGTCGAGCGGCTCCACGAACCAGTCCGTGCCGAAGGCCACGGGGATCCCGGCGGCGGTGAACGAGCGGATGTTGTAGGCGTCGCGCGCGCGCGCCTTGCCGATGCGCCGCTCCGCCCAGCGCATGTCGTCGATGGCGTGCGAGGGCTGGATGGAGGCGATCACGCCCAGCCGCTCGTAGCGCGCGAGGTCGGCCTTGCGCACGACCTGCGCGTGCTCGATGCGGAAGCGGCGCTCCCGCGGCGGGTTGGCCGCGGCCGCCTTCTCGAACGCGTCCAGGACGAGGCTGTTCGCGCGGTCGCCGATCGCATGCACGGCGAGCTGGAACCCGGCGGCGTCGGCCTCGCGGACGAGGCGCTCCAGCTCCGGCACCGGGTAGAGGAGCAGCCCGCTCGTCCTGGGGTCGTCGGTGTAGGGGTCGAAGAAGGCGGCGGTGCCGGATCCCATCGACCCGTCGGAGAGGATCTTCAGCGCGCCCAGGCGAATCCAGTCGTCGCCCAGCCCCGTGGTCAACCCGGCCTTCTCCAGCGGCTCCCGCGACGAGATGTAGCGCCACACGTAGAAGCGCGCGGTCAGCTCCCCGCGCGCGCGCAGGTCCTGATACGTGCGCAGCGCGTCGATCGAGGAGTTGTCCTGGATGGTGGTGACGCCCACGCGGGCCGCCTCCTTCAAGGCGGCGCGGGCCGCTCGCAGGTTCATCTCACGCGAGGGCTCGGGGATGGCGCGGCTGACCAGCTCCTCCGCGTTGTCCTTGAGGATGCCGGTGGGCTCCCCGGCGGCATCGCGCACGATGGTGCCGCCGTCGGGATCCCGGCTCTCGCGCGTGACGCCGGCCAGGCGCAGGGCCAGCGAGTTGGCCAGGGCCATGTGGCCGTCCAGTCTCTGCACGAACACGGGATGGTCGGGGGTCACCGCGTCGATGAGCTGGCGCGTCGGCAGCGTGTGGGAGGGCCAGGCCTCGTGGTCCCAGTTCCCTTCCTGGATCCAGGTCCCCCTGGGCAGGGTGCGCGCGTGCTCCGCGATGCGGCGCGCGAAATCCTGCTCGTCGCGGGCATCGCGCAGAGAGGCGGAGAGGAGGCCGAAGCCACCGCTCAGGAAGTGCACGTGCGCGTCGTTGAACCCGGGCACGACGAGGCGGCCGTGCAGGTCGACGACGCGCGTACCGGGGCCGATCAGGGACGCGACGTCGGCGTCGCCGCCCACCGCGGCCACCCGGCCCTCCTTGACCGCGATCGCGGTGGCGGCGGGTCGGCCCTTCCCCGCCCATACCCGGCCTCCGCGCAGGACGAGGTCGGCGGCGGGCGACGCCGCTCCCTCACGCGACACGAGAGCCGCCGCCAGGAAGAGCCATGGGAGCCGGTCCATTCATACCACCTTGAGGATCACCATCGTCATGTCGTCGTTCTGGGCGGCGTCGCCGACGAAGGTGCGGATCGCGGTCAGGATGCGGTCCTTCAATGCCGACGCCTCCTCCCCCACGTTGCCGGCGGACTCGATCACGTCGCGGAGGCGGCGCTCGCCGAACAGCTCGGCGCGGTCGTTCATGGCCTCGGAGAGGCCGTCGGTGAAGAACAGGAACAGGTCGCCGCCGCGCAGGGGCACCTCCGCCTCCTCCAGGATCTCGTCGAAGCGCGCGCCCTCGTCGATGCCGAGGCCCAGCCCCGCCGGCGTCAGCACGCGCGTGCGGCCGGTGCCGGCCTCGAGGTGGATCATCGGATTGTGGCCGGCGCGCGCATAGCGCATGGTCTGTGTCGCCGTGTCCACGATCGCGTAGGTCATGGTGATGAACGAGCGCGGGTCGAGGGTGGCGGCCAGGATGCGATTGGCCTCGGAGAGGAGGCGGGCCGGCGAGTCGTGAATGCGCGAGAGGGAGAGCACGAGGCCCTTCAGCTCCGCCATGTAGAGCGCGGCCGACGTGCCCTTGCCCGAGACGTCCGCCACCAGCACCCCCATGCGGGTGGGCGAGAGGGGGAGGAGGTCGTAGTAATCCCCGCCCACCTCCGCCGCGGGAAGGCAGAGGGCGGAGACGCGCAGGCCGGGCAGGGTCACCGCCCCCTGGGGCAGGAGGCTCATCTGGATCTGCCGCGCGATGCGCAGCTCCTCCTCGAGGCGTTGCTTCTCCGCCTGCTCCATGAGCAGGCCCTGCATGCTCGCCGCCATCACGTTGAAGGATTCCGCGAGGTCGCCGAGCTGGTCGCGGCTCTGGACGCGGATGCGGTTGCCGAAGTCGCCGTGACGGAGGCGCTCGGTGCCGCGATAGAGCTCGTGGATGTTGCCGGTGATGGATCGCGCGAGCATGAGGCCGAGGACGAAGGCCACGAAGTACATCACCAGGAACACGCCCGCCACCCCGGCCAGCGCCTTCACCAGCACGTCGCCCATGTTGAGCGTGCCCGGCGAGAGCCGTCGCAGGAGGTCGTAGGGTTGGAAGTGGAACAGCATGGGGACGAGGTCGGCCTTGCCGTCCGCCCATTGGCGCGCTTCCGGGGTCGCCGGGAACGAGATGCCGGGGATCTTCTCTTCGGCGCGGACGCGCTTTCGTGCCTCGTCCCCGATGTGCACCCGCACCCCGCGCCCCTCCCGGCGTACACGGCCGCCGGAGGTGACGAACTGGATGCCCATCCGCTTTTCCAGCGGTGCGAACAGGCTCTCGTCCACCGGCACCTGGACATAGCCGTCCGGTCGTGTCCACTCCGGCAGGGTGGCCGGAGCATCGGGACTGGCCGCGACGACGCGGTCGCCTCTCCAGAGGGAGAACACGAGGTCCGGATGCGCGATCCGCACCGGTTCGAGGTGGCGCTCGAGCGAGGTACGCGAGCCGGCGTCGTCCGGCGACATGTCGGCCAATGCCGCCTCCGCGGTGGTGCGCAGAAGCACCGCCGTGCGATCCACCTCCGCCACCACGATGTGGGAGGCCACGAGGCCGGAGAAGAGGACGCCGGCCAGCCCGAAGAGCAGCAGGAGGAGCACGACGGGCACCACGGCAATGAAGAGGTAGGACACGAGGAGCTTGGTGCGGATCCGCCAGAGCAGGCGGCGTACGAGGTAGCGCCCCACGCGCACGACCCCCCAGACCGCGTAGACGAACAGGCTGACGCGGCTGCACGCGCCGAGCCCGCACGGGAGGGGGGCCCCGGCCTGGTCGGCCGCGTAGAGCGCGAGCGAGACGAGGAGGATGCGGCCGGTCCAGCGCTCGAGGAAAAAGCGCTTCATGCGCGCGTCGAAGCGGCGACCCGGACTCTCGGACGATGGAGGGAGGAAGCGAAGGCTCGACATGTCGCGTCTCGTCGGCGGTGCGGAGCCCGCGGACTATAGCACGCGCGTCCGGCGGGGACCGTATAATCGGGGACATGTTCGCCGCCCTCCTCGCCGCCGCTCTCGCCACTCCTCCGGCGGACCTCGCCGCCGTCGGCATCGTGGCCAGTCGCGACTCCTCGCATTCCGTGGTCCTCCTGCGCTCGGGGGGGCGCACGCGCGTGGTCGGGATCGGGGAGATCGCGTTCGGGGGCCGCGTCGCCGCCATCGCCCTCGACTCCGTGACGCTTACGTTCGAGGGCCGCCGCCTCGACCTGCGCCTCTCCGGCGATTCGGGCTCGGTCGGCTTCGCGCGGGCCGCGCCCGCCGCCAGCGATCCGGGGGCCCATGTCCTGGCCCGGCGCGACGTGGAGCGCCGGATCGGCGAGGAAGCCCCGCGGATCCTGGCCGAGACCACGCTCATGCCCGCCATCGATGCGGGCCGCGTCGCCGGCTTCACCCTGACCCGCGTGCCCGAGAACAGCCTGCTCACCGAGGCCGGCCTGCGCGCCGGCGACGTCCTCACCCAGATCAACGACACGCCCATCGACAGCATGGCCACCCTGATCGGGCTGTGGCCCCGGCTCCAGAACCAGAGCACGCTGACCGCGATCGTGCTGCGCAACGGACAGCCCGTCTCCCTCACCGTGAGCTTGAGGTAGCGCCCGCGTGACGGCTGCCCACGCTCGGCTGCG